>CEUK01119738.1_pt1 | contig 79113 bp, 109 predicted proteins | sample 356451 | NCBI WGS metagenome assembly CEUK01 (sample SAMEA2622843, study PRJEB7988) | marine metagenome | isolation source: saline water (ENVO:00002010), including
GGCAAAACCGCAGATTGGTATTAATACTGATCAGTTGATTAGGGATTTGCAAGCTCTTCTTGCCCATACTTGCGGGTATGCTGATTGTCGATCTCTCCCTCGGCTGGCATGTGAGAACGCAGACTCGACACATCAATCGGACATGGCTACTTTTAAATGGCCACTACTGACAAAGGATGCCCCTCATGCACGCAAGGATTCTTCCGGTCATTCTAATTGTGTTTTCACTTGCTGCCTGTTCTTCTTTACGGCCAAGCCTGCCAAATACGGTGTCATTCTCCTCTACATCGCTAAGAGCTGATACTTGTCCTAGCGAATCAGCAACCGTCTACGCCTGCGCAAACAGAGCAATGATCAAGAGTTACAGGAATTCGGCGCGTGGACTTGAAAAGAAAGAATGGGGTTCTGGTGAGGTAGAGCTTGTAGGCGGCGCGCTCGGTGCTGCCGGTGTGGTTGCCAGCTCGGTTCCGGTTGCAGCTGGTGGTGCTGTGCTATTTGGTGGCAGTGAGGTGCTGAGCAACTTCTACGGCATTGAAAAACAAACGGACGCCTACGTGAAGGCGTATCACGCCGCAAGCTGCCTCCAAACCATTGCCGAATCACTCCGGCCGGATCTCTTTAAACACATCCAGGACCCGCCCGGATGGGGCTCTGTCGAGCTATATGCACTCCACCACCTCAACATCGCTTCAGAAAAGGTCGATAACCGATTATTTGAATCCTTGCGTATGAGGGCGGTTAGCCAGCCTCCAAACTTCAGCGCGCTTCAAGCAAGCATTGAGGCGGCAATGACCGCCAAGCCTGCCGCAGGTTCCAGCAACACCGAGAAAGCGCTCGCAGAATTAACTGACGCGGATAAAGCAGCGATCGAAGCGCAAAAGCAAGCAATAGGTCGCTTGGAAGCCAATATCGAACTCTGTCTGGCACTTTAGGAGTTCGCCTTTCGCGCAGCAAGCGGCTGCAGGAACAGGCCGGGTATCCCCCGGCCTTCTCTTTTTCTTGGTGATGGTCATGCAGCCACTTCACTGCAGAGTCCGTTGGCCTTTAGCAACTGCTCGACGCGCCTGAAAGCCGAATCCAAATTGCCACCAAGCCACTTGCCAATAAGCCCTCGCCAACGCCGCAGAGTGCTATCCGGCGTGCCATCAGAGTCCCAGCTGTGCAGCACGTAGAAGGCGGCCGGCAAGCGCTTCGGCACTGCCCATGCGGTCACGGCCTTGGTTACAAACAGTCGGTGTGCAGGCGACTCTACTCGCAGGATCAGCCAGCGCACCGCATCAGCCACCTCTCGGTCATTGATGCTGTACTTGGCTACCAGCACGTTCCACTGAAGCTCGGTCAGCTCTCGGTGCAGCATTCCTCGCGTCATCGCGTCCTGGGTCAGTCGCTCTTCCGCGCTCAGACCAGACCCCGCGCCGCGTTCTTCGGGGAAGCCTGTTTGGTACCGCATCTGCCACCCGGCCTTGGCCGTGCCGTCGTTGGTCTCGATCGACATCACCCGCGCAATGCAGTGCCCTGCGTCTTTGTAGATCATGCCAGCTCCCCCGCTGTAGTTTTCTCATTCGCCCGTTTCAGTTCCCGCGTCATCGCCCGGTACTTGGCCTTGATGGCTTGTAGGTCTTCGATGGTGTACTTCTTGGCCTCGTGCAGGCCTTCCAGCCACTCAACCGAGGTCTGGCCAATGCGCTTGATCAGCCTGATGCGGTACTCCACTGCGTTGCCCGATAGGTTGCGGTTGCACTTCACGCACTGGGCATGGCAGTTCAGCGGCTCGAACCGAAGCTCAGGGCATGAGCCGGTAGACCGATAGTGGCCTGCATCGATGCGACTCCCGGTCAGCAGGTCGCCGTCATTCGGCATCGATCCACAGCTGATGCACGGCAGGCCGCGGTCACGCTCGCGGATGTAAGCGTTAAACGCCGCCTGAGCCTCGCGAATATGGTCACCCTTGGTCTTGAGGCGCTGCTTGGCCTCTCGGCTTTCCCGTCGCTCGCGCTTGGCTTTGGCCTGCCGCGCCTTCTCGTTCTGCTGCTGGGTCAGCTTCAGGCCACACAGGCCGCTGCACACGTTCTGCATTGGGCGCTGGGCCATGTACTCGGTCTTGCAGACCTTGCATTTGCGTTTGCGGGGCTTGAATGCGTTCACGCAGCCTCCTCGCTCAGCAGGTCGTCCAGATAAACACCCTGCGCCCGCAGCTTGGCCGCCACACGCTCGGTGTACTCAATGCCCTGCTTGCGATCGAACAGGCGCGTCACCGGCAGCCCTTCCGGCCCGGCCACCGGGTGACCGCCCATCAGCTCCAGCTTTTCCTCGTAGCTGAGGTGGGCGAACAACCTGAACCAGGTGGCGTGAAAATCCGGGCTGTCGCGCAGGAGGATGCGGACACCGACCTCCAGCTTGCACAGCTTGCGCACCTCTTCGGCGTCGCCGGCCTCGATCATTTCAGCGGCGCGCTTGTACATGCCGAACCAAAGCGCGTTCTGATCAAGGGTGCGGTCCTTGCCGGTGCTGACGGTCAGCTTGACGTACTTGTGCTGGCGGTAAAGCGCGGTCAGCCGGGATATGCATTCGGCCAGCTTCGCCGGGCCATTGACGACGAGACGGTCAGCCATGAATCCTCCCGATTGCATAAGCAAGGCCAACACAGATGCCTACGACGAACCCGCTATCGCTGTAGGCCGCGATTCCGCCAAGGACTCCGGCAGCCAATACCGCAAGAACGTCACCCATAGGTCACCGCCTCTCGAATCTTGCGAACCCCTGCAGGGCCAAGCCGATACACCTTGATGATTCGAGCCTTTTCAGCAGAGAACGAAAGTCCGGGCTGGCTGCAATCTGGGTCTGGTTCGACCTCGCCTACCGGCTCAACCTCGTATACCCAGCCCGCTTTCTTGGTTGGGTACATGCCCGCATACATGGCGGCGGCGACGTGGTCTGTGGTCACGTACACGCGGTCTCGCCGACACAGGCCCTCCGCCCCATAGTTGGCCAATGTCTTGCTCGTCCCTGTAACTGCTGGAGCCAGAATGAACTGACCCGTCTTCATGCCTGGCCGGCCACCGTGGTAGAACTTGACTCTCTCCGTCATCAGTCCATCCGCGCGATAATTGCCAGAAACAGCAGCGACAGCAGCAGCCAGCGGATTGGGCGGAATGCGTCGCCTTGGTGATCTTGTTCGCGTTTGTCGGTCATTGGGATGGCTCCTTGACGGTCGCCAGCGCGGCGCGGGAGGCTTGCCAGGCGAGCCACATCCCGTTCACAACGCGGTGGCAGTACTTTTCGCCATCCCAAGAGGAAATGGTTTTCGGCTCTTCCGGGGCCACCTGCTCCCACATATGCCAGCTGAAAGTAGATTCCGCCCACGCCTCAAACTCCGCCCTGCTCTTCTCGTTATCCATGCTCATGCATCCACCAAACAGCCGTGGCGCATTTCCTTCCGCGCCCGGCCTCGCTCAAGGGTCAATGGGTCTCGGCTTGATACAACCCAGCCGTTCTTCAGGTACTGGTCGACCAGGTGGCGTAGGTCGAGTTGGGTGCGGTGGTTTTTGGTCATGGCATCGCCTCCCCTCGGGCAGACGCCCAGCTGAACGGCACTACCACCGCGCCGCCTTCCTTGATGCGGTCAAAGCAGCGCTCTCCGATTGCCTCGCCAAGCTCGGTGGCGGCCAGGTTGGAGACGATCACGGTAGGTAGGCAGCTTTCGTAACGGCCGTTGATGATTCGATACAGGGTTGCCAACTCGAACTCGCTCGGCTTGGTGGCTCCAACCTCATCGAGGATCAACAGGTCGGCACCGAGGATTGGCCGCAGCAGCTCTGTTTCGCTCTCTTCGTCCCGATTGCTGTAGCTGGCCCGTATCCCGATCAGGATGTCGCCAACAGTCCGGTACACTGCGCGGCGGCTCATTCGGCGCAGCAGACGATTGGCAATGCCGCACGCAAGATGGGTTTTGCCGGTGCCCACTTTGCCCAGCAGCAGCAGGCAGCGGCCGACTGACTTGTGGTGGTCGAAGTTGTCGGCGTACTCGGTGCACACCTCCAGCGCACGGCGCTGGCCTTCGTTCTTGACCTGGTAGTTATTCAGCGAGCGATCAGCGAAGCGCTTCGGTATCTGCGCAATGGGCAGGTGGCGCCACACGAACTCGGCGCGCTTCTGCTCTTCTTCCTCGCGCTCTCGCTCCACACGGGCGCACACAGGGCAGCCGCTCGGCTGGTGGCCGTCACGGTGGATCGCGATATACCCGCCATGCTCTGGACAGGTCTCAGCAGACTTTCCAGTCACGCCCATGCGGCGCTCAAGATCGCCAACGGTGGTATCAACTTCAGAGGCCATAGGTGCCATCCTCCCGGCGTTTCAGCCCAGACTCGTAATCACGTTGATCAAACCCGGTGTGACGGGATTGGCCGGGGAATGGGTGCAGGTTTCCATCTGGCTGCACCTCGTCCTCCCAGCGCCTGCCGTTCAGCCACGTCGCCGGGTGCGGTATGAAGCGGCCGCCGTCCTTGAGCCATTCAGCGGACACGCAGTAGCGCCCGAGGCCATCAAAAATCTGGTTGATCAGGTCGTCGGTCAGCTTGAGCTTCTTCCACGCTTTCAGCGCATTGGCCTTGCCCTTCTTGTTCGGGTACAGCCGATAGAACTTTGCGAACAGGTCGTCGCTGGCTGTGGAGTCGTCGCGAGCCGGAGGCGCGCAAGGGGGTTGAAGGGAATCAGGAATCAGAGAATCAGGAATCAGAGAATCAGGCGATCTAGGTGATGCCTTGGCACTGCCTAGGTTGTGCTCAGCAACCTCCTTTTCATGGGAAGGCTCTATCTCGGAGCATTCGTTGTTTTGCTCCGGCAACTCACTGGCCTTCTCCCTCACGTGAGGGGCTTGATGCTTCGAGAAGTTGACGATCTGAATGATGCGCTGCTCGCCAACCTGATATCGACGAATAAACCCGGCACGCGCTATTTTCCACAGGGCGTCATCAGCATCTACATCGTCATATGGAAGGGCCTCTACCTTGATACGCTTTGGGCGATCCTCCAGCCTTCCTTCCTTGTCAGCCAGCATCCACAGGTATATGAAAAGCAGGCGCTCAATCGCGCCAAGTTCTGCCAGGTCTTCGTTCGCCATAATCCCCGGCTTTATATTGCGAGAACGGGCCATGGCTACACCTCCACTCGGTTGGATTTTATGAGGTTCTGCTTGGCGGTAATGATTTGCAGATTTTCAGCAACGTGGAGTCCGCAGACCCTTTTGCCCGCCAGCGGATAGATGTGGTCGACATGCCATGACTCGCCAGTATCGGCGCTCATCTCTTGGGCTTTCTGGTAAATAGCGTTGATTGCATCGCGATCAGCCCAAGCGGGAAGTGCTAGGCGCTTGCGTGAACGGCGCGCCGCACCTTGCGACGAGACCAAGCAGAGGGGCTTGACCGAACACCAATCGCTGAAGTTGTTCACCTGGATGTAGCGCCTCCCTTCGCAGGTGTAGCGAACGATGAACTCGTTATCGACAAGCCAGTTCAACAGGGGATCAATGTCGAGCCCGTCTCGGTACGGGAAAATCTCCGCCTTGATGCGCAGCGGCCGGTCCTCAAGCCGCCCCTCTCGGTCAGCGAGAAGCCAAAGCCCCTCAAACAGAAGAGTCGCCAGCGGGTCGGCCACGCCAAGAACTTCGTTCTTGAACAGGCCCGGTTTGATGTTGCGTGCTCTAGCCATTTGCCTGGGCCTCCATTTCCGCCCTGAACGCGGTCCAGTTTGGGGTGACTTTTGCGTACTCAACGATGTCCTCTGGGTCCATGCCTGCCGCAACGGCGGCCTCCATCAGGGGCAGCGCGAGCTTTTCGTTGACGTAGATTCGATTTCGAAGGATTCCCCGCGCATAGCGGAGGCGCTGCGCTGATTCAGGCATTCGCCGCGTAGCGCAGATCTTTGGAATTGAGTTGAAGTAGGCGTTGATTGCGTCTTGGTCCGGCTCGCCATCAAGGCGCTCGCCAGCCAAGTCGGCCGCATCCAGAATCTCGCTTACCGAGAATCGCTTGAGCCACTTGCGAACTGACTGCTTGCCGTGCTCGTTTACTATGAAGCCAGCCATCGGCCCTTCAATTCGCTCTACGACCGCATCAACGGTCTCGTCATCCAGACCTTTCAGCGAGTCGCGCCAAGCAAGCATCATTTCCAACTGCTCGCGCCGCTTGTTCAGTTCTTCCAGCTGCGCGCGCTGAACCTCGATAGAAGTGGAGTCGTTGAGCAGCCGATCTGACTTGCCGGAGTTGCACGCCTCGCATGATGTGACCAGGTTGATGATTTCGTTGTCGCCGCCCTTGCTCACAGGGTTGATGTGGTCGACATGCAGGATTACGTCCGGCGACTTTGCGCCGCAGTACTGACAGGTGAAGCTGTCGCGCTTGAACACCTCGAAGCGGACTTTCTTGCTAATCGTTTTTCTCTTGCTCATACTTACCTCTCAAGAAGTTGCAGTACCCGAGCCCGCTCTGATCCAGCGGGCTTTTTCTTGCCTGTTCATCAACCCACCTTCACTGCTTCAACAAGCGCGTCGATGCTGTGTCTGGCCTCTGCCGCCTCGCGCAGGATCTTCTGCCGCTCGATCTGCGATACCCGTCCGTCATCCAGCGCATCGGTTACCGCTCGCGTCACGTCCGCCACCTCGGCGCTCATGTGCAGCAGCGCGCTGGTCAGCTCCTGCGCCGCCGGCTTTTCCTTCGCCACCAGATCGAAGCCGAACTCATCCGCCAGTGCCTCAAGCGGGCGCATATCCCCGCTGTGCAGCAAAATGCCGTACAGGTGTTCAACGGTCAGGCGGTGGGCGTCGTCGTCCGGGTTTGAGCGCTGCAAAAGGCTGACGTGGGGCAATCCCATCTTGGCCGCCAGAACCTTTGCATCGTTGTCCTTGACGGTGTTGTGCGTTGCCCGCAAAAAATCGTCCATCGGAAAACCTCGTTGTTGTTTCCGTGGCGGCATGGCAAAGCCCCTGCCACCATGTGATCGTGGTCAGGCGGCTGGCATCGACGCTTCGGCAAGGCTTGGGCACAGGTCGGTGGCCTTGAACTTCCCTTCGGTCACGCGCTCGGCGCGCGTCGCAGTGATAGCGCTCATGCCGTGCTGACCAGTAACCCACCCAGAAACAGTGCCCTGCTTGACGCCGAGTTTTTCAGCGGTGTTGGCTTGCCCGTCAAAGTGGGCGACCAGGCTTTTGTAGATGCTCATTTCAAAGACTCCATATAGGAATGCCTTTATTATTTGCATAGGCATGCCTGTTTGCAAGGATATAGGCGAACCTTTATAAACTCAGTCATGGAATACAAAGACAGAATCAAGGCCGCGCGTAAGCACGCGAAGCTGACTCAACCCAAGCTTGCCGCGCTCGTGGGCGTGACCCAGACAACCATCTCCGAGCTGGAGACAGGCAAGTCGCAGTCGTCATCAAACACGGCAACAATTGCCGCAGCTTGTGGCGTGAACGCCGTATGGCTTGAGCGGGGGATTGGCGAGATGCTCGATACCCCGGAGCTTGAATCGGCTTATCAGCCAGACAGGTACAGGAGGTACCCTGTGATCAGCGAGGTTCAGGCTGGAGAGTGGATGGAGATATGCGACGAGTTTCAGCCAGGCTTTTCAGATGAGTGGCAGGGCACACCCGCCGACGCAGGGCCTAACGGCTTCTGGCTCCGCGTGAAGAACGATTCGATGGTGTCGCCATCTGGAAAGAGCTTCCCGGAAGGGATGTTGATACTCGTCCACCCGGGGCTAGAGGTCATGCCTGGGAATTTGGTTGTAGCCAAGCTCGACGACTCGAACGAGGCAACCTTCAAACAGTTTATCCAAGACGCCAGCGGCCGATACCTCAAGCCGCTGAACCCGTCGTACAGGATGATCCCTATTAACGGCAACTGTCGCTTCGTTGGCAGGGTAATTGAGGCCAAGTGGGCTGACCTATAGTGTTCGGCTTCCGCTTCTGGCAGGCCCTGTTTGAGGGCAAGCGCTGGGCAAGGCGTCAGATGCTGGAGGCAGTGGTGGTGCTGGTGGTTTGTGGGGTGGTCGTTGGTATACATCAGGCGACATGAATCTGTCCGGGCCATGGAGATGCTTAGCATATGCCTAGCGATCACCAAATCCACATGACAGCGGCAGAGCAGGTGATCCGGGAAAAGTCTGTCGCTTTCGCTCGTGACAACAAGAAGCGAATCGCCCGACAGCTGACGGATGCCAATCGCTACCCATCTGAAGAAGAGCCGGTGGCGCTCTTTATGGCTGGCTCTCCTGGCGCCGGGAAAACAGAGACGGCCGAGGCATTTCTACATGATCTCGGAGGCTCTACCCTCTTGATCGACCCTGACAAGTATCGTGTCTTTTTTGAAGGCTATGATGGGAAGAACGCTTGGTTGTTCCAACCAGCCGTCAGCATCATCGTCGAGAAGGTGATCGATATGGCTTTCAAGAATCGCCAGAGCTTCATCCTTGACGGCACCCTGACGAACTACGAGAAAGCCAAAAGCAATATAGAGCGATGCCTAAATAAAAACCGGTTTGTGCAGATACTATATGTATACCAGCAGCCGAAGCTGGCGTGGCAGTTTGTTCAGGCCAGGGAGGCTCAGGAAGGCAGGCGCATTCGACTGGAAGACTTCATAGACCAGTATTTCGAAGCGAGGTCCGTGGTCAATCGTCTGAAAGCTCACTTTGGCAAGAGGATCGAGGTGGACTTGATGGTCAAAAATCTGGACAATTCGCTGCGCTCTTATAAGATGAATATTGACGTGATCGACCGATACGTCCCAGAGAACTTTACGCGGGAATTTCTTGTCCAAAACCTCCCCGCACCGGAGAAACCGCTATGAATCTTTTTGGCACCAAAACCAAGGTGGCTTCGTCGACCCCGCTCTCTGACTTTCTTCGCAACGCCAGCTCCGGCGAAAAGAAGAAGGTGTACGCGCGCGTTATCAGCCAGGCATCAGAGCGCCAGCGCGAAGTCATCGCCGCATACGCTGAGAAAGCATCCGCCTGAGCGTTAATATCTAAACCTTAAAAGCCCGCCCCGCGCGGGCTTTTTTGTGCCCTCCCCCAGCCCGCTTCGGCGGGTTTTCTTTTGCCCTTCAGAAAAAATAAAGGATTACCTATTGACTACAAATAAAGGTATGCCTATATTTATCCCAAGCCAGCACCAACGGCCAGGGCCAGACCCGCGATCTTTCAAAACTCAGCGCAATACCAAACAGACCGCAGTGCCTCTACCGGCGACCGGCGATCCGACAGGCTCGAAAGCCTGCCCATGCGGGAAGAACCCAGCAGCGGACGAAGTTGGAACGACTGAACCGAGCGAATGACCCGGCAAGCACTGCGCCCCGCCCACCCAGGCGGATTGGTATGGGATGTAACACCGGCCCCAGCAGCGGCACTGCTGGGCATCTGGGAGTGCTCTGCCCAAAGGGGCCGAGGTTTCGCAGCCTCGAACAACCGGCGGGATGCGACAGAGCACTGCCAGATGCAGATGAATGCGCAGGCTGATGCGAGGGGGCCTGTAACTGCCCATAGGGTGGTCGCTCAAAAGTGGCTGAGGTGTAACGACTCAGGTTCTTGTTCCCAAAATGCCGGAGATCAGCACCGGTCATCTGCATCAACAAGCAAGACGGCGGTGAGAGCCCGCGCGGGAGACGTAACCCGCACCTATCAACGATTCCGGCGCCGGGCTGGCAGCGTACTGCCGTTAACACGTCGTTTCCTCTATGAGTCGGCTAACGAGAGGACGGGAATCACCCCTGTAATGAGGCGGTAACGCTATCCGCGAGACTGGTGATTGACTGTGCCGCCTGGCGCTGCTGGGCGGTTCACTGGCGAGACAGCCGGGAGAGACCGGCCCCAGCGCAAGCTCATGGGTGAACGAGCGGTTCGGATGCAACGCCGATGACAGCCTGGAAAGACAGGCACCCATCACACTCTTTGCCCCGCTCCGGCGGGGTTCTTTTTCCCCTTCCCTATCCAGCGCCCAGAGGCATGCACGCTATGCCTGTGGGCGTTCATCTGGAGATAACTATGGAAATCACTGGAATCGAAGGCCGCATCACTTATTGCGGCGTGATCGTTGATTACTGCGCAAAAGATACCGAAGACGACGGCTTTTGCTGGGGCATGCGGAGCGTCGAGTTTGACCCGCCGATGACCTGCGTGGATGCCGCCGCATTCATGTCTGAGCACGGCGACAGCATTGAAGAGGCTGTGCGCCAGCAGTTCCTGGCTGACGTTCAGCGGGCGAAGGACGACGCTGCCATCGACCGCTGGGAATCAGATCAGCTTGGCCGCAAGGCTGGATAGGAGGCGTTATGGACAACGAACTGCTCGACATTGAAACGCGCTACTGGTCAATGCGGCTGACGTTAGCCGCAGAGGATGTGCTCCATACGACGCTTTTCTACGCAACCGGCGCGATTGACGGCCTTTGGCATCGGGATTTCATCACCGAGGCGCAGCGCAACAGTGCCCTGGCTCAGTTCGACAAGGTTGTCGCTGATCGCCGGGGTGAGCCGGTAGCAGCAGAGCCTGCATCGCGCCGCCGCATCACATGGCGACCTGTATTCGCCCTGGGCATGTTCGGCCTTGGGCTGGTTGCCGGTTTTCTCGCCGGCGAGTGGGTCGCTGCCGGCGCGCTATTTGCGGCAGGCCCGATTATTGGAGCTGACCTATGACCACCCTAACCATCCCCAGTGCCACCGATGAACTGATTGCGGAGATTGAACTGGACTTCCAAAGCGCTCGCAAGCTGGGGCGTGAAGCCTATATCGACATGCAGGACGGCGAGGCGCTGATCGCCCGCATCCGAGAGCTTGAGCAGTACAAGCGCGAGGCTATGCAGGTTATGAACCCTGTTCTGGACTATGCGCGGCCATTGAATCTGGCCAAGTGGGGCGAGAGCATCACGCAGGCGCTGATAGCCGATCATCAGAGGCTTGTGGCGCTTGAGCAGGCGCAGCGGTGGGTGCCGGTGACTGAGCGAATGCCGGAAGTCGGCGTTCACGTCCTTGCCTGCAAGGTTGGCAGAAAGACAAGCCACAGCCCGTTCTTTGCCATGGCATGCAAAAACGAAATGATGCCGTGGCGCTATATAGACGGAGATCGGTGCGACGTAAAAGTATCGCACTGGCAACCCCTGCCCGAGCTGCCCAAATGATCCGCCGCATCTGCCGAGACACTGCCGGCTTTCTTCTCTTCTGGGGCGTCATCCTCGGCGCCCTGATCATCGTTTCACCTCAGTAGGTAATCAACCATGAACGCTATTGCAAAAACGAGCGGGTTTGCTCTGCAACCCAGCACGCTCGACGAAGCCATGCACCTCGCTGAAATGCTGGCCGGGTCGCAAATGGTGCCCAAGCACTATCAGAACAAACCGCAAGACACCCTGGTCGCGATGATGATGGGCAGCGAGCTGGGCCTTAACCCGATCCAGTCTCTGCAGAACATCGCCGTCATCAACGGCAAGCCCGCCATCTACGGTGACGCCCTGCTCGCCCTGGTGCAGAACAATCCGAAGTTCGGCGGCCACGAAGAAACATTCGACGACAGCACAATGACGGCCACCTGCACCGTATGGCGCAAGGGTGACACCGCCAAGCACACCGTCAAGTTCAGCAAGGCCGATGCTGAGAAAGCTGGCCTCTGGTCGAAATCTGGGCCTTGGACCCAATACCCCAAGCGCATGCTGATGTGGCGCGCCCGCGGCTACGCCCTGCGCGACAAGTTCGCTGATGCGCTGGGCGGCCTGGTCACCGTCGAAGAAGCGCGCGACATGCCGGAAGAGCGGGACATCACCCCGCACGGCCATGCCCCGGTAGCGAGTCAGCCGCTGGCCATCGAGCACTACCCGACAGACAAATTCAACGAGCAGCTTCCGACCTGGTCTCGAATGATCCGCGAGAACAAGACAACGGCAGACCGCATCATCGCCAAGGTTGAGCTGAAAGCCCCGCTAACCGAAGCCCAGCGCAAGAAGCTGATGGACATCAATCCGGAATCCGAAGAGGTAGTTGACCAATGATCTCTCACAACGTCATCCAGGGCAGCCCAGAGTGGCATGCCCTGCGCGCTGAGCACTTCAACGCCAGCGAAGCCCCAGCCATGATGGGTGAAAGCAAGTACATGAGCCGCGCACAGCTGATCCGCCAAAAGGCGACAGGTGTTGTTCCCGAAGTCGACGCGGCCACGCAGCGCCGCTTCGATGCGGGCCACGACACTGAAGCCAAGGCACGCGCCATCCTTGAGCAACGCATTGGCGAAGAGCTGTACCCGGTAGTAGGCACCCGCGACAAGCTGCTGGCGTCGGTCGACGGGATCGACATGCTCGACTCTACCCTGTTCGAGCACAAGCTCCTGAATCAGGATGTGGTCGCCATGATCGAGGCCGGCGAGCTGACAGGCCAGTATTACTGGCAGCTTGAGCAGCAGCTGTACGTTACCGGCGCAGAGCGCGTGTTGTTCGTATGCTCTGACGGCACCGAAGGCAACTTCCACATGATGGAATATCGCGCCGTGCCGGGCCGCATCGAGCAGCTGATCGCTGGCTGGGAGCAATTCGCGCAGGACGTTGCAGCCTACCAGCCGGAAGAGTCGGTACCGGAAGCCGTCGGCAAGGCCCCTGAGTCGCTGCCGGCGCTGCGCATCGAGCTGACCGGCATGGTTACCGCCAGCAACCTGGACGAGTTCAAGTCGACCGCGCTGACTGTTATCGGCAACGTCAACGACCAGCTCGAAACCGATCAGGACTTCGCTGACGCCGAGCAGGCTGTGAAGTGGTGCTCTGATGTTGAAGGCCGCCTCAAGGCTGCCAAGGATCACGCACTAAGCCAGACCAGCACCATTGACGAGCTGTTCCGTGCGCTGGATGAAATCAGCGAGACAGCCCGCCAGAAGCGCCTGGCGCTGGACAAGCTGGTCAAGGCTCGCAAGACCCAGATCCGCGAAGACATCGTGATGACCGCCGCCAAGGCGCTGACCGATCACATCGCCGCCCTCAATGAGGGGCTGGGCCCGCGCATTCGCCTGCCCGACTATCGCGCCGACTTCAATGGCGCCATCAAGGGCAAGAAGACCATCGCCAGCCTGCGCGATGCCGCCGACACCGAATTGGCCCGCGCCAAGATCGAGGTCAGCCAGATCGCCGAGCAGTACCGGGGCAACCTCGAACTGTTGCGCACCAAGGCCGAGGGGTTTGAACGCCTTTTCCCTGACGCTCAGCAGCTGGTCGCCAAGGCCAAAGAAGATCTGGAAGCGGTCATCACTGCCCGCATTGCCGAGCACAGGCAGGCTGAGCAAGCGAAGCTGGACGCCGAGCGCGAACGCATCGAACGCGAAGCGAAAGCAGCGGCCGACGCGGCAGAGGCAGCCAAGACGGCAGAGCTTGCAGCCGAAGCCCAGCGCCAGCAGGAAACGCAGGTATCCGGTCAGGTTGCAGGCCTTGGTCAAGATGCGGAGCGCGACTCAGGCCCGATCCCGCGAAACCTGGAAGAGCTTGGCGCCACTATCAAGCTGGGCGACATCAACGCCCGCCTTGGCCCGCTGAGCATCAGCGCTGACGGACTCGCCCAGCTCGGCATTCAGTCAGTCGGCAAAGAGCGTTCAGCCGTGCTGTACGCCGAATCGGACTGGCCGCGCATCTGTGCCGTGCTGATTGAGCACCTGCAGCGCTGCCATGGTTCTGCGAAAGCGGCTTAGCCCATGGCCAAGTCAGCCACAGAGCGCAAGCGGGAGCAGCGGGCGCGGGAAAAGCTCAAGGCAGAAGAGCGCCACGCCCGCCTGCTGGCCTACAGCCTCAAGCTCGAGGTGTTCAAAGGCACAGCAGAACGGCTTGAGCGCATCCAGCAGGTCACCGGCATCGACGAGGTGCACGACCTGCTGACCCGTTTAATCCATAACGCCGACCGCCTGGATGACGCTGCCCTGCGCAAGTTTGTTGCGGAGCCGTAAAGTCACGGCGGCATGTCACGGAGACTGAAAAATGGAATGCAAAACCCGTTATCAGTGCAGCCATTGCAACGAAATCCACAAAGACGAGGATGATGCCCGCGAATGCTGCCAGCCCGAGGTTTGGGAGGTGTACGAGTGCGGCGAGTGTGGAAAGCTTCACGGCTCCGACAAGATGGCCGCTAAGTCCTGCTGCGAGCAGCTGGTGAAATGCCCGTCCTGCTCCCGAGACTATGGGCAGTACAACATCGCGAGCCACTCGATTGAGGTGGCGGGTCACTGCCCGGCCTGCAACCCCCTGTTCACCGTTGATGAGCAGTTCAAGATCGAAGACCTGCACTACATCCATACCGGTACAAACGTCAGCATTCTGCAAGGGGGCTGGTGATGCTACTCGAACAGAACATCCCGGCCAGTCGCTTGGCGGCCCAGGCCATGATCGACAAGGCCCGCGCAGCATTTGAGCGCGGCGAGAAGCCGGCGCCAGCAGAAGAGAAGCCCGCACGGCGCCCGCCTGCAAGGTCGGTAGAAGAGCTACACGCCAGCATGGCTGCAGCCGTCGAGGCCAAAGCCAAAAAACGCCGAGCCGAGCGCGACAAGCTGGCTGAGAAGATCAAGCCATACGCCGGAGAGCTTTCAGCCAATCAGCTGGCGGAGAAGTTCGGTGTCTCAACCGGCTTGGTGCGCAAGGCAGCCGGAGAGAATGGCATTGACCTGAAGGTCGCGCCCGGTCACCGGCACACCCACGTCGGCCCCACCCCTGAGCAGCTGCGCGAAATGCGCGCCCAGGCCGCAGGCGGCGCCAGTGTGGCAGATGCTGCGCGCTGGATAGGCGTTCCGCGCGGAACCGTGGGTTACTGGGCCAAGAAGTACGGCGTGCAGTTTGGTCGCCAGCCATGAGCTGCACAGTCACCTACATCCTGAATGCAGCCGGAGGCGGTAGACCGGTTGAGCGCGGCAGCGCCCCGAAGCGCCCTACCTGGTGGCGAGCGCAAGCGTGGCTTGTCCTGCCCAGCGGTGAAAAGTTCGTGCACAGCACTCGCGTGCGCGAAACCGCCAGAACCCTGATCCCCGTAATGGACGCTCTATTCCAGAACATGATTGCCACCCACGGCAACATCGTCACCAGCGCAGGTTGGAGCGCCAGCACGCATTAACGGCCGTCCGGCCAGAGGTAAGCCATGAATGCCCGCCTCAAGCCTCCAGCAGCATCCACAGCCTAACCGCCCTTCCCCGAGGTAACCCACATGACATCACTGAAGAAGCCAGCATCGCTGGACTTCAAGACACAGTATTGCCTGCCGTTCAGCGCCCAGGACAGTGAGATCATCATTGACCTGTTTGCGGGTGGTGGTGGCGCCAGCACCGGGCTGGAGATTGGCCTGAATCGGACCATTGCTATCGCGATCAACCACAACCCACGGGCGATCAGCATGCACGAAGCCAATCACCCGGCCACGGCGCACTACCAGAGCGATGTTTGGACGGTTGACCCCGCCGAGGCGGTCAACGGTCGCAAGGTTGGCTGGCTGCACGCGAGCCCTGATTGCACCCACCACAGCCAAGCTGCTGGCGGCCAGCCGCGCAAGAAAGAGATTCGCGATCTGTCGTGGGTGGTGATCAAGTGGCTTGGGCGGCTGCGCAGTGTCGGCACGCCGGTTCGGGTGTTCAGCCTGGAGAACGTCAAGCAGATCCGCTCATGGGGCCCGCTGGTTGCCAAGCGCTGCAAGAAAACCGGCCGAGTCGTGCGCCTGGATGGCACGGTCGCCGCCAAGGGTGAGCGGGTGCCGCGCGAAGAGCAGTACCTGGTGCCTGACCCGAAGCGCCGCGGCACTACCTGGCGCAAATTCTTGCGGACACTCGAAGGGCTTGGCTACCAAGTCGATCACTGGGTGCTGAAGAACTGCAGCTATGGCGACCCGACCATCCGCGAGCGGCTGTACTTGGTGGCCCGCTGCGACGGGATAGCACCGGCACAGCCGATACCCACTCACGCCGAGAAGCCGGCCAAAGGCCAGAAGAAGTGGCGCACAGCTGCTGAGTGCATCGACTGGGCGGACCTCGGTAAATCGATATTCGAGCGCGCCAAGCCGCTGGCAGATGCAACGCACCGCCGGATCGCCAAGGGCATCGTGCGCGAAGTGCTCGAGCGCCAGCAGCCGTTCATTGTGCCAATCGCCAACTGGTCGAGCGAAACGATTCACCCGGTCGACAAGCCGCTGAATACGGTAACGGCTTGGCCCCGGGGCGGATCGTTTGCGGTAGCCAGCCCAGTATTGGTTAGCGCCGCGCATGGCGAGGGAAAGCCAGGAGGCGTGCAGCGCTGGGGCAAAGGCTTCAAGTCCGTTGAGGCGCCATTAGGCACGGTTACCGCGGGCGGTAGCGGCGGGCAGTCTGTTGCAACTGCCTTTCTCGCCCAAGCCAATGGCGGATTCAACACCATGCAAAGCCGCGCTGCTGATGCACCGGTGAGCACGGTAACCAACAAGGGCAGCCAGCAGCAGCTGGTCACGGCCAACCTTGTGCAGCTTAGCCAGAACTGTGATGCCCGAGCGATTGATGACCCTCTGCGCACAGTGCGCGCCGGCGGGCAGCACCACGGGTTGGTCACTGCCTTCCTATCACGCCAGTTCGGCAACAGTGTTGGCCAGGCGGCAGATCAGCCCGCGCCAACTGTTACCGCTGGCGGCGGTGGCAAGTCAGCCCTGGTTGAGTGCGTACTGTCTCCAGAGCTGGAGGCGGGCGCCCTCCGCTGCGCCGCGTTCCTCGTTAACTACTACGGCAACGGTGATGCCCGGGATGTGACCGCGCCGCTCGACACTGTCACCACCAAAGACCGGCTAGCCCTGGTAACCGTCTGGATCAGCGGCGACCCCTACGTGATCGTCGATATTCGACTGCGCATGCTGAAGCCGCGCGAGCTGTACCGAGCCCAGGGTTTTCCAGACAGCTACATCATCGACCGTGGCCACGATGGCCGCCCTTTCACCAAGTCTGAGCAGGTCCACATGTGTGGCAACAGCGTAAGCCCCGGCACGATGGCGGCGATCGCTTCAGCCAACAACCCGTGGGCGGCCGCCAGCCAAGAGGTATCAGCAGCATGACCACCCAACTCACAGCCCAGCACATCGCCGGGCGCAACGGGCAGCCTGTTGCCGTAGTAAACGGCCTGCCGGGGCTTGATGCCCAGATGACGCCAACTGACCTGCTGGTAATGGCTCGTCAGCTCCGGCAGATGGCTATCGACTCACAGTCCGGCGTCCGCGGCATGCGGCGCTATCCAGAAGATGAGGTGCAGAGCAATGAAAACTAAGCAGCATGAGGTCGTCCCGCAAACTGAGCAGCAGCGCATTGAATGCGCGATTGATACCGCGCTGCTGAATGCCGATCTGCTGCGGGAGCAGGTAGCAGAGCTGGAAGCGGCACTGCTTGCAGAGACTCAGGCCAAGCATGAGGCGGTTGAGTGTCTGCGCCGCATCGTTGACGGCGACGAGTCGGACGAGCTGGTTGAGCTAATCAACGGCATCCTGAGCAAGCACCCGGAGGCGGCATGACTGACAAAGAACAGATGAGCCGTGGCGATGCTCTGGCCAAGGTTGCGGCGCTTGAGGCTGAGCTGGCAGATCTGCGCGGGCGGGTATCGGTGCCGAGTGACAGAGACGCGCTGCTTTACCTCATGGAGCGCTTTGATTCCGAGGAATCGAACTGCCCCGTTTGCGGGCACAGCGAGGCCACTTCGAATATGGATAGCGCCAACTACTTACGGGAATACTTGGCCGCCGCCACTGCGCCTGTTGATCGCAACCAGTGCGACGGATGCCAAGCGGGAATACCGGCAGAGAATGGAATGCACCGAATGGGCAAGCCGGGCGGCTATCCCGATCTGATGGCGTGCACTGCTGATCGGTATGGCTCTGCGCCTGTTGATCGGGTGGAGCAGGAGTCGGTGACTACCGAAAGCCTTGATCTGCGCCGAGCGTACGAGGTGGCGGACAAGCAATGGATGCTTCAGGCATGCCCGAAGGATGTTTTTCGCTTCGCACTGATTGCGGCGTTGCAGGGCAACAAGCTCTACACCACCCCACAACCCGCACCAACTGCCGCGCAGGATGTGGTGGGGCTGGTTGAGGCGCTACAGCTGTTTGTCCGCTGGGTGGATATGGAGCAGTCGGAAAACGTCACGGCAGGAGTATTTGACCGCCTAAAGGCGTTCCGAAATGCCGAGACAAAGGCCAGAGCTGTTCTCGCCGCCCACCAGAGCGGAGGTGCGAAGTGATAAATATCCATGATCTGCCTCACGACGCTTGTGTCCGCCATCCAAAGCTACCGAAAAGCGCATTGCTGTCAGTTAGCCTTCGCGGGTTCGACCCGCGTCGGAGAAAAGTAGCGAAGATGCGGTTTGCAAACGCTGTGCGTATAGAGGTTTTTGGCATCGAGATCGTTATTCGTCGCCCTTGGCTTGCCGGACCTGCTCGGCAACTCCACCCAGAGCTTTTCGCCGAGGAGCAGCCCCATGAGTAAGCCGGAAGTGGTGGCGTATATGTGGGAACACAGAGGTCGCCACGCATGCGTTGACCGCGCATATGCTGAACAGCTTATGGACGATGGCGAGCAGGTAGCGCCACTCATCCGCTTGGCAGACCACGAAAGGTTGCAAGCTGAGACGGAAAGGTTGCAAGGCGCCCGCGCAGCAGACAAGGCGCGGATAGCGGAGCTGGAGAAAGAGCGCGACGAGTGGCATCGGCTTTTCGACAGCGCTGGACAGCTCTCAAAGAATGCCTGTGACGACCTCAATTCAGCAAAATCGCGGATAGCGGAGCTGGTGCTATCGCTGCGCACGGTTGTCGGGATGCTGCACCACAGAGCAACAACGCCGCTTGAGCGCCAGGCGATACGCATCGCAGAGACAGCCCTAGCCCAGCAGGGCAAGGAGGGTGAGTAATGGAAGACGAGTGCGATGTTTGCCACGGAGACGGCATGGACCCATACACCGACCATCTGTTGCCGTGCCCGCAGTGCGACGGTAGCGGGACATACGAAAGCGCTGACAATCAGGACTGGGAGGACGAATGATGGCCGGAAACATGGAGCGAACCCGGAAGTGGTACGGCGTACCGGCTAAGCGTGGCGGGCGGGTGGCGTACACCGGCAGCGGCAAGCGCGAACTCGGAACGATCCGCAGTGCGCGAGACTGCCGCCTAAATATCCAGCTGGACGGCCACAATCACACGATGCCATTCCACCCCACCTGGTGCCTGGAGTATCTGGGCAAGGAGGGTGAGGCGTGAGCGTATCAGCCGCACAGCAAATGCGCCGGCGGTGCGAAGAAGCCATGCAGTACACGCTCCCCGGCGCGGCACTCGAAAGGAAAGGCAGGCGCTGGACGGTGGCGAAGCGGGAGCAGCTTGATGGGTCGGTGGCGCTAACCCTGCGGCACGGACGGCGCCTGTTCCGGATAGTCGTCACCCTGTGGATCGGCGGGCCGGACTGGTTTCGGACAGGGTTCGCGCCTGTATCGCCGCCACCGGTACAAAAGCAGCTGTTCGCAGGAGCGGCCACATGACCCACCGCCCCAAAGGCCGCATGTGCGCCGGCTGCATCCGCCGCGAACGTGATTGCTCTGCCCTGCCCTTCGCCCAGATGCGACCCATAGGCAAGGACCAGGACGGCACGATCATCGTCAAGTGCGAGTGGCACGAGCCGCGCCAGCAATAACCCCACCCCGCTATATCCGCCCGATTACCCCTATCGGGCTATCCCTACCCCACTTTCAAGTATCCGGCACCGCCGGAGGGAGAAGTATTGTGTCTGACATCGAAAAGAAGGTTCTGAACTGGATTGCCACCGGCAGAGTTGGATCCAGCTCGAAGGCAATGGCGCTCGCTGCGTGCGGAATGCAGGGAAACACGTCGTATCCGCTTGACCCCGACGACCTGAATCGCTGCCTGCTGATGCTCGAGCAGGTGCCAGAGGTGCGCCAGCAGTTCGACAAGATTGCCGCGCTGAGCGAGGTATGGGGGCGGCTGATTGAGCGCTGGGGCGAGATTGAGGCGATGTTCCTTGAAGAGGCTGGGCTCAACTGGTCGAAGCAGCTGCGCGCGCCAGATACCTATCGACTGATTCAGGAGGTGATCGGCAAGGATCCGAACGTGATCCAGCTGGGCCCGGGCGTCCAGATGCGATTCCAGTAACCACCCTACACGCCGGGAGGCATAGCAATGACGTATCAAATCAGCTTCAGCGGAGGTCTCGGCTCTGGAGTGTCTGCACTGGTAGCGCACGACAAGGGGCTCGACTTCAACCTGATATTTGCTGACACGCTCATCGAAGACGAGGATCTATACCGCTTCAATGACGATATTGCGCGAGCTACGGGCAAGACCATCATCCACTTAAAGGAAGGTCGCACCCCCTGGGAAGTGTTCGTTGATAGCCGGTGGATCGGCAACACCCGGACGGCTCACTGTTCGACCGAGCTCAAGACCAAGCCGGTGATGGCATGGCTGGCAGAGAACGCCGACGCAATGGACCCGCTTGTGCTGGGTATGGACTGGTCGGAAATGGACCGCATTGAGAGGGCGCAAAAGAACTGGGCGCCTCGTCCTGTTGTTTCGCTGCTTAATCAGTTCAGCATCGAGCGTCCGGAGTACGACCTGATATTAAACCGTTACGGCATTCGCAAGCCGCGCCTGTACGGGATGGGCTTCAGCCACAACAACTGCGGCGGGTTCTGCTGCAAGGCCGGACTCGTTCAGTTCGAGCGACTGTACCGGCTGATGCCAAAGCGGTTCGCATTCCATGCCAAGGAAATGGACAAGGCCATGGCGCTCATCGGCCCCACCGCGAAAGCGTTCCTGCGCCAGTCAGAATTCGGGCTTCAAGAATACCTGACCTTGAGCGAGTTCAGAGAACAGCTTGAACGCGGAACGATGGAGCTGCCCATGTTCGATGCAGAGGGTTGCGGCTGCTTTTCAGAGGATGCGGCATGAGCGTCAATTATCGACTGAGCCGGGAGGCATGACACATGGGTGCAGCAGAAAAGATCGAGTACCACATCACGCCCGGCGCCTGGTTCCGTCAGGAACTGCTGGTACCGGTGTTCGGCATCACGCCCGACGCGGCCAAGAAGTACCGCGCAGAAGGCAAGTGGCTGGAGGGCAAGCACTGGCGCAAAGACCCCGCCAACCGTATCGTCTACAACCGTGATGCCATTCAAGACTGGCTGGGAGGTTCGGTGTGACAGAGAAGATGCCGCGCGGCGTGGAAATAAACGGCAAGCAACTGCGTATCAGCTTCATGCTGAATGGCCAGCGGTGCCGCGAACCCCTGCCCGGCATCGTCAAGGTCAACAAGGCCAGCATCGCTTATGCCGACAACAAGCGCCGCACCATCCTGGCAGAGATAAAGGAAGGCCGCTTTGACTACGCGGCGCACTTCCCTGATTCGCCGCGAGCCCTGATCTTCTCGGGCCGTGGCGGCAAGCAGGTGAACCGCACAGTGGCGGAAGGCGTTGAGCGCTGGCTGGAGGTGATGAAAGCCAAGAAGGCGGCCAGCACCAGCCGTAACTATGGCCACAAAGCCAAGCACGTCATTGAGAAGTTCGGTCGGCGTCGGATCGTCGATATCAGCATGAGCGACCTTGAGCTGTTCCAGGCCGCGCTGCTCAAGACCCTGGCGCCGAAGACCGTCAACGACGTGTTCACTGTGGTCCGCGGCGTGTGGGGCAATGCCTTCAGTGACGGGATCATCACCAGCAACCCGCTGGACCGCATCAAGAACATCGAGCAGGACGATGGCGACGACTCAGCCGATCCGTTCAGCCGCGAAGAGATTGCGCGAATCGCTGCGGTATCAACCACCAGGGTGCACGATATCAACATGATCATGTTCTGGTGCTGGTCCGGCCTGAGCCTGTCGGAGCTGATCGGGCTGGGCTGGGATGACATCGACCTGGACGCCGGCACCGCAATGGTCAGGCGCGCCCGGGTGGAAACGATATACAAGGTGCCCAAGGAGAAAAGCCGGGTTCGAAAGATCGATCTGATCGACCCGGCAATCGAACACCTGAAGCGCCAGAGGGAGGCAACGTACCTCCTGCCCCCGGTGCCGGTTGAGGTCATTCAGCGTGACAACGTCAAGCGCAAGAAGGAGGCCATCCGCTTTGTGTTCCGCAACGGATCCAGCGGCATGCCTTGGAATCCGGCCAGCGTTAACCGGTGGTTTACCAGCATCCTGAAACGGGCGAAGGTCCGGCACCGCGGCCCGAACCAATGCCGCCACACGTTCGCCAGTCAGGCGCTGTCCAGTTACGTGCCGATTGAGTGGGTCGCCAGGCAGCTTGGCCATACCGATACCGGCATGGTGAAGAAACACTATGGCCGGTGGATTCCCGAGGACACCAAGAGCATGGCGGGGATGGTTTCGCAGATGATGGGGTTTCGTGACCAGAGCGGTGCTGAGGGGTCCTGAAAGTGCCGTTTTTGCCCTAAATTTGCCCTAACTCAAATCGCAGGCAATAAAAAACCCCTGAAAACCTTAACGTAATCAGGGGTTTGGCTGTCGCCATGTCTGGCGGAGAGAGAGGGATTCGAACCCTCGATACGCGATTAACGTATACACACTTTCCAGGCGTGCTCCTTCAGCCACTCGGACACCTCTCCGGATCTCGGCGGCAGGAGACCCTGCTACCGAGGCGCGCTAATTTACCGAAACACCCGCCCTTTGGCAAACCCTTTTTCCATGTATTTCAGTCACTACGGCGGCTTGGCGGCAAGACTCGCCAGTCATGATTTAGTTGGTACACTGCCGAATCGTTAACGCGGCCTGTCGCCGCAGCCCTGACTCGAGGACTTTCTGATGAGCGAACTGGTTTCCTACCGTTTTGCCGATGGCGTTGCCCACCTGAGCCTGGACAATGGCAAGGTCAATGCCCTGTCGCCGGACATGATTGCTGCGATCAACGCGGCGCTGGATCAGGCCGAGCAGGACCGCGCGGTTGTGGTGCTGAGTGGCAAGCCCGGTATCTTCTCCGGTGGCTATGATCTGAAGGTCATGACCTCCAGCCCGGATGCGGCCAAGGCTCTGGTTGCCACCGGCTCCACCCTGTCCCGCCGCCTGCTGTCGCACCCCTTCCCGGTGGTTGCGGTGTGCACTGGCCACGCGATCGCCAAGGGCGCTTTCCTGCTGCTGTCTTCGGACTACCGCCTGGGTGTCGCCGGGCCGTTCAAAATCGGCCTGAATGAAACCGCCATTGGCATGACCATGCACCACGCCGGCATTGAGCTGGCCCGTGCGCGTCTGACGCCTGCCGCCTTTGGCCGCGCAGTGATCAACGCCGAGATGTTCTCACCGGAAGAGGCGGTACAAGCGGGCTTCCTGGACAAAGTCGTTGCGGCCGAGGAGCTGGAAGCAGCGGCCATGGCCAAGGCTAAGGAGCTGGCAGCGCTGAACATGACGGCCTTCCGCCAGACCAAGGTCAAATCGCGCAAGGCATACCTGGAGCTGCTGGATGCCTGCATCGAGCTGGACCGTCAGCACGACCTGAGCTGATCCCCAGCGGGGACTGCGCCGCCGCCACAGATGGAGTAGTCTGTCGCTCTGTTTATAGCGGAGTAGTCCCCCACCATGGATTCAGTTACTCAGCTCGTTCTCGGCGCCTCTATCCAGGGCGCCATGCTTGGCCGCTGGCAGGGCCGCAAAGCGCTGGCATTCGGCGCAGCGCTGGCCACCCTGCCGGACATGGATGTGCTGATCGATTACGGCGACGCCGTCGCCGATATGACCTACCACCGTGGCTTCAGCCACTCCCTGTTTGTCCTGACCGCTCTTGCTGCGGTGCTCACCTGGCTGATTCGCAAGCGCTGGCCGGATGCCGGCTACAGCGGCAGGCGCCTGTTTATCACGTTGGCGCTGGTGCTCTGCACCCATCCGCTGCTGGACAGCTTTACCACCTACGGCACCCAGCTGTTCTGGCCGCTGACTACGCCGCCGGTGGCGATTTCGTCGATCTTCATTATTGATCCGCTGTACACGGTGCCGCTGCTGCTGGCGACGCTGGTGGCACTGGTCATCGGTCTCGGGCGCAGCGGGCGGCGCTGGCAGTATGCGGCCCTGGCGCTGAGTAGCCTGTATCTGGGCAGCACGCTAGTCGGCAAGACCATGGCCGAGCACCGGCTGCAGGCCGCGCTTGAGGCGCAGCACCTGCAGCCGGATTCGGTGTTCAGCACGCCCACGCCGTTCAATACCCTGCTCTGGCGGGTGATGGCGGTGGACGGCGATACCTATTATGAGGGGCTGACCGGCTGGCTGGATCACGAGCCAATGAGCCTGACCGCGCTGCCACGGCAAAGCGAGGCGGCGGCGCAGGCGCTGGCAGACTCACCGCAGAACGAGCGCCTGCGCTGGTTTACCGGTGACCGGTTGCGCTATGACCTGATCGACGGGCAGTGGGTAGCCACCGACCTGCGCCTGGGCATGAGCGGCTATCATCCGTTCCGCTTTGCCCTGGCAACCGCAGGCGAAGACGGCGAGACCCAGCTGATCGAATACACCGAGCAGTGGCCTGCGCGCCGGCCGGATGCGTCGGTCCTGCGCCTGCTGATGGCGCGTGCGCTGGATGCTGCCACGCCGCTGTCGTTAGCGGAGCTGGCGCAACCGCTGGGCGAGCCCGCGCCACATCAGCGGCAGTGATGGCCTGACTGACTGTCCGCTGCGCGCCGGCTTCTGCGATAATCGCCGCTTTATCGGGAAGGAGCAGGAAGATGTCAGGGCCATCGTCACACAGCAGTTCCGCAAGCAGTCGCCGGGTGGCGATGTGTGGTGCGCTGCTGGCGATTTTCACTACCATCTTTGCCAGCAACGTGCCGACACCGCTGTACGCGGTGTGGCAGGTCAAAATGGGCTTCTCGTCCACCGCGCTGACGGCCGTGTTTTCCATCTATGTGCTGGGCGTGGTGCTGACCCTGCTGACCCTGGGCTCGCTGTCAGACAAGATCGGCCGCCGTCAGATGATGGTGCCGGGGCTGCTGTTCATCATTGCCGGCGCGGTGATGTTCATGCTGGCCAGCGATATTTACGGCCTGGGCGCCGCCCGGGTGCTGACCGGCATTGGTACCGGCATTGTGACGGGCGCCTCCTCTGCCGCGCTGGTCGAGCTGGAGCCCAATGACAACTGGACCCGCGCCGCCACCCTCTCCGCCCTGTTCTTTACCCTGGGCGCCTTTGCCGGCCCCACGGTCAGTTCGTTGATGCTGGGCCTGGGCGACGCGGCGCTGACCTGGCCCTTTGCGGTCACGGTGGCACTCGGCTGCGTGACGGTGGCGATGCTGCTGTTTGCGCCCTGGCCGGCCGATATCGGCCAGCGCCACCCGGAGTTTCGCTGGCGCGCCTGGCGCCCCACCACCATCAAGGTGCCGCGGGAGATGCTCGGTGCGTTCATCTTTGCTGCGGCGGCCATCTGCCTAGCCTGGTCCACCGGCAGCCTGTATGCCTCCCTTGGCCCGTCACTGGCAACCAAGCTGGTAGGCATCGACGACCGCACCAAGGCTGGTCTGTTTGCCGCCGGCTGGCAGTTGATGGCCGGGGTCAGTCAGTTTGCCTGCAAGCGTCAGCCGCTGGACCGCCTGCTGCTGGTGGGCCCCAGTACGCTGATCATCGGCTTGGGCGTGATGGCGGCAGCGGTTATCTACAGCTCGCCGTGGCTGTTTACCCTGGCCACCCTGGCAACCGCCAGCGGCGCCGGCGCTACCGGCGTGGTGGGCATTGCCTCCATCAGCAACACCGCACCGGTAGATCAGCGCGGCAGTATCAATTCGGCGTTTTATCTGATGGCGTACCTGACCATGGCCTCGGTGGTGCTGGGCGTGGGTTTTGTCAGCGACAAGATCGGCTTTGCCCCCACGGTGCTGGGCTTCACGACCATCATTTCCTGCGCGGCGCTGACCTTGATGCTGGTGGCGGTTCGCACCAAGCGCGCATCGTTCTGGTAATCAGCCGAACAGCCACCAGCGCCAGAGAAAGAACACCAGCATGCTGCCGAAGATAGTCAGCAGCAGGTTGCGACTGAAGGCGGCGATCAGCACGGCAACAACGCCGCCGACCAGATAGGCGTTGCTTGGCGTCAACTCCAGCCCTTCACCGCCCGGCATCAGCATCGCCGGCACAATGATCGCCGTCAGCACCGCCACCGGCACATACCCCAGCGCCTGCTGCACCAGCGGGCTGAAGCGCACACGGTCACCCACAGCAAACAGCGTGTAGCGAATGGCAAAGGTAATACTGGCCATACCCAGCAGCAGCGCCACCTCAAACTGACTCATTGGCCACCTCCTTTGCCGGTTGCGCCGCCAGCCAGCGTTCGGCCAGCACGCCGGCGCTGACACCCGCCAGCGCCGCGAGCATCAGCCCGAGCTTCCACGGCAGGTCATACGCCAGCACCGCCACCAGCCCGGCAACCACCGCAGCCAGCAGCATCGGGCGAGTACGCAGCAGCGGTACCACGATGCCGGTAAAGGTCGCGACCATGGCAAAGTCCAGCCCCCAATCGGCCAGCCCCGGCAGCGCGTTGCCCAGTAGTGCGCCAAGCAGCGTACAGATAAACCAGTTGCTGTACATGGCAAGGCAGGAACCCAGGTAATACCAGTGCTTAAGCTCCTTTGGGGGGTGCGGGTCCAGGTAGTGGCGGTGCACCACGGCAAAGCTCTCGTCGGTAAGCCAGAACGCCAGCGGAATCTTCCAGCGCTGCGGCAGGTGCCGCACATGGGACATCAGGCTGGCGCTGTAGAGCATGTGTCGCAGATTGACGATAAAGGTGGTCAGCAGCAGCACCACCAGCCCCGCACCAGAGGCCACCAGGCTGACAGCAATAAACTGCGCCGAGCCGGCAAACACCAGCGCAGACATCAACAGCGTGGCCGGCAACGACAGACCGCTGGCGACCGCCAACGTGCCGAAGATAAGCCCAAACGGCAGCGCGCCGATCAGCATGGGGACAGTGTCACGCGCGCCGCGTAACAGGGTTTGGGTTTTGGCAGACATGGGCAGCAGGCAGACCGGGGCAGTATCAAAACGATAAAGACCGCAGCCTATCCCGCCGCACAGTAGCAGAACAGATACAGCTACACGGCAACACCAGTACAAACTGTTATGTTCGAGCCAAGATAAGCACCGATCAACTCCACAGGCCCTCTGCGATTACTCAAGCGTGCAGATGCAAGGCGCGATGCATGCTTGAGCGCTTGCACACTGATCGGGAAGACGGTATCTACGGGGCGCTCAGGCTGGACGCCAGAGGGCATGTTGACTTAACCAGTGCTTCCCAAGGTCACGTGACGACTGATCAGGGCGCGCAGCGCAGCCGGTTTGACCGGTTTGGGTAGATAGGACAACCCGGCCAGCGAGATTTCGCTGAGTACATCCTGGCGTCCGTCGGCGCTGATCACCACGCCCGGCAGGTCGGCGCCAAGGCGCTCACGCAGCCAGAGCATCACCTGGGTGCCGGTATCGCCGTCATCAAGGTGGTAGTCGACCAGCACCAGTTCAGGCACAAAACCCTGATCCAGCACCTGCTGTGCTTCCTGCCGGTCACGGGCCACGGCCACGCGGCACTGCCAGCGGCCAAGCAGGCTCTGCATGCCGGCGAGAATGTTCTTCTCGTTGTCGATACACAGTACCGGCGCCCCCTCAAACTGCGGCGGCAACTCCGGCACGCTTACCCGGCTGCGCACCACCCGCGGCAGGGTGGCCAGCGGCACGGTGACGCTGAACACGCTGCCTTGGCCCGGCCAGGAGCGCACGCTTAGCTCATGGCCCAGCACCCGGCACAGACCATCGGCAATCGCCAAGCCAAGGCCCAGACCTTTCTCGGCCTGGGTACGATGGCTATCCAGGCGCTGAAACTCTTCGAAGATCAGTTGCAGCTTGTCCTGAGGAATACCCGGCCCCTGATCCCACACCTCGATGCGTACCGCGTTGGGCAAATGCCGCACGCCCAACACCACGCGCGCAGCGCTGGCGTAACGGAAAGCATTGGTAAGGAAATTCTGCAGCACACGGCGCAGCAGGCGCATGTCGCTGCGCACCCGCAGCCGGCTGCTGTGGATGCGCAGGTCTATGCCGTGCTCCACCGCCAGCGCGCTGAACTCGATACGCAAGGGGTCGAACAGTTCGCTCAGGGCAAAGTCGCCCAGCTCAGGCACAATGCGCCCCGCTTCCAAGCGGGAGATGTCCAGCAAATCGGAGATCAGCTCCTCGGCCGAGGCCAGTGAGCTGTCCAGGTGACGCACCAGCTCTTCCACCTCGGCGGGCATATCGGCCTGGTGGGCCAGAGAGGCGGAGAACAGCCGTGCGGCATTCAGCGGCTGCATCAGGTCGTGACTCACGGCGGTCAAGAAGCGGCTCTTGGACTGGCTGGCCCGCTCGGTCTGGGCCTGGGCCTGCAGCAGCGCCTGGTTCAGCTCCGACAGCTCGCGGGTTCGCTCGTTTACGCGCCGCTCCAGGCTTTCGTTAGATTCCTGCAACGCCTTTTCTGCCTCGCGGAAGGCCGAAATATCGGTAAAGCTCATGACAAAGCCACCGCCCGGCATCGGGTTGCCGATGATCTCGATCACGCTGCCATCGGGGAACATGCGCTCGGAGCGGTGCGGCGTGCCCTGCTGCATCCAGGCAATACGCTTGTCGACGTGCATTTGCGGGTCACCCGGGCCACAGAGGCCACGCCGCGCGTTGTGCAAAATGATGTCGGAGATCGGCCGGCCAATGGCAATTAGCCCCTCGGGGTACTGGAACATCTCCAGATAACGGCGATTCCAGGCCACCAGCCGCAGCGACTTGTCGACCACACTGATACCCTGGCTGATGTTCTCGATCGCGCCCTGCAGGAGGCCACGGTTGAACTGCAGCACCTCAGAGGCTTCATCGACGATGCGCACCACATCGTCAAACTGCATATCTCGGCCTTCAATCGCCGCCTTCACCACCAGTCGCGCTGATGACGCGCCCAAGACACCTGCGAGCAGGCGCTCGGTCAGGGTGATCCAGCCAGAGTCAGCCGTCTGGCTGCCGTGCAGCCCACCTCCCTGACGCACGGCGTACTGGTTAAAGGCGGCCTCGGCGCGGTCTTCGCCAACAAAACGCGAGGCCAGCTCCAACAGGTCATCGACCCGCACGCGCAACAGCACCTTGCCGGGGCCATCAATCCAGGGCTCGGAGTCCTGACTGACAAAACGGCTGGCCTGCCAGTGCTCCAGCACGCGGGTACGACTGAACAGCGAGAAGGCGACAAAGACCAGGAAGTTACCCACCAGCGACACCACACTGGCCAGCGTCAGCGCATCAACACCCCAGCTGGCGGCTGCCGTGCGCACAGCCTCAATGACTGGCAGCTGATTGGTGTGCCAATGCAGCCCCGCTCCCACCAACGGCAAGACCAGCAGGTACAGCCACAGCACGATCCCGACCAGCAGGCCCGCCAGCACGCCGGTGCGGTTGGCCTGCTTCCAGAACAGGGCGCCGAACATGGCCGGGGCGAGCTGGCCGATTGCAGCAAAGGCCACCTGGCCGATACTCGCCAGGCTGGTCTCGCTGCCGATCAGGCGGTAGACCACGTAAGCCAGCAGCAGGATGATCAGAATACTGGTGCGCCGCACGTTCAGCAGCCAGCCACGGAAACGCTCGTAGGAGTGCTCGGGGCCAACCCGGTTGCGCAGCAGTATCGGCAGTACTACGTCGTTGGAGACCATGGTGCTCAGCGCAATGGCCGCCACAATCACCATGCCCGAGGCGGCGGATGCGCCACCCAGAAACGCCGCCATGGCGAGGGTTGAGTTGCCCTGCATCAGCGGCAGGCTGATCACGTAGGAGTCCGGTGACAGACCGCCACCCAGCAGCATCTGGCCGGCCAGCGCAATCGGCACCACAAACAGCCCGGCCAGCAGCAGGTAAACCGGGAACACCCAGCGCGCCAGGCGCAGGTCGCCCGGTTCACTGTTCTCGACCACCGCCACCTGAAACTGCCGGGGCAGACAGATGAAAGCCAAAATGGCGATGGATGTTTGCAGCAACAGGCCGATGACCGGCGTCTCCTGCTGCCAGTAGCCTTGCAGCACCTCGGCGCTGCGCGCCTGGGTCAGCAGGTCTGCGGCACCGCCAAACAGGCCAAACACCACAAACAGCCCTACGGCCAGAAACGCCAGCAGCTTGACCAGCGCCTCAAAGGCAATCGCCAGCATCATGCCCCGGTGATGCTCGGTCACATCCAGACTGCGGGTACCAAACAGCACGGTAAACAGCGCCAGCACCAGCGTCACCACCAGCGCGGTATCTTCCGCGCCCAGTGCGCTATCGGGCGTCACAGCACTGCCCGGCGCACTGCTGAGCAGGCTGTAGCCCAGCACAATGCCCTTGAGTTGCAGGGCAATGTAGGGCAACACCGCGACCAGACAGAGCAGTGAGACAATCACGCCCAGGCCCTGGGACTTGCCGTAGCGCGAGGCAATAAAGTCGGCAATGGAGGTGATGTTTTCCTGTTTGCTGATGGCGATCATGCGCGCGTACAGGCGCCAACCGAACAGGAACAGCAGCAAGGGGCCAAGATAGATGGGCAAGAAGCCCCACAGCTGGTTGGTGGCCATGCCAACCGAGCCAAAGAAGGTCCAGCTGGTGCACCAGACCGACAGCGACAGGCTGTAGATCCAGACGCGCAGGCGCGGCTTGAGAACGCTCGCGTTGCGATCCCCCCAGAAGGCGATCACAAACAGCAATGCCATGTACAACAGAAAAACGAGGGCTACCAGCCCGCCGGAGAGCATCATGGGGCGTGTTCAATCCACTGCAGTGTCACAGCATGCAGTCTGGCAGTGCCATTGGGGTTTGCCCAGCAGACTTCCGTCGTAGCCGGGCACAGGCGGGGGTGGTTCAGCTCGCCAGTTCCATCTGCTGCAATACCAGGGCAGCCTGGGTGCGGGTGCGCACATTGAGCTTGCGGAAGATAGCGGTAACGTGGGCTTTGACCGTGGCCTCGGACACGTCCAGCTCGTAGGCAATCTGCTTGTTCAGCAGGCCATCGCAAACCATGGTCAGCACGCGAAACTGCTGCGGCGTCAGGCTGGCGACCCGCTCGCTGATCTGCTGCTGCTCGCTGCTCATGCCCGGTGGGTTGTCGATGCCCTCTGGCCAGCACACGCCGCCATCGAGCACCGCCTGCACAGCGGCCTGAATGTTTTCCAGGCTGGCTGACTTGGGGATGAAACCGCTGGCGCCAAAGTCGCGGGCGCGACGCGCTACGGCGGCCTCTTCCTGGGCGGAAATCAGAATGACCGGAATCTGCGGAAACTGGCCGCGCATCTGCGCCAGCCCGGAAAAGCCGTACGCGCCGGGCATGTTCAGGTCCAGCAGCACCAGGTCCCAGTCGGCGCGCTCGCCAAGGCGCTGCTGCAACTCGGTGATACTGCCCACTTCACTCAGGGTAATGGTGTCGCCCAGACCGTCGAACAACGCCTGGCGCAAAGCACTGCGAAAAAGGGGGTGATCGTCAGCGATCAAAATGTCATAGGTCAGGCCCATGCTTGGCGTCCTGCACAGTCTTTTTGTTATGGAGGTGAGACAGCACGCTGAGACTGCCAGTCGGCGCCCGCCTCGTCAATGCCAATCGCCAGCGATACAGTCTGCTACAGCAACTGTATCTGGATAAGTACCCAGCGCCGGGAGGAAAATACGCGTTTACCTGCCTCCGAGCCCCCCATGAACCTGCGCCACTACCGGGCCGACGCCCTCATGCTGATTACTGCCCTGATCTGGGGCAGCACCTTTGTTGCCCAGCGTCTGGGCATGGACCACATTGGTCCCTTTCTCTATACCGGCCTGCGTTTTGCCATCGGCGCAATCACCCTGCTACCGCTGATCTGGCTGCTGCGCAAACCGGCACAGGCGGGCAAGCGCCCGTCACGCCTGAGCCGCCCGATGCTGTTGGGTAGTCTGGTGCTGGGCCTGGTGCTGACGCTGGGCATCAACCTGCAGCAGATTGGCCTGATGTTCACCACCGTCACCAACTCCGGCTTTATTACCGGGTTGTACGTCATTCTGGTGCCGGTGTTTGGTCTGTTTATCGGCATGCGCACCCACAAAGGGACCTGGGCCGGCGCGGTGATGGCGCTCGTCGGCATGGTGCTGCTGAGCGTAACTGCCGAGTTCACCGTGGCGCGCGGCGACTGGCTGCAACTGGTTGGTGCCTGTTTCTGGGCTGTGCATGTGTTGCTGGTCGGCGCACTGGCCAGCCGCTATGACCCGATTCTGGTGTCCTTTATCCAGTTTCTGGTCTGCGCGGTGGTCAGCCTGACGCTGGCGGTCGCGCTGGAGCCAATCAACTTTGCCGCCATCGCGCAGGCGCTGCCGGCCATTCTGTACGGCGGCATTCTGGCGGTTGGTGTTGCCTTTACTCTGCAGGTGGTGGCACAGAAAGACGCCATCACCTCACACGCGGCGATCATCCTCAGCCTGGAAGCCGTATTTGCCGCGCTGGCCGGCTGGCTGATTCTGGGTGAAACCCTTACCCCACGCGGCCTGCTGGGCTGCGCGCTGATGCTCGCGGGCATGCTTACTGCGCAGCTGGTGCCTATCTATCTGGATCGGCGCCGACGCCCCGCTGTGGTACAGCAGGAGCCGGCCGGGCATCACTGAGGGCGCTTGCGGCAGGTGCTCAGATAGGCATCGGTAAAGCGCTGAAAGTAGCCATCCAGCGCTTCGGCAGCCGCCGTATCGCCGGCCAGTTGCAGGCAGGCCGAGGCCACCTCTACCGTGCACAGGTGGTCATCACGGGTGGAACGGCGCAAGCGATAACGCGATAGTTGCTCGGTCTGCAGGCTGAGCACCGGCACATCCGCCAGATACGGGCTCTTGCGAAACATCTTGCGTGCCTGGGTCCAGGTGGCATCCAGAATGATCAGCAACGGACGCCGCCCCTGCTCTACCGCTATCTGCTCACAGACCTGCTGGGTTGGCTGCGCGTACTCGCCAGGGAATACCACATAAGGCTGATAGCGCGAGTCGTTCAGCAGCGCCAGCAGCGCCGGGTCGACCTCGGTGCGCGCCCAGGTAAAGGCGTGGGTATCGGACAGACAATCGGCAATCAGCCGGCCTGTGTTGGTCGGCTTGAGCGGCTCATAGGCATGCATCAGCAAACAAAAGCTGACACTGCTCTCAAGCGTTGGGCGCTCTGCGCAGATGCAGGCATGCACGGCCACCTGGCAACCTGGGCAACGCCGTACCCGCGCACCGCGCGCCAGAAACGGCCGGGTGGAGCGCGCGATGGCGTCGCTGCGCAAACGGTTTACCGCATGGTCCGGGTGTTCAGACATCACTGCATTTTCCAAGCTGGACAGGCGGCGCGCCGCAATGCCAGCATTCTATCCGATTCCAGCCGGCAGTACCGATAGCGACTGGCCAGCGAACCAGTCGGCAACGGTGTGGTCACAAAGGATGTCACAGCACACGGAAATTGGACCTGGAGAGACATAATGCGCTGGTTACCCCTGGTGCTCGCTGCCTGCCTGGCGGCTCCACTGCAAGCCGCCTCGCTGCGGGATATTCGCCTCAACGACACCCTCAAGCAGGTCGCTGAACAGAGCAACGAAAACACCCCGCGCGCCATCAGCGCGCAAATCACCGATATGGGCTTTAGCGCCGACGGCGACGAGCTGATCAACCGCCTGGCGGTAGACGCCGACTACGCCGAACTCATGCAGCAGGACCCGCTGCTGACCCGCAGCCAGCTGCAGGCCAGCGTCTGCACCGACCTGCGTTTCCGTCGTCTGCTGGATATGGGTGCCACCCTGACTTACCACTTTATCCTCAAGGACAGCGAACAACCGGTACTGACCCAGAGCTTTATTGCCGATCATTGCCAGACTCTCTGAGGCAGGTGCCCGATGCAGGACAACGACCCGGCCGACTACCTCAGTCGGCACTGGCAAACCGGCAGCAACGAGATTCCCGGCCGCGTCGATGAGTTGATCGCGCTCTGCGCCGCCGACAGCGACAACGCGCCGCTGTACCGCGACATGCTGCTGGACGTGATTCGCATGGCCCAGGCTGATCGTAACCGCTGGGACGCCAAGATCATGCTGCACACCATTCGCGAGATGGAGCAGGCCTTCTCGCGCCTGGAAATGTTCAAGCGCCGCCGTAAGGTCACGGTGTTTGGCTCGGCACGCACCGCGCCAGACCACCCGCTTTACGCCGTAGCCCGTGATATGGGCGCAGCGCTGGCCGCCAACGACTATATGGCGATCACCGGGGCCGGCGGCGGCATCATGACCGCCACCCACGAAGGTGCCGGGCTGGATCACAGCCTGGGCTTCAACATCACCCTGCCCTTTGAGCAGCGCTCCAATACCGTGGTACATGGCACCAGCCATGACCTGGCCTTTGGCTTCTTCTTTTTGCGCAAGCTGTTCTTCGTGAAGGAGGCAGACGCCCTAATCCTCTGCCCCGGCGGCTTTGGCACTTTGGATGAAGCGTTGGAAGTGCTAACCCTGGTGCAGACCGGCAAGAGCCCGATGGTACCCATCATCCTGCTGGACCAGCCGGGTGGACAGTACTGGCAAGCCTTTACCCAGTTTGTGCGCAGCCAACTGGCAGACAGCGCCTATATCCACCCCGACGACATCAACCTGCTGACACCCTGCAATTCACCCGCTGAGGCGATGCAGGTGGTACTGAGCTTTTACAGCAACTACCACTCGTCTCGCCGCGTTGGGGAACAGTTCATGCTGCGCCTCAATCGGCCGCTCAACGAGCAGGCACTGGCACAGCTGGATACGCGCTTTGGGCACATCTGTGTTTCGGGCGGGTTTGTGCAACAAGGGATGTGTGAGCAGGAGCACGACGAGCCCGAGCTGGGCACGCTGACACGCTTGTGCTTTGATTTTAACGAAAGGGACAGGGGTAGCCTGCGGGCGCTGATCGACTTTGTTAATCAGCCCGAAAACCTGAAAACCCCCGGTACTGCATAAAGCGCAGCTGCTTGCCGCGCTCGGCGGGCTCGCGTGCAACACCCTCAGGGAAGCGCTTGGCAAACACCTGATCGGCCAGGGCCTGCCAGTCCTGGTCTGCCTCGGCCAGGCTACGCTCGACCAGCGATTCAGATACGCCACGCTGACGCAGCTCCTCGCGCAGGCGCGCGGGGCCATAACCACGCTGGCTGCGGGCGTAGATATACGCCTCGCAGAAGCGCTCATCGCTGAGCAGCCCATCTTCAACCAAGCGGTCCAGCTCCACCTCGGCCATGTCACCCGAGGCGCCACGCTGACGCAGCTTACGCTGCAGCTCTGCATAGCTGTGCTCTCGCCGCGCCAGCAAATCCATCGCTGAGCGGCGAATGTCGGCAGGGGTTTCCAGCGTGGTGCGGGGGCGCATCAGTCAGCCGGCTCAGTCTTCCAGTTCGGCGTCGCTTTCGCTCTCGGCCTTGGCCTTGCCAGGCTTGGCCAGCAGCTTGTCGCGGATGGCCTTTTCGATCTCTTCAGCCACAGCCTTGTTGTCTTCCAGGAACTTGGCAGCGTTGGCCTTGCCCTGACCGATCTTGCTGCCCTGGTAGCTGTACCAGGCGCCGGCTTTCTCAACCAGGCCAATCTGTACGCCCAGGTCGATGATTTCAGCGTTGTGGTAAATACCGGCGCCGTACAGGATCTGGAACTCGGCCTGACGGAACGGCGGTGCGACCTTGTTTTTCACAACCTTGACGCGGGTCTCGCTGCCAACCACCTCGTCGCCCTCTTTCACCGCGCCGGTACGGCGGATGTCCAGACGCACGGAGGAGTAGAACTTGAGGGCGTTACCGCCGGTGGTGGTTTCCGGGTTACCGAACATGACGCCGATCTTCATGCGGATCTGGTTGATGAAGATAACCAGGCAGTTGGCGTTCTTGATGTTACCGGTGATCTTACGCAGCGCCTGAGACATCAGACGGGCCTGCACACCGACGTGGTGGTCACCCATCTCGCCTTCGATCTCGGCCTTGGGCACCAGTGCCGCTACAGAGTCGACGATGATCACGTCAACGGCGTTGGAGCGCACCAGCATGTCGGTGATTTCCAGCGCCTGTTCACCAGTATCCGGCTGAGAAACCAGCAGGTCATCAACGTTGACGCCCAGCTTGCCGGCGTACTCCGGGTCCAGTGCGTGCTCGGCATCGACGAAGGCACAGGTAGCGCCGTGCTTTTGCGCTTGCGCAATGACCGACAGGGTCAGGGTGGTTTTACCGGAGGACTCCGGCCCGTAGATTTCGACGATACGGCCCTTGGGCAGGCCGCCAATACCGAGGGCGATATCCAGGCCGAGCGAGCCAGTGGAGATAGCCGGAATGGCCTGACGCTCGTGATCGCCCATGCGCATCACGGCCCCTTTGCCAAACTGACGTTCAATCTGACTCAAGGCAGCCGACAGCGCCTTCTTTTTGTTATCGTCCATTTCGCATCCTCTTGGCTTGGGGCAGGCGCCGAAGCGACCGACCGATCAACTACTGTATATTTGGTCAGTATTATTCCACAGAAAAAATGACCCGCCTACCCCCGATATGCAATCAGACTGACGACCGGTTCGCAGCTGTCTTTTCTGCCTCCGACACCAGACGTTCCAGTGCATGCAGCACAGTTTGCGCACGCACCTCGCGGCGACCACCCTGAAAGCGCTTGCATTCACTGACCACCCGGCCATCACTCAGCGCCCAGCCAAACCAGACAGTGCCCACCGGCTTTTCGGCGCTGCCGCCATCAGGGCCGGCAATGCCGCTGACAGCCACCGCCATATCCGCCTCAGCCGCCGCCTTGGCCCCCGCGGCCATGGCCAGCACCACCGGCTCGCTGACCGCGCCGTGCGCCTCCAGCGTGGCCGGCTCCACCCCTAGCCAGCGCGCTTTGCTGCTGTTGGCGTAGGTGACAAAGCCGGTTTCAAACCACTGCGAGCTGCCTGCGACGCGGGTAATGGCTTCGGCGATGCCGCCGCCGGTGCAGGACTCGGCGGTACTCACCCGTTGCCCCAGGTGTTCAAGTACACGCCCCAGGCGGGCGGCGGCGGAATCAATCAACGGATCATAATGGGACATGGCACCTTCCTCGACGTGCGTAACAGGACACAGCATGCCAGTTGGCCCGGCGGCTGCACCAGAGCTGGGACCGGCTTTGTCGAGGTTGGTTTCGTGCAGACAGCACAACGCCGGCAGCCCGATCAAGGCTGCCGGCATTGTGTTCATGCTCAGGGGCACACGGCGGCGATAGCGCCAGTGTCGTTGCTCAGCACCTCGTTGATCGGCTCGCCAAGCTTGGTCACGGTCGCGGTCAAAGTGCTGCCGTCGACTGTCAGATCAAAGCCACTCCAGTAGAGACTGACGGCACTCCCCTGCTCGCTATAGGCAGCGCTGGAGGCGATGTACTCCCTGGCGGTCCTGGACGGGCTGCCAAGTTGATTGAACAAGATGCGCGGTTTGCCGTTGGTGGCGCCGTAGTCCAGATCAAAGGCGTACTGGGTGCAGACTGCTCCGTCCAGTCCGGAGTTGTAGGTGCTGTCCTGGGCAATGACAGTCAGGGTTGCCGGCAGCAGCGCATCCAGCGTATCAAGGTAGGCCTGATGCGTTGCAATCAAAGGCATCACCTCACTGGCAACGTTGACCCCATCGGCGGCGTTCGCGTCATCCTGCAGGCGCCAACCATTGAGCTCCTCGCCCGGCTGACGATAGAGCAGCAGTTTGATACTGCTGCCAGCGCTCTCATACAGCACCTCGTAGTGGGGGTTGAAGCGCGGGTTGGTGCCGGTTTTATCCGTCCAGGAGAAACTGCTGTCCGCCGGATCAAGCTGATAGATGCCGGCGATGTCGATGACCCCGCTGACGCTGTCGATAGCCAGGGTCAACTCGTCACCCACAGCCCAGCCATGGCGATTACCCGCCTTGCTGAAATAGGGCTGGGTGTCGTAGCTACCAGCCAGATCCAGCAACGCCTGCGGCACATCACCCGTGGTAGGGCTATAGGGTACGTAGGAGCCGTAGAACTCATAGCCTGCGTCACCAAACAGCCCGTTGCTGACGTTCAGCTCGTTGATCACACCAGTATTGGCATTGCTCAGCGCATAGCCCAGGCCGGTATTGCTGTCATGCCAGGCGATCTCGACGTGTGACTCGGAGATATACACCGGGTTGCTCAGCTCGCTGCCGCCCGGCAGAATCAGCCGCCCATCAGCGGTCACCTGATACTCATCAATCACCCCGTCCCGAATCCCGGAACCGGCGGTGACTTCTTCAAACAGAAACTGATACACGCCCACCAGGCCGGCAGGCACAGTTGCCGCTTCCCGCCCGGGGTCGGTGGTTCCGCCGTTGAGTTCATCCAGCTCGTTCTGCAGGTGAGCCAATGCATCGGCCTGACTGATCAGGGTAATCCCCAACGCCGCCTGCACCGCGGCAGCAAAGTCTGCCACCGGCAGGTTGAAGTCCAGCGCAGCGGTAGTGTTCAACTCGGGAATAAGGATGCCGTTATCGGGGTTACCATCTTCATCCAGGGTTTGCAGCAGGCGAGCAATGTTGATCACCACCGGGTCGTTGATATCCGTACTGCCAGCCAGATCAAGCGGTGTCAGCACGCCCTTGGCAGTCACGGCCGGAAAGACGATATCACCGATACGAAAGGTCACCGTCTCACCGTCCTGGTAAAGGTATTCACCGTCAGCATTGGTGGTGCCGCTGAATTGGGCGGTGCTGTAACTCACCCCGGCAACAGCCGAATCAATCAGACGGCCGGTTTTACCGGCGGCGGCGCTATCACCACCACCGCCCCCACCACCGCCGCTCAGGCAGGCGGTGAGTGCAAGCGTCAGTGGGAGCAGAGCAAGTGTGTTCAGTTTCATGGCCAGCTGCCTTCCTTGAGTAGGTGCTGCCATTTAAAGGCAACACCGCAAGGCAGGTTAGCCCCTGAATACGGGGGGTGATTCCCAGGGAAGTCGGCGCGACCTGAAGGCCGGAGGCCGCGTGAAGTTGATCAGTACTTGCCTAGATATCGTTGCCGCTTTCGACCAGCTCTCTCACCGGGCGGATCTCTACGCTACCGTAGCGAGCAGGCGGAATCTTCTGTGCCAGCCGAATGGCTTCGTTGCAGTCGCGCGCCTCCAGCATATAAAAGCCTGCCAACTGCTCCTTGGTCTCGGCAAAGGGGCCATCTGTGATCATGGGGCCACCGTCGCGTACCCGCACGGTGGTGGCCGTGTCGGTCGACAACAGCGGCGCCCCTTCAAGAAAATGCCCGCTGGCCTGCAAGCCCGCGACACAGGCGATGCACTCACGGTTCAGCGCATCCCATTCGTCCTGCGACAGCTGCTGCATTTTCTTTTCGTCGTAGTAGACCAGGCACAGATATTTCATGCGTCTTCTCCTTCTGCAGGCGCTGCGCCATAAAAAGCGGCCTCAAGCGTGGCCAGATCCAATTTGCGCATGCTGAACATCGCCTGACGCGCACGCTGCACTGCGGCCTTGTCATCCGAGCCCTGGAGCTCGATAAAGCGGCGCGGCACTATTTGCCATGAAACTCCGAAGCGGTCTTTCAGCCAGCCACACTGACTTTCGCTCCCACCGTCGGCCGTCAGCGCCGCCCAGAGCCGGTCTGTCTCCTCCTGGCTGTCAGTCAGTACCGAGATGGACGCCGCTTCCGAGTGCACAAAATGCGGGCCTCCGTTGAGCGCCTGATAGGGCGACCCGCCCAGGGTAAACTCGACCAGCAAAGGCGGCGCTTGCGCCGCATCGCACATTCGGTTGTGAATGCGCGAGCCTGGGATGAGTGAGGTATAGAACTCAGCGGCCTGCTCTGCCTGGTCATCAAACCAGAGGCAGGTTGCCACGCTGACCCTGGTTGTGGTTTCGCTTTGCATGTCACCTCCTGGGATATTCAAGACTGCGCTGGTCTGGTTCCGATCAGCGAAAAAAGCGCGCCCTGAGGGTCAATGCCGATCACGATAAAGTCGCCGCCCGGAATCTCCTCCGGCCCCATGACCAGCGTACCGCCAGAGGCAGCGATAGCCTCAACGGCCAGATCGATATTCGCCACGCGAAAATAGTAGTTCCACAGCGACGCGGGCCGTTCATCCGGTTTGGGCATGACGGCGCCAATCAGGCCATTGTGCCGAATGAACTCGTAGTTGCCCTGAGCCCCCATTGGCATCTCGCCGTCCTTGGTCCAGCCGAACTCGGCAAAATAAAAAGCTTTGGCCGCATCCGGGTCTGCACTGGCCAGCTCGTTCCAGGCGCAGTGGCCCACCCGCGGCCGATCCGCTGCGAATGCCGCGCTGGGAACATCATGAATGCCGCGCATCAGGTAGAAAGGAGCACCCTGCGGGTCGGTCACCAGGGCGATTCGTCCGACGTCCGCAATGTCCATCGCCGGCATGGACATCGCCCCACCGGCGGCGACAATGCGGTTCACGCTGGCATCGACATCGTCCACGGCGATATAACCAAGCCACACCGGTTGCGCGCCGCACGCTTTCATTTCGTCGGACAGCTGCGCCAACGCCCCAACCGGGACCCGTTCGCCATTTTCATCATCAGTGGCGTGAACTATGCGGTAGTCCATATCGGGCACAAGGCTGTCTGCAATATCCCAACCAATCACTGCGCTGTAGAACGCCTGCGCGCCGTCAGCATCCCCGGTACAGAGTTCGTACCAAATAAATTCACCGTGCTTGTTGATCATCCTTTGGCTCCTGCGCGCTCTATGCGGGGTTGTGCAGCTCGACGACGGGAACAAAGCCGCCATAAATCATGCGCTTACCATCAAAGGGCATGGGGTTTTTCTCAGGATCCAGACGCGGATCGCCCATCTCCGGGGACATCATTCTGGCCAGCGCTGCATCGCGGGTTGCCTTGTCCGGCCATTCGACCCAAGAAAACACCACCGCCTCGTCCTCCGTGGCCTGCACAGCGCGGCGAAAGTCCGTCAACGTGCCGTCCGGCACATCGTCTTCCCAGCACTCCAGCACCCGCGTGGCGCCCCACTCGATAAAGACCGGGTCTGCCACGCCGGCGTGATGAACAAACTTCTCTCGATTCTCCCGGGGTACCGCAATGACAAAACCGTCGATATAACTCATGGCATGTTTCTCCTTTGAAATAGGGGCTTGCCAACACTAGTCGTACGAGCACGGGGCAATTCGACACACTGAAGAATTTTTTTTATTCCAGCTCGGCCATGCGCCGGACAAGAAATCGCCGTTCGGTCTGTTGCTGGGTAAGGTCAAGCGCCTGCTGGTAGGCGCGAAGGGCGAGATCGCGTTCACCGGCACGTCGATACAGGTCGGCCTTCGCAGCCGGCAGCAGGTAGTAACTGCCCAGCGCACCGTCACTTTCCAGGTGCTCTATCAGGTCAATTCCTGCGCTGGGCCCGTCACGCATGGCAATGGCTACCGCGCGGTTCAATTCGATTACGGGTGAGGGTTGTAACTGCAGCAGCAGGCTATAGAGGCCGACAATCTCGGCCCAATCGGTATCAGCTGCGCAGGGTGCCTGGGCGTGCAAGGCCGCTATCGCCGCCTGCACTGCAAAGGGGCCTGGGGGGTGCCCACTGAGCGCCAGTGTGACCAGCCGCGCCCCTTCCTGAATTTGCGCCTGGTCCCAGACGCTGCGGTCTTGCTCATCAAGGGGTACGAGATCGCCTTCGCTGTTGACCCGGCTGGCCTGTCTGGCGTCGTGCAGCAGCATCAATGCCAACAGCCCGGTGACCTCCGGCGCCGGCAACAGCTCGTGCAGCAAGCGGCCCAGCCGTAGTGCCTCTGCCGATAACTCGCGCTGTAAAAGCGCCTCACCACTGGAGGCGGAATAGCCTTCGTTGAACACCAGATAGATCACCTGCAGGACACCCGCCAGGCGCGACTGCAGATCTGCCGGGGCAGGGACCTCATAGGGGATGCCGGCGTCGCGAATCTTGTTCTTTGCCCGCACGATGCGCTGCGCCAGCGTTGGTACCGGCACCAGAAACGCCGCCGCAATGGCCTCGGTGGTCAGCCCACAGACCTCACGCAGGGTCAGTGCCACCTGCGCCTCCGGCGACAGGGCCGGGTGGCAGCAGATGAAGATCAGTCGCAGGCGATCATCCCCGACCGCGCTGTCAGTCTCCGCATCCCAGTCCGTGTGCTGATCGCCTGGGGTGTCTATCATCCGCTGCACAGAGGCATCTCGCCGCCCGCGCTTGCGCAACTGATCAATCGCCTTAAAGCGGCCGACGGACACCAGCCAGGTGCGCGGGTTATCGGGAATCCCCTGCGCGGGCCAGTGCTTCACAGCCTCTACGAAGGCCTCCTGCAGTGCCTCTTCTGCCAAATCGAAGTTGCCATTGAGCAGGCGCAGCAAGGTGGCCAGCACACGACGGGACTCCCGACGATAAGCTGCCTCGATGTCTGCCTGGATGCTGTCCATCCCATCTCCCTGTTATTACCCGCGATCGCAACCGGGCCCTAGTATGGACCAGGATCAGCGCTGCCGCCGCCGGCGCCAGATCAAGCGACACGCAGCGCCAAGGTCCTGCCAGAGCCCTATGCGAGAATTCTCTCCCGCCTTCCCCTGCAGGGCGCTGCAACGCCGTGGTAACCTTGCGCCTCACCGGCAACGGCGCCCCGCAAAGGCGCGCCCTCATCCGCAGCGCAAGTCGAGTTATTGATGAAAAAGAGCAAACCCGAAGCCACCGCCCACACACCGATGATGCAGCAGGTTTAGGCGAGAATCCCGGAAAGGTCTTTAGATTCAACGACATAAAAGGATAAGACAGCACAACGCGACGGCACTAAATGGCGTGCAATGGCATGGAATGGCGTCACCGTTGCCCCAATTCTGCCCCACGCCCAGCCAGATCAGGCCGCCATGTACGCCATCACAGAAGGAAAGGAGATTGAGATGGAACCCAATGTTAAATACAAGATTGTGAGCAGGCACAACCAATCCACGATAGACGGCTATATTCTCAACAACCGCTACTACACTGAAACTGGCGCAGGACCAATGCCTGTTGGGGAGATTGAGGACGGAGTCCTGACCCACAGAAACACCGAGGGCTCTCCACCCTTAAAAGTTAACGGCCTGACGCTAACGGACATACATGGGGACGTCTTCGACTTGGTACCCGAATAGCCGTAAAAGAAGCCCGCCTAGTGCGGGCTCTTTTGTGCCTGCGCGGCCTGCACCTCAATGCACTCTTGCACCTGCACTGCACAGCTCAGCAACGCCGCCTCGGTATTGGTGAGCGCTGCCGGCCAGTCGTTATTGGTGCGGATCGGCGGGCGGGCGGGCAGGTAGCACAGGGTCAGGTCGCACTGCACTACCGGCGCGGTAGGCGGCGGGGTCGGTGGTTTCGGGTCTTGCGTAGAGCACGCCGAGGTCAGCAGGCACAGGGAGGCCCAGATAATCAGCGACAGTTTTGTCATGGCGTTTCAGCTCCTCAAGGGCAGCGCTTTGCTCGCGCTGGTTCTGGTTTACGGTTTGCCCCAAGGCGACCATCCCGGCACGGATAGCTGACAACTCGCCCAACATGCGCTGATTACCCTCCAGTACACGCGCCTGGGTCTCGATCATGGCGTTGGCATTGCCCAGTTCCCGCTCGGCCACATCTGCGCGCTGTCGCTGCAGCTCAATGCGAGGGCTAACGATCCAATAGGCAGCCCCGGCAGCAATGACCAGGGCTGCGGCTGCGGCCAGCACCTGGTATTTGCTCAGCACGCGACCTCCCCGCCGCACCCGGTGTACACGGCCAGCAGTTGCTCTTCTGGCCGCGCCTCGGCGGCGCGCTCATCTGCGTAGATTTCCAACAGCTTGGCCAGCCGGTGCTCGCGCTGGCCGTAGCCGGCGCCCGGTAGGCTGGCCCAGATGGGGGCGGCCAGCTTGATGGCCTCTGTGATCTTGCCCTGCTGGATCAGCGGGTATGCGCCGCATTCCTTCAACAGCTTGATGGCAGCCAGATCCTGCGCCTCGGGAATGAACCGTCCACGGAACCCATAAATGCGGACGATGCCGTCCCAGGTCCGCGACAGGAACTGGTACCGCCCCGCCGCCGTCGAGCGGATACCGTAACGCGGGAGCGGTACCGAGACGCGCGGGTGATCGGCGTAACCGGTGAACAGCGTGCCGCCAACGAGTACGTTGTACCCGTCGTCACTGCCAGGTACCTGAACAGTGCCCTCTGACCAGCCCAGCATGTCGAGGAACGCGCACACGTTTGCCCCGCCTGCTTTTTCAGCGGTGATTACAGTCATGGAGTCTCCAAGCACAAAAAAACCGCCACTAGGGCGGTTGGTGATATGAATAGAATTCTAGAGCTAAATCCTTTGGCAGTGCTCAGCTCCGGATCGAGCAGCAAGCGCACATAAAATAGCTGGGAAAATTCTCCCCTGAGCCAAACTTTAAAAAGATCGGAGTGTTAACCACTACCAGACCCGGTCAGCGTACGCAGCAAACCTTCCACCGCCTCACTGTCCACGATCCGCAGAATGCGGTCAGTCAGTTCAGCCCCCTTCAAAACCAAGTTCAAAGGGTCACGCAGAATAGTCGAGCTATCAATCACTTTGACCCTGTCCGCAGGATCTGCCGCAAGGACTTCTTCAACAAACCTTCCCGCCTCTAATGGAGGCACCCTTCGGGATAACCCCAGAGCATCAAGCGCTTCATGCACGCCCCCAGAGAAAGAACAATCCAAGAAAGCTATACCAGTATTCGATATCGTCGCTTCTCCGACTCTAACGCCAGAAGCGCCCTCTGTCATAATCCCGATTCCACAGCGATCTATAGTAATCTTCCCGATATCTACTGGCATAAACCGGTCATCCTTCAGTAAGTGGTGTCACTTTATTAAAGCACAATAACATCACTCCTCGATAATCCCCTGGAATACACGTCAACTCTCAAATCAAAACCCCCTTCATCGCCATTGCTGTCTTTGCCGAGTAATAAACTTCAGCCAGCTCCGTATCAGAAAGCGCCGCACTGTAAAACCCCCCTATGGCTAACTCGGGGTCGCCAGACCCTGAGCCGTCAACCGGGAGAATGCGGACGGGCAGAGCGTTCAGGAAAGTTTTCGAGCTGGCTAGCGTCGAGTAACCGGCAGCGCCGACCCACCCGGCAGCGGGGCGCACAATTCCGGCCTAGATTGTGGCAGCATCCCAGCGACCATGAACAAAAGCCCACTGCCCTTTTACGGCAGGGTCAAATATATGCTGCGCTTGCACCGACCCCGCCCCGTCAACCTTAAACGCTGAAATGTTGTCTCCGCCGGGAGAGAGGTGCAAGGCCGCGTATGGGTTAGCGGTACCAGAGTTAAAAAGCGGGATGATGGTACTGCCGGTCGGAACCTTTACAACTCCGCACCACGTCATTGCCCCGTTTCCAGCTGCGCACTCGGATGCGGTGAAAGGTGTTTGCGCGTAGTCAGCTGCCACCGCTCCGACGCCCAGCGCGCTAACCGCCGCCGAGCCAAGGTAAAGGTCGCCCCTTTGCCCGCTGTAGTCCTGCCCCGCATTAGAAAGGCCATTCCACCCGCTACCGGGTAGGTAAGTAGCGAACAGCTTGCCGCCGTGACTCGGCAGTGGGCTTGCAACGCTGGCCAAACCGTTACCGCTATAATCTGCATCAGGGATAATTTGGATCATGTTAAACCTCTGTTTTCAGGTTGAGTGAGGGCAGGCGGTAGCGCACCACGGCGCTGACTGCCGTGCCGGTATCGCCTATCAGTTGCAGCTGCAAAACAGCGGAAGAAGCGGTTCCGGCAGGGACAGGGCGGGGAGGCGTGACCGCGACCCCTGACAGCGCAACATCGGGAAGATGCTTGTTTATGTCTGTCGGCAGGAATGCTTGAACGCCGGCGGCGCAATGTGGAGTGGACGTGTCAACCATGGTCAGTACGGGGCGCAGCATGTTAGCGATCAAGCCAGAATGGCCTGCATCAATCTCGGTTTCACAAACACCCATGAACTCAGCCCCCGCAAGCATAGGTGCGACGGTTGTAGCTGCTGCACTTAGCGTCAACCATTGCGGCGCAGCCGCTGCCCCTGTAATAGCCACCTGCAGCCACGGCGCGCCACCGTCATCGGCGGGGACGCTTGTGAATGTGGCAGTCAGGCCGCCCGCGATGTTCGCTTCCCAGCCATCTGGGAGAGTCCCGGCGTGGCTGCCACCCCCAATAAACGTGCCGCCCGCGCCCCAGAACATCGTTTTATTTCCCAACAGTGAACCGCCGGGATTCTCTACGCTGTAAATATCTGCCGCATGCGATGTGACGCGAGAAAGCGGCGGCAGCCGCTGCTCGATAATTGGCAGCAACGCCTTCGCCATCAGGTACGCGCCAAAAGCGCTCTCGTGCTTCGCGTCCTTCATTACCCCTACGCGACCATTGATTGCGGTAGTAGTGGTATCGACCATTTGCGGGAACGGATCGGCAACCGCTACGCGGGGGTGCTTGAAAGGCTGAGCAAGCTGCCAGCGACGTACAGCAAGGTGGTTGAGTGTTGCCGACGCTTGCAAGCCATAGTCAGGCTCACCTGGGTTTGCTACTTGCCATTCAGGGTTGCCGCAGGGAATTTCAGCGACCCAAATCAGGTCGATACCCGCGCCCAGAATTGCCGACTGATAAGCCTCAAGGTTCGCGATAGTTAGGGCAGCCGTACTGCCAGCTGATCCAGAAATACTGCCACGGTCATTGAGCGAGAAAAGAGCTATCAGCTTAGTGCAGCCGAACGCCTTGCACGTTGCGATAGTGCTGTTTACACGCGCGAGAATCTGTGTCGATGTCTGACCCCCGATTCCAAAATTAAGCTCGTCTCGGACATCAAAACGGCCGCCGCTCAGGAACGACAGCCAGTATGGGATACCCATAGTGTTTGTGCGGTAAGTGTCGACCCCCTGGTCGATGCGGCTGTCGCCATCGAATGCGATTAGTGGCGCCGCACCCAGGCGCTCGTTTAGCTCCCGGCTGAGCCAAGGGTTGCGGATTGGGAAACCATCCTCTGCGCGCCCGGTGCTGATGGGGGACAGGCCCAGCCGGTCTGCGACGCCCCATGTCGTATCGGGGTTGGTATCGCGCACGTTGAAGTACGGCATGCCGCCAGAAACGAATACCCCATGCACGTCTACTTTGTGCCCGACATTGAATCCCGCATCAACCGTTAAAGACTGATCGCCAAAGCGCCCTCCACCTGGCAGCTGGCGGGCTGTTACGGCGTCGGAGGCTTCGGCAATCAGGGTAGTGCCGTCCGTTTTATCTGATACAGCCTGTACTTTCCCTGAGCTTGGGTATCGCCCTACTTCTGTCGCCAGAGGGCCAGAATCGTGACGGTAGCGGATGTATTCCAATCCATCAGCCGAAAGCACCTGAAACTGCTCGCCCTCAACGGTAGCCGCTAGGCCTTCAGCGGTGCTGACATACAACTCGGCATTCACAAACGCCGCATCTCGCGCCGCCTCGGCCTGCGCTACCGCCCCATCTACCGCATCCACCACACCTGCCACCGCAGCAGCGGCAATGTCCTCTGCATTACTCTCCACATCGGCGGCGGCACTCTCTGCGCGCTCTGCGGCCTGAATCGCCAGAGTTGCATCACCTGCTGCACTCGACATGCCCGCGAATGTCAGCCGGGTTTGGCCAAGCCGGTCTTGGAACGTGGCCTCCGTGGATGTAAGGGCGCGGTCCAGATCGGCGGCATTGTCAATCAAGTCCCGTGGATCTTCAGAACCAACCGGGTTGCCAGTGTTGTAGGGCATTTGCTTTTCTCCATGCGCGCGCAATCACACAGCGCCGGGCGCCGTGCTTTTTTGAGGCGTTAAGGGTTATGCCGGGGCGTAGTTGTCGTCGTCGGCGTAGTAGTCAGGGTTGTACTGCTCGGCTTCAAAGCTGGTCGTGCCGTCGCTGCCGGGCTTGATCATGGACATCATGGCCGGGTACCCCACGCGCTCGGACGGGCCGAACAGCAGGCGGGCCTGCTCGATGTGCGGGTCATCGGTCAGCAGCTCGAAATCAATCACTGCCGCTGGCACTGCCAGGTGATATTCGGTCAGGCCGCGCAACGGGGTGAACAGCGCTGTGGCTGTGCCGTCGTGCCGGCGGATGACCGCTCTGGGCTCATTCACCTCCCAATCCAGCGGCTCGCCTACCTCCAGCCAGACAACACCTTCATCGTCATCACGCTCTGCATCGACGATCAGCGCCGAGATGGTGGTGTGCGGCAGATCGTCGGCCAGCAACACATGGTCCAGGTACTCATGCACCTGGGCGTCCAGCTCGGTATCACCGGCATAGTGCCACCGCTGACCTTGGTGCTTGCGCAGCATGCGCATACCGATGCGCCAGGCGCGATCCGGATCGGTGACGCCATCCAGGGTGACCTTGTCCACCTTGGTGGCCGTAAGCCCCGGCAGGCGGCACTCGATGGTCTCCTCGGTAAACGTGGTGCCATTGCGGTACGTGACATCCACCCCGCTGAAGTCGTCCGGGCTGGGGCTTTGGAACGTGCTGACCAGCTCGCTTGTCAGCTCATGCGGAGTGATTAACCCACGCACCGGCTGCACACCTTCTCGCATGGCGCTGATCAAACTGCCGCTGTACGTCTGGTGGCCCATACCGGCGGCGCAGATCTGCTGCAGCGCCTCACGGGCAGATACCTGCTTTTCATGGGCAAAGTCGTACTGCTCACCGCGCGGCTGCCAGCTCGCCGCCTCCAGGGCATCCAGCTGGGCGACATCCACCCGGCTGCGCGGTATGCCCAGACTGTCAGTGACGCGCAGGAACGCGCCCTTGATAGACCGCGGCTGGCCGTCGTCATAGATCCGGGTTGCCACCAGGCTGACCATGCGGTTGGACTGCGCCGCCATTCGCGCTCCGCCCAAGCTACTCACCGTCATCAGCGTGACATCGGCGTAGCTGGTGGGCGACGCCAGACGAGACCGAGCACCGAAGACGTAGATCTCATCGCGCACCCGATTGCCGCCCTTGCGCTCAACTCGGCGCCACCGGCCCATTGGTTGCGTCCCAGCAGGTACAGCCAGCCCATGGGTGAACCCGATAGCGTCCTCGGTCGACTCGTAATAAGTGTGCTCGACCTGCTGCCACTCTGATCCTGGGTCCAGGGCGTCGCGCCACTCAAACACCACAGAGCGCTGCGCCGCTCTGCGAGACCCGCTGCTCTTATAGCGGGCCAGCCCCTGCGGGAAGTAAATGTCGTACTCGATGTAGTCCGTGGTTTCGGCTGCATCGCACAACAGGTACGGCCCGATCCAGTTGTAATCGCCTACCTCATCTGACTGCAGGGTGTAATCCAGCAGCGTGCGGCCGACAAAACCGGGCCAATCTGCATCAACCACCGCCGTATCAGTCAGCCGGTCCAGGGTTATGTTGAGGTCCGTGATATCGGTGATCTGGTACTGATTGCGGCGATACCCCAGCGAAAGCCGCTGCGGCCCCTCACCGAGGCCACTGAACGGCTCACCGTCATCAAACTCCAGCGTGATAAACGCGGCCTGCTCCGGCGTGCCGCCGGTGGAGGCGGTGCCCACGGTGTAGACGGGCGACGCGCCGAACACGGCAATAGGTGCGCCTGACTGGCTGATTGGCCCGCCCTGGTACGGGCTGCTGGGCTCAACAATCCGAATGCGGCCGCTCATGTCCTGCGCTACCAGCCCCATGCCAGCCAGCTGGGCGGTGATCTCCGCAACCAGCCCGCTCATGTTGCTGTAGTCCGCAGCCAGGCTCAGGGTCCGCGTTTCGCCCTGATACGTGATACCCCATGCCGCAGCGGTGCCGCTAAAATCGTAAGTGCTGGGCGCTGCACTGGCCTCAACCGTGGACGGGTCACCGCCCACGCCGGCTACCGGCGGCACATAGGGCGAGTAACTGGCCACAACCAGGTCATAGTCCAGGTCCGCGCTGAGCGATACCAGCATGCCAACAAACGGGTCCAATCCGGTCATGTCCCCGGCAATGCGGTCGTAGCCGGCTACCGGTGTAACGCGGTAGTTGTCCGGGGCTAGCAGCGTGACGATGGTGCCGACACTCCAGCTCTCCGGAATCGCCGCATCAGCGCCCGCCAGGGTGACGATGTTGCCGGCCAGCACAATCGCGTCAGCAATCACGCCGGTGCTGGTGGGAGCGGTGGATGCCAGGTCAAGCCCTTGGGTGCCAGCATCCGTCGCGCCCACTTCGCTGCAGGGGTACCAGATGACAGCGCGCGGGTCACCCGCCACGCTTTCGCCCGGCTCGTAAAACTGATAGTCAAAGTCCGGGCCGAACAAGCCCACGGGGGTATCACCCACGCGGATCAGGCTGGCCGGCTTCAAGTAGCTGCCCACGCCCACGCACAGGCACATGCTGGTTTGCAGCGAGCGCTTGTCAACAAACCGCTGGATGGGCGGCATGATGTAGTCAGGGTAGATGCGGTCTCGCCCCAGCAGCTCGCGCACCGGGTCACCAAGGCGCACACGGTTGCCGCGCGCACCGCGCAGGGGGATTTCCTCACCCTGCCCCCGGCCTGCGCCAGGCTCAGGAACATTCATGGCCATGTACAACGCAGCCACGGCCACCACAGCCACAACCACCAAAATGGTCGTTACCGGATCACCAGGCTTGGGGTACAGGTCCAGCTGGCTGGCGGGCGTGACCGGCGTGGTCGGCCATTCAGATTCCGGCACCGGCACACCGTCCAGGTGCACGCTGATGCGGTGGAACTTGTCCATGGCAAAGTCAGGCGCAACGCGCTTGAAGCTCTGCGCAATGGTGTCGCCCTTGATGGGTAGCGTTAGCACGGGCGCCGAGTCATGCAGGTGCGACGGATAGAGCTTAATCATAAAATTCGACTCGATTGAATGCGCGCACAAACCGCGACAAAGGCAAGCACTTGACGCCGCTGCGCGAGCGGATATCAAGCACCTCCAGCATCCCGGCCACCTCAACGATGACGCCGCAGTGGCTTACGCATCTGCCCTCATAGCAAACGACCATGGCACCGGGGTGCGGCTCACACGGATGCAAGCACGGCAAGAACCCATCAGCCACAGCAGCCATCTCACCAGCTGCTTTCTGAGTGCCCGGCCAGTCTGGCCAGTCGGGCAGGCCCATATCACGCCGCACCTCCAGCACCATGGAGTAACAGTCAACCTGCGGCCACACGCGCCCGCCCTCGACGTAGACGCCGCGGGTGTATTTGCTCAAGTCCATTACATGTATCTCAGACCAGGGAAACGCAGTGTGTCGTAGATAAGGCGCGGCCAAGCGGTAGCCAGCACGTTGTAATAGCCGGCGGTCACCTGGGCCTCTGTTGCTGTCACCTGGCCGCCCTTGACGTTGAAGTCTATTGGCGGCTTGGCTGGGGCCTCCAAGTCGCTGGAAAGGTAAAGGCGATACGTCAGGAGCACCTCACGCCCGCCCTCTTGCGCCTCGCGTACAAACCGCCCAACAGCACCGTCTACGTTGCAGATCGCGAAGGCCAAGTCCTGCACGCCATCACTGCCCTTGCTGGGCAACGTGATATCCATGCCGTAGCCCAAAAAGGTCACCACCTCTCCGGTCTCCAGGCGCAGGTCCATATCCTCAAAACCGATGGTCAGGTAATGGGTGGTAACCCCATCTGATACCGCGATGGTTGGTATCTCGATCTCACTGCCAGAGCTGGCGTAAAACCGATTCAGCAAGTTACTCATGCCTCGGATGCCTCCGGCCAGGTGCGATTCATCGCAACGTCAAACTCTCTCATGTAGCGCATGTAGTCCGGCGCGTAGAGTGCCCAGTTGTTGCGCAGTACCGGGCGCTCGTACAGCTCGACCGGTACCGTGATGACCCAGTGGTTAATGCCCTCCAGCACAGGCCCATCGTAGTCATCGATAAACCGGCACTTGTAGAGCTGTAACCCCTGCTCTGTCAGCAGCCGCTGCTCATGCCACGCGGTGCCTGCAATCAGCACGTCGTGCCACCAGCTGACCCACAGCTGGCACTGCTGCGCCGTCAGCTTGTAGGTCAGCACGGCTTCTGTCGGCGTTGAGCGGCTGATGGGGCGCACCCGCGCCCGGCCCTTCATGTTGGGCGTACGCCGCATGCCGCTGACCGGCTTAAAGCCATAGCCGGCCCGCTGCGGTGTGGGCAAGCCCGCTGGGTACTGGATCATCTAATCGCCCTTTTCAGTCCGTAGGCCCGTTCCTGCGCCTTGCTGTACAGCCCTTTGCCGGTGGCGACCTTGGTGGCAAAGTCCTTTTCCACCGCCTCAATGATCACCCGCAGATCGCCGCTCGCATCACGCTCAGTGCGCACACGGTCATTGCCGTAGTTGTGCACGGTCACATTGCCCGGGCCGGGCTGGTCTTGCTGGCCTATGCGGTCCAGCGTCGCGTCCAACTTGGCGCTGGTTTCCGCAGTGGTCACGCGCTCACCCTTTTCCAGGTAGTACGAGCCGGTTTTAGGGATCTTGTCCCAGCCGTCGTGCGCCATGCCGATGTTGCCAATAGCCGCTGCCTGGGCAACCTGAGCAGCCGCAGCAGCAACACCAGCGGCAGGCGCCAACGCCGGGCCAACTATCGGAATCCCCACCACAGCAGCGTAGGCATCCGAGTACGACTTAGGCGCGTTGATCAGCGCCTTGGCCACTGCATAGGATTTTTCAACAAGGAACGCGGCCTTATAGAGCTTGGAGTTCTCACCTAAGAACACCTTGGCGGCATCCGCCATGTTGCCAAAGAACTCTTCGCCGGCAGCCATGCGGGCAACCTGCCGCGCCCGCTCGATCTCCGCAAGGGCGTCTTCATGCTCTTGCTTTAATGCAAGCTCCTCAGCATCCCAAGCGGCATTCAGGTCAGCCCTTTCAGAACGGAACGTCTCCAGCATTTCAAGCTGCTGGGCATACCACTCCTGCAGCTTTTCTTCTGCCTCATCTACTTTGGCGAGCTCACCAAATGCGCCGCCCACCTGGGCATCCACCCCCGCAAAATCTGGCGCCTCGGCGGTTGCCGCTCCGGCCACTCGGGCAGCCGTCGTAGTGCGCTCGGCGTCAGTCAGGCCGGACATTGCGTCAAGCACCTGGAGGCGCTCACGCATCTGATCGGTCAGCACCTCTTCATCGGTGCGCAGATCCTTGAGCAAGTTGGCGTAGTCTTCGTGCGCCTTCTTCGACAGCTCCAGATTATCAACCGTCGCCATCAACGACATGGCGTAGGTAATCTGCGCCTCGGTAGCCCCTTCCTGCTCCAGGGTGTAGAGCTTGACCTCGTCAGCACTCATGCCCCAGCTGGCAGCAGCGCGCTCCAGCGCAGTGATCTGACTGCGCACATTCTCGGCCGACTTTTCTGCCTGTTTGCTGGCGGCATCAAAGTCTTTGCCAAGGGCCCGGAAGTTGCCGCCAGCCTGGCCAGCAGCAGCACGAGCAGACTCCAAAAACTCAGTGATGCGCTTAATGCGCTCTTCAGCGCTGGTGCCTGTGCCGCCGTCTTCGCTACCGGCTGACCAGATGCTGTCCAGCAACGCCGCATACTCTTGCGCAGTGCTCTCCAGATCGTCACCCACAACCCCAAGAACGGCTTTGGTATCTCCCCAGTTCTTGTAAATACGGCGGGCCAGCAATGGCGGTATGACCTTCTCGTACCACTCCCCCTGGGTAGCGGTTTCCGAGATCAACGCCAAACCAGCGATGCCCTTGCCCAGTAGCTGGATTGCGGCGAATGCACCAACTGCGGTTGCAGCCAACCCCTTGATGGTCCCGCTCAGCACCCGCCCCGTGTCCTCCGCCACGGTGCCGCTGACGGTGATATCCGAGAAGCCAACAGCCAAGCCGGCGATGGTTGGCAGCAGCTCAGCGGCAATCTGGTTTTTCAGGCCAGCAGTAGTCTGGTCCATGACAAACATGGCCGCATTCAACTGCTCTGCGGCGCTCAGCGTGTCTTCACTCAGAACCGCGCCCGCACGCTGCGCTTCATCGCCCAACAGCTTGAAACCCGCGCCATTGTCGCGCAACAGCGGCAACAGCAAGGTCGCATCGCTCGCAATCGCCTCCATGTAGAAGGTCATGTCATTCTGCGAGACGTTGGCCTTTTCCAGGCTGGCGACGTACAGCTGCAGGGCATCGGGCCCAGACAGATGCCGGAACTGCTCAGCAGTAACACCCACCTGCGGCGCAATCTGCTCAAAGAAGTCTGCAAGCGGGCCCGCGCCCGTCTGCATGAAATCACCAAGCTTGTCGTTGGTGTCTTTATAAATATCGGCCAGCTTGTCCTGCTCTACCCCCATCAGCTTGGCCGCTGCAGCATTGCGCTGAAACGTCTCGGCGGACACGTTAGATACCTGTGCCAACCGGCCAATCTCGTTGGCAGCAGCCACCGTTGTTACCACCAGTGCAGTAGCGGCGGCACTGGCAGTACCCAGCGCAACCCCAATACCCTTGCCGATGGCTTTTGCGTCCTTCTCCACCTGCTTGCGCCACTTGGCGGACTCCCGCCCGGCCTTGTCCATACCCTGCACAAAACCGCCAGTGCGGGCGATCAGGTCGAGCGTGAGGGTGCCCAGCGATCTGCTAGCCATTCAGTTTTCTCCGGGCAATAAAAAACCCGCCGTAGCGGGTTCAGGGGCCATAAATTCGTTACACAAAACCGCACTGCTTCATGCGGTACAGCTAATTGTCATTCCGAAACTCGCGGCCCAAACGGCCAAGCTCTCTCATCAGGCCGAAATCACGGCTTTGCTTGTGCGCGTCCGGCCACAGTATTCCGAGAATTACAAACCTGTGCGGCTCAAAACGCCCTCGCGCGTAGACAAGCGCAATATCGTCTTCAGGCTTACCCCTCCGACACTTGCGTTCAAATTGCTTTCGTTTAGGTGAAAACCGCCTAGGCGGCAGGCATATATGAATATGCTCCAGGCAACCAGCAATCTCTGGCGGGCTGCCGTACGGAGCATCAAAACCAAAATAGTCGGGCAGCTCTTGGCCTTCAGACTGCTGGTACCGAGCAAAGTCAGCCAGCAGCGTTGCTGTAAAGCCAGGAAGCTTCTGCTCAACAGGGCCAAAGAACTTATCAAAGGTCTGCGAATGATACGAGACTTCAACTACATCCATTCGCTAGGCGTTGAACCTTGCAGACGCCTCGCGGCCTATCCTGGCCAGCATCACAAGTCCATCCTTGTTCAGCTCACTTTCAAACACATTTGGCTGGTTGAGCGCCTGGTTAATTAGCCTTACGTTCTGCTTAACCATAGCGAAGGTGTCAGCGAACACCTCAAAAAGACGCTGGTCGTCGGCATCCATCTCGCCTGCACGCCGCAGCTTCGTTAATTCCTTGAAGCCAGCGTCCATAACAACAGCGATATTTTCAAAGGGATGGTGGCGCAGAATGCGATGCGGCAACTGACCAGAAATGATCATACGCTGAGCGTTCTCGACTCGATCCTTAACGTGAATCATGTCGCGCAGCAAGTCCGCATAGTCCGCGTTTTCACAGCCATCAGGCCGCACAGCAGCAGCCAAAGGGCGCTCTGCAGCCGGAGCAAAGTCCGAACCTGACTGAACCAGCATCAGTCCTGCCACAGCAACAGTCGCGCACACAGAAGCCAGCTTAGTAGAGCCAGTCATCGAGTTCTCTTTGAATTGCGTCATGGCGGTGTCCTGCTGTAGCTCCAGTGAAACCATCCAACGTAGCCAATAAGGCAATGCCTAATCCATTTGGCCACACATGGTTGGATGCTTATATGAACCTAAGTTCAAAATACAGGGCTGAATTAAATCTGACCCGCGATTATCCCCATGTCAAGTACGGTGTCAACAAAATGTTTACTATTTAATCAGTAGATGTTTGCAACACCTACCCTCCTCAGCCCCCTACGCAAAGCCCCTACACAGCCACATCCAGCGCCGGCAGCGCTTCAAGCACATACACCCAGGCCGGATGCCATAGCGGCCCTGCGGCGATGAGCGCTTGCGCTGGTAGCCCAGCAGCTTGAGGCATTAGCCTACGGACATTTGCGTGGCGCTGTCATTCACCAGGGCCAGCGCCTCAATCAGCTGCTGGGCGCTAAATTTGCGGTGCGTCAATCACCCTTACTTGCCAGCCGGCTCAGCAACCCGAACACATCTTCAACGCTCGCCACTGGCGCGTCTGACGCAACCGGCGCTGGCCCGCTATCCTCATACGGCGAGAAGTCCGCAATCTCGAACTGCGCGGCTCTGGACTGGCTGTTGAGCTGCACACACAACGCGCGGGATACGGCGCGATCTATGCGCATACCAAAGTGCAGGCTGCCCCGGCGGGCGCGATAGCGCTGCCAGAGCAGTGCCTCTTGGTAACTCAGCCGGTGCTGGGCTTCCGCGACTGTGCGGCCACCGACGCCCGAGAGGACGAGCTCGCACCAGAACTCTTCTTCCGGGGTGACGTCTTCCGGGCCGGCTTCTGCTTTCCCAGCCCCAGCACCTCGCCGATGGCGTTCAGCAGGGAGACAGTCAACTCGCTATTGAGCGGGCCGCGACCGGTTTCGGGGTTGCCCAGCACGTCGGCCACAGTGAACAGCGGCTGCCCTTGTTTATCGCAAATATGGTTAGCGATGCGCGCGGCAACGACTTGTTCACGAGACAGGCTTTCACCCATCTCGCCAATCACCGAGTAGTAGGACGCGGGGCGTACATACACATCGCCGGTCACCTTTTCGCCGTTGTGGGTCCAGGTAACAGGCTTGCGCACCGGGGCACCGGCAAAGGCACCCAGATCTGCCAGGCTGGCTACTGAAATATCCATTATTGTTCCTTACGGCCCAGGGATGACTTTAGGTGTCACGTTTACCTCACCCGACATACGAATGCCGATGGAGGAGCCAACAAAGGCGTTTTGCGTGAAGTTGAACGGGTAAGCGGCCAAGTGCCCCTGAAAGTCGATCCAGGTGCGCGTGTCAGGCAACTCAAACTCGCCGCCGGTTACCGTGGGCGCAATGTCAAAGCCATCGGAGAAGCCAAGCGCCCAGGGCAGCGTAACTCCCTGCTTTTTAAGTTCATGCAACCGCACGTGCGCCGCAGTGGTACTGTCGAAGTTGACGCCAAAGGTGGCAGTACCGGGCTCAGCCAGGCCGGCCTTGAACTTCTTAGCCACTCGCTCTTCAAGCGTGGTGTCTTCAATCTCCGAGTTAGGCGAGTCGATGCCCTCAATGCTGAGCACGCCGGCCACCTTGAGCACCTGCTGAGTGTCGGGGTCGATGGTATAGAGCTGGGTGCCCTGAGTTTTCATAGACATGGGTAGTACTCCTGTTGCGGGTTTTCAGGCATAAAAAAACCCGCACTGGGCGGGCTGTTAGAGACGGCGGCGCTAGCGTGTGACCAGCCAGCTCACGTCGAAAGAATAACGATACAGCTTTGTGTCAGGCTCTCTGCTCTCACCGCGCCAGGCGACGATATGCGCGTGCGGCTCAATGGCGTCACGCAACGCGCGAGCCGCATCACGGACACTGGCCGCGCTGTCAGCATATACGTCAACCTGCAGGGTGTAGGCATCGCTGTCTGGCACTTGGTCCAGGTAGTTCTCAGCGTTGCCGGTTATGGTTTGCCAAACCGCATATGGACGGGGCGCGTCTTCCTCACCCTCACCAAAGGGCCAGAACCGGACGGGGCCTGTGCCCAGCAGCGCCGTGACGGCTGGCACGGCGGCGATGACCTGAAATATCGGCGCATACATATCAGCCCCTGTTCTCTCGGTTGGCCCGCCTGATGGCGCGGTCTAGCGCTTTTTCATACTGGCGCAGAAATTCGTTGGTGATTTCAGCCAGGTTATCTTCTGCCGCAGGCCGCAAATACGGCTGAGCTCGCGCTTTGGATGTGCCCAGCTCAACCAACATGGCGTGCGGGGTTGCGCCGCCCGGGCCGGTATCAGGGTTACCCGGCTGCAAATTGCGAGTGCTGCCCGTCAGAACCCCTACCCGAAACCCGATATCGCCAGTGCGCTTGAAGAGCCTACCGTTCCAGCGCAACGCTATGTTGTCCGCAATGACGCGACCGGTTGCGGGGTCATCGCTACGAGAGGCATTTTGCTTGGCCTTGGCCACAATGACCGCAGCGGCCTTTCGCCCCGCGAAGCGCCCGCCCTTGTACTTCACATCGTGCTTAACCGTGCCAAGCTTGCCGATCAGCGCGTCCATGCCAGTCAGCGAGTACTCTACCCCGTCAGCCATCATTCACCCCCTGACTGCAGGGCAGCGTCAGATATTCCAAACCGCTGTTATCATCCGGCAGCACGCCCTCAATGTTGTACACGCAGCCTTTGTGCACGACGCGCCAGGCGCTGGCGATGTCGTCCCGATAGCGCAGCACGATACGCACGCTGACCTTCGACTGCACGGCCTGCGCGGCGATAAAGGCGTTGGCGCTCAGAGGCTCGATTGAGGCCCATTGCTTGCGTACCTCCAGCCAGCCATCGGTCATGTCGCCTGTTTGTGGATCTTGCACGCGGGCCGGGCGCTGCAGGCTCACGCGCTTATTCAATTTGCCTGCCTGCATGTCAGCCCCCTATGGGCGTGCCGTCCAGATAGGTGCCGAGTTCGCCGTCTTGCGGCTGATCGAACTCCTCGTCGCTGGTGACGATATCGATCAGCTCAGCGTTGGAGTCAACCAACCGGCCAACAGCCTCGGTCAGCTGCTGCATGGCCTCGGTCTGAGCCTGCATCGCCTGTAGCAGTTTCTGTGTATCGGTATCCATTAGAACCTCGGCGGCACTGTGATATCAGCGAGCAGGCTGTCCATATAACTCGACGGGATGCTAGCCAGAATCGTACCGACCACCCACGTTTCACGCTGTGCATAGGCACTACCCGCATGCATCAGCATCCAGTTGCGGACACCGGGATTGGCTTCAATGTCGAGACCGGCCTTGTAGGTGATGCGCAGCGGTCCGACTGGCCGACCGCCAGTGAAGTGCAGGCAGCTCTCACGCTGGCCACGACGCAGGTGGCGTGGCGCATCAGCCAGGGCCAGCTCTTCGAGCGTGCCGTCAGGCAGGATCCGCTCCACCTTGAGCACTTCGCTGGCTTGGCCAACATCAAGCGGGCTGCCCGATGCACGCGACTCTGGCCAATCTTCTTCATAGGTGGCCTCACGAATCGCTGCACCTGTCCGCTGTTCGGCCTGGACGGTAACCCCCGGTATGATGATCTGCTCGATCAGCTCGGGCTGCAGGTCCTCTGCATCCACCCTGCACTGATAAGCCACATCATCTACCGTGAGCACAGCTGAGCCGGTGTAGGCGATTCGCCGGGCCATGGTTAAGGCTTACCTTCGTTATCGGCAGCCTTGCCTGCTGCTGCCTTCTCGGCTGCTGCCTTCTCGGCTGCGGCTTTCTCCGCTGCAGCCTTCTCTGCATCAGCTTTGCCAGCAGCGCCCGCCGACTTGCCACTGCCTTTGCCCTTGGCAGTCAGTTCCTTGCCATTGGCAAAACCTGCATCCACAAGACCTTGTGCGACTTTAGGTTCAAAGCCTGCGACTTCACCCTTGCTATACCCGCGCCATGCTTTGACGAAGGTGACAGAAATAAGCTTGCTCATTATCTTTCTCCAACTGAACAGGAACACGCCCCGCGCGCAGGCGGAGCGAGCGGATTACATACCGGCGCCCCAGGTGATGCCCACACCAACAGCGACCGACTCCACATGGCGCGGGCCGAAGTCGTGCTTGGCGATCACGCGCACCAGGGTCTGGTCACGCTGGAAGGCGCTCACCCATTCGCCAGCGCCATCCTTGTACGAGGCTTCCTGGCTGAAACTGATGATCAAACCCTGCTCCTCCCCGATGTAACAATCAGCGAAGTCAGCAAAGTAGATCTCCGACTCATTAGATCCAGCCCCCAGGTTGGTCGGAATCTGCGTAGTGAGGCGGAACGGATAACCCTTGAGCATGCCCATCTCGATCTCGGGGTATGCCTTGTTCCCGTTGCCGTCTCGCAGCGAGCCGAGCCAGCGAATGGTGCGCGGGGCCATGACCCAGCCGCAGCTCTCCATGTTCGCGTTGGCAGCCTCCAGACGGAGCATCAGCCCACCAAGGAACAAGTCCAGATCCGACAGCGTGACGCCAGCCGGCGCAGTCACCACGTTGCCCGGCAACGCCCAGTGGCGCAGGCCCTTCGGCAGATTGCCGGTACCGTCTGCACGCAGGAAGTGCAGATCCTCGGACAAGCCCATGCTGATGGTCAGATCATTGGCAACCATCTGATCAACACGGGGGTTGGCGCCAGAGAATGCCAGCAGGTCGTTGGAAATCGGCACAATGGCCGCTGCCTTCTTGGCGCTCAGCTTGAGGTCATCAAAGGTCATATCAGTGAGGCTGATGTCGGTTTCGGTACCGAGATAGCTGACACTGGTATTACCGTTGATGCGCGGAATGGTCATGTTGCCGTTATTCAGCGGCAAGCTCACCGCGCCCAGCCCACGCACTACCGAGCGGGGTCGCAGCGACTCGATCACCTCAGACGACATGTTCTCCGGCACCAGGACGCCGCCAGCGCCGGCAGTGACCGTTGACAAGGCCATGTGAACATCAGCCGGAAAACCGCCTTCTTTAGCCATCTGCGCGGCCTGCAACTGATTGCCCTGAGCCGCTGCAAGCAACCGAACCATCTGCGCCATCTTGGCGCCGGGAGCGGGTTTGGGTGCGTACGGGCCTTCTACCCGCGATTCAGGCGGCCCGGTGACGCCCTGAGCAGATTCGTCGACCGGCACCGCGCTGGCAGCAGCAGAGCGCTCCGCAGCTTCGGCACGACCGAGCTTCTCAGTCAGGGCATTGATCTGTGCTTCCAGATCGGCGAATTGGCTCAGCTGCTCGGCACTCAGAGCGGTACCTTCAGCTTCGAGCTTTGCAAGCGCCTGCAGCTGGGTGTTCAGCTCAGCGCGTTCGCTACGCAGTTTCAATACAAGGGACATAGTGCCTCCTGGGCATAAAAAAACCCGCTTACGCGGGCTGGGTTGACTGCCGCGAACGCGGTCAGATTCGTGCTTGAATATCCATAGCCGCAGCTCGAACGCTAACGCGCCCCGTCTGCCGGCTGGCTCGGCTTTGCGATACTGCGCGGGAGATCTCATCTACCGCGTCCTGCGGAGCAGAGAGCCGATCTGCCAGGCCAGCAGAGATTGCCTTCTGCCCCCTGTAGAGTCCGGCCTCAGTTGCGCGAACCACATCAGGGCTAATGCCCCGGTACTCAGCAACAGCACCGACAAAGAGCTCATAGCTCTCTTGCACCAGGTCATTGAGAAACTTGAGCGACTGCTCGGTAATCGGCTCGTGCGGGCTAAGGTCATTCTTGTGGGCACCGGCGTAAACCGTGGTGACCTTGACCCCCATGTTTTCTTCCATCTTGGAGCGATCCATGTGGCTCGCGATCACCCCGATGGAGCCAACCCCAGATGTCTGACTGACCACCATCTCGCTGCAGGCCGAGCCGATGAGGTAACCACCGCTGTAAGCCATGAAGTTGACCAGGCCGGTGATAGGCTTCTGCCGGGCCATGGCGCGAATATCTGCCGCTAACTCAAAAGCACCAGTGGCCGAGCCGCCCGGGCTGTCGATATCAAGCACGACATGCTCCACCATCGGATCCGCCACGGCTTGGCGCAGCTGAGCACGGAGGCCCTCATAGCTGGTCATGGTTTCGCAAGGGTCCATATGCGCACCACGGCTGACCAACACGCCATGAACAGGGATGACTTCTACCCCGGTACTTGCGATAGCGGTCCGGCGCTGATCTTCACTGCGCTCCATACGCTCAATGAAGCCGTTTTCGTCCTCCATCATCTTGACGCCACTCCCGGCACCGATATTGATGATGTTCAGATTCATCGTCTGGTTTGCCCACCGCACACCCAGGTCGAGCATGTCGGGGAGTACCAGTAGCGGCTGGTTGAACAGCAAGCTTGATGCTCTCAAGTAACTTTTCATGCGGTTAGGATCCTGTCGATTTCTGCGCGCTGCAGCTCCAGCTGCGCCCGCACCTTGGGGTCGTTTCCATCTGGCATTGACTTACCTGCGTCAATCATGTTAAGGGGCTGCAGGTACACATTGCCGCCCGGTACCGGCGGCATGTTCTCCAGTCGGCGGATATCGTTAACTGATAGCCAGCCCCACTGCCGGCCAATAGCGTAGGCCTCATACCGGCTCTTCTGATCGCCTCGCATCAAGCCAGACAGGTTGAACTCGATAAAGTAGGTTTTGCGGTCCTTCGGCAGCAGGAAGTCACGCATCATTGCCTGCTCTTGGCGCTTGGCCCATGGCAGCAAGCCAAACACCACAAACTGAATCAGCAGTTGCTCAATGGTGTTGTAGTTGGCCTTTTCCAGGTCATTGACCATAGGCAGCGGAATCTTGTACATCCGCGCCACGTCCGCCGCTGTGGCCTTGAGAATGCCAAGGATCTCGGCATCCACGTTGTTCATACTCACCGGCTTGAAGGTCATGCCTTCCTGCAACATCGCCACCTTTTTGGCGTTATCCATGCCGCCAAATTTGTTGCCCCATTGGTCCAGAATGCGATCAATGCTCCCCTGATCCTTGATTGGCGGAGACTCTTTTGGTCGCTCAATCACACCGGACACAGAGACGCCATTGGCAAACGACTTGGCTGTGTACTGCCGCACAGCCTGGGCCATTCCAACAGCCTCGGCGTGCAGCTCGATGGGCGATAATCCAACGTAATGATTACGGCTGATCCAACGCACATGGTGGATCTGACGAGCCGGCAGCGGCTGCGACACTGTGCCCACCTGATAGTAAGGCAACAGGTCAGCACCTTTGTGCACTACTACCTTGCCGTTATCCAGCGGCCACAACGACGCCACGTTGCCGTCATCCCGGCGTTCGATATAGGAATAGCTGTTACCCCGCAACCCCAGCGCAAGCTGCTTGCATTCCGTGAATTCATAGGGTGTTTGAAAGCCGTTGGGCTGATACCGCAGTACGTCATAGAGCGGGTGGTTAATGGCAGCCTCTCGCTGCCCCTCTCCCTTACGCTCATAAAGCTCCAGCGGCAGCTGGGCAATACTTTCGGCTAACAGCGTCACGCAATTCTGCAGCACCGGCACCGCCAGCGCGCTGTCAGCAGTTACGACTACACCGCTACTGTTGGCGCGCGCGGAGCCCATCAAGCCCTGCCAGAACGAGCTGCTGCCCTCTGAAACCCTGCCCATTCCCGAGCCAAGCAGTTGACTAAAAAACATAAGCGCTAGCCTCCCCCGTTAGGCGGAGAGGCCAACCGGGCGGACGCCTGATCGGCAAGGCGGGCCCATCCCAGCAGACCAAGGCCTGCAACAATCATCGCCGCCGGGACACTGATGAGTGCCACTCCGCCCACCAGCAGCCCAAAACCAACGAGACCGGCAAGCCATGCGCAGACCACAAGCAGCAGTTTCATATCCCGATACCTTCGTCATAAATGGATTTGCCCCCGCCGATATCAGTTGAGGTACTGATGCCGGTTGCCATTACCGAGGCAACGATGCCGTCGATACGCGCGGTGGCCTTGCCTTTGTCAGGCTTGCGATTTCCTGCCGGGTCAGAGGTGGTGACAGCGTTGCCCGCGCACCAGGTCAACACCGGGTTGCCGTCATGCCGCAGAGTCTCAACCTCTGCCTGAGCGAGATCAGGGAGTTCTTCCCAGTCATCGGCATCCAGCTCGATAGCGTCAGGCTCGGGTGCCATACCCAACAAACGACGCTCAAACTCATCGACCGCCGGCCCCATGTCCTTATAGCCTTGGCCAAACGGCCCAAGCTCTGGCAGGCTGATGTCGTGCTCACTCATCAGCTGCAGCAGATCCTCTATTCGCCAGCGGTCGTACCCGATGCGGCGTACTTGGAAGTAGGCGCAGATCGTCTGCAGACGGCGCAACACAAACAGCTTGCTGATCGCCCTGCCCGGCGTGCTCTCCAGCTCGCCATCCTTGATCCACAAGCGGTAGGGCACCTGGTCGCGACGCTCACGATCTTCAAGCTCGTGATCAGGGATCCAGAAGTAAGGCAGCAACCGCCAGTGCGGATCCGCCACAGTCGGATAGAACAACAGCACGAACGCTGTCAGGTCAGTGGTACTGGACAAGTCCAGCCCCGCAACGCAGGGCCGGTCGCGCAGCATGCTCATCGGCACACGCTCTTCTGCTTGCTTCCAGACGTCGTAGCCGATCCAGGGGGCAGTCGCTTGCGTCCACTGGCAGAAGTTCAACCGGCGCACCACGGCCTCTTTGCTCGGCAGGCCATGTGCCTCTTGCACCTGCTCTCGCAGGTAGTTGCGCCCTGGTATGCCGTCGGTTTGGCCTTCAACAATAAAGTCCAGTGAAGGGTTTACCTTGGGCCAGCAGCTTTCATCCTTGAACGGATCGTCGCCTTCATCCAATGAGCAGATGAATGCAAAAAAGCTGTCTGCGGACTGCCTGCCTTGGCACACCTTCACGCCAAGATCGTGGTACTGGCCCGCCGTGGTTTTCTTGTCAGAACCACTGTTCGTGATCATCACAACCATGGCACGGCGCCGGTTTTTGGTGCCGGCCCGAAGCATGTCTACCGCACTCGACGTTTTGTGTTCGTGTACCTCGTCGATAAGCCCGATGTGCGGGCGCGGCCCAGACTGCCCTTCATCAGAGCTGATCGCCTTGAAGAACGAGAAGCTGTTCGGGTAGTACAGGTTCCAGACCTTCTCATCCCTACCCGATTGCACCACGCGTGATCGCAAATGCTTTGAGAGATTCACCATCGCCACGGCATCACGAAACAGGATCATCGCCTGGTCTTTTTTCGTCGCGGCAGCGTAGATCTCGGCGCGCATCTCGCCATCTGCAACCAGGCCGTACAGCCCAATGCCGGCCACCAGGGGTGACTTGCCACTGCCTTTGCCCGTTTCGATGAATGCCATGCGAAAGCGACGGTAGCCATCGACCGTAAGCCAACCAAAAAGACTGCCCACCACAAAGCACTGCCAGGGCGCCATCAGGAACAACCGGCCCTCGTAGTCACCACCATTGAGGAACAGCACCTCCTCGAAAAAAGCGATAGCACGAGCAGCCGCCTCAGGGCTCCAGACATATCCGCGTTCGTGTGCATCTTCAAGGTCGCGCAGGTGGCGCCGCGCTGCGTTCCGGACGTCAGGGCCAACCACGAGCGTGCCATCCAATGCCTGATGCGCAAACTCAGTAACACGGTCCCGCTGCTCAGGTGAAGAATCGGGAGGCTGCGTCTTTTGGCTCATTAGGGAATAGCTCACCTTGCGGCGCCGGATTCGTTTTCAGATTCCGCCGCGCCATGGGTGAGAAGCCGAACTGCGCCCCCGCAGCGTTGGCACGCTTCTCCGCGTCATTGGCCAACTGCCGCCAGATACTGATCTGCTTTGCACCCGTAGAGAATGTCTGCACATCGCCCGCATCATCGCTGCGGGCGTTGTGCTCTGCGATCTTGCGTCGAAAGCGCTGCCAGTCCGCCACCGCTTCGCAGTAGGTCGCGAAGGCCATCATGTCGAGCTTGCTGACAAGACCGAGAGTTATCAGGTCGGGGATCACTCGCTCCCACTCACTGACCGCGTCATCGGTAAGCCAATCCGGCATAGGCGGCGCAGCGGTTGGCACGAGCGGCTGTGTTATTTCTGCCATCAGCTCACCGTACGGCTTCTTGCCTGGATTGCCCTGGACAAGCTGAAGCGCAGCCGGCTTGCCCGGACGGCCTGAATTGCCGTTGCCTGCCATACAAATACCCCTCTAACTTGATACCCCCCTCCCCTATTTTTCCCGCATTTTGCGAGAAAAGATGGGAGAGCGGTCTAGATCAAAAAGCCTGCTAAGTTTTTCACCCCCCCTCCCCTGTCCGCGCCGCGCGGCGGCGTCATTGGTTCCAGTGGTGCGAGGGATCTAGCGGCCTGCCGTCAGGGCTGCAACCCGCAATGCGCCCCGACTTCTCCATGCGCTGCTTGGCCGAGTCATGGCAGTGCTTGCACAGCGACTGCCAGTTGCTGCGAGACCAGAACAGCTTCCAAGCTGCTGCGACCTGTTGAGCCGAGCCAGTCGCTTTGGCCTCCTTCAGCCGGGGCGGAATCTTGTGATCCACCACAGTTGCAGGCACTGGCCGTTCGTCTGTACTGCACATCGAGCAGAACGGCGAGGCCCGCAGGAATGCTTCGCGCGCCTGCTGCCACTGATAGCCATAGCCGCGCGCCGTGCCACTTGTGATCTTTGTCACCGACCAAACGCCTTACGGAACAGATCAATGATCGCAGGCAGGCTGCGCCCATCAGGCCCGTTGAACCAAGCGAACGCGCCACGCACCAGCACCCACGCAGGCAAACCAGCGGTGAAGTACACACCAGCGAACGCCATCAGGCCCTCGACGGTATCGGCCCATGCCTGCAGGCCAAGCCACTGGATGATGAACGCACCGCCGCATACCGAACCGAGCAGCGTGCACACCAGGGCAACCACCCACTCCCGCCGCGACTGGGGCTGAGTCAGGCACATAACCACAAACGCAACAGCAACAGCGCCAACGCTGATACCCAGCAGTTTGCCAAGGCCGATACCAGCCAGCCCTGCTGTGGTCGGCTCACTCATCCCGTGAATCCTCATAGGTGCTCCTGGGCTTACCCGGTGCGGATGAATAAAAAACCCCAGCCATCTGACCGGGGAAGGAGCCCATCAGGGCTGCCGTGACGGGTGGTGCCGCGTCCATGGCGGTGTGATCGTCCGCCGGGCACCAGAAACAAAAAACCCGGCGCGTTGGCCGGGTTGTGTTTGCAGACTTCTTTGAAGATAGGGGATTTATACCCCCTGATTCTCATGGCAGCAATGCCGGTTTGCTGCCATACCACCAGTGCGCCCGCAGTGTGCCGCCAGTGTGCAGCGAGTGCGCCGCGAGTATTCCCAATCTGGCTTTGGCGCCTGCGGCGCCTGACTCACCTGCCCCACCGATTTAACAGGTGCGACACCGCGCAACCCCACATCCTTACTGACTGTGTCCCACTTCCCTACCTGTAAGGGAATAATAGTTACGTGCGCGCATGCACGCGTGCGCGCGTAGGCGCACACACACGCCCACACGCCTGCGGGGGGAGTCGCTGAAAAGGTAGGGAGTGGGACACGGCCAGAGAATACGGGGGCTGCACAGCACCTAACGTCAAAACATAGGTGAGCACGTGGGACACAAACAAAAAAGCGCGCCTCATGCGGCGCGCTTCCGGTTCATCAGGCCCTGCTGTATCAAGCAGTGAGCCATGTGTAATCGCCTGTAGAACTGCGCTCGGCTGCAGCCGCACGCCTCCAGACGCTGGTACTCGAAGCTGTCATAGTTCGTGTAATGCTCCCATATCACCTGCGATTCCCTGAATGGCAGATGCTTCCTGACAATCAGCTCAATCTCGGCCGACTCATCCAGCAGCACCCTGGCGCCCCGCGTACTGCGGATCATCACGCCCTTGGAGTCAATCAACGCGGCCAGCGGGCTGCCACCGCCACCACTCTCGCACCGCCAAGTACCACCAGGCGGGTGCAACTCTGCAGCCCACAGTCGCAACATTTCATCGATAGCGCGGATCATAGCACTGGCCCCCTGTCATCCAAAGCGGTCTGGCTCCAAGACTTCCAATCATCCGGGCGCATGTATGCATAAGGCCGCACGCCATAGCGGCCCTGCGGTGCCATACGTCGTCGCCTCCACTTGAGCCGATGCATCACCTGGCCAATACGCGTTTGCTCTGGCCGGCCCCAATGACCGGGGTCCATGTTCAACGCCTTCTCCAGCAGCACATCACTGCTCACGGACTCGCAGGGGTTGTCTTCCAGCCACTTCACAATGCGCGGCTCCCAGGCATCGCCCTGGAAGCGCAGATCCTGCTCTGCCGTGAACATGTCCACCTCATCATCCTGCGGCCACCAGGGCTCGCCAGCCAGGTAGAGCTTATAGGCCTCAGCCCATAGCTGGTCCCGCACCGCAGGCAGCCCGGCCAGATCCACACGCGTACAGTCCACCGGCCAATAGCGCCGGTTGCCCGTTGGGTCGCGCAGATATTCGTCCTGGTTGGTTGTGCCGGCAAACACGCACTGGCGGGGCACGTCGACAGTGCGGCGTGCGTAACTGGCCCGAAAGGTATCGGTAGTGGCGCCAAAGAACTGCTTCGCTTTGGTCGACTCAACCTTGTTGAACGCATCCAGCTCGCCGAGCTCGATCAGCCACTTACCCCGGATCTGCTGAAACGCCTCTTTGTCGCCCAGCGGAAAAGGGGTATCCATGAACCACTCACCACCAAGGATCGCCAGCGCAGTTGATTTGCCTCGGCCCTGCAACCCCTCAAGAATGATCACGCAGTCAGCCTTGGCCCCCGGCTTCATTACGCGCGCTACAGCAGAGATCAGATAGCGCATGCCCATAATGTCGGGGTATTCCTTATTGTCTGCCAGCGCCTGCGCACCAAGATAGGTACGCAACCAGCTGCGCAGCCGAGAGATGCCGTCCCAGCGCAGAGCAGTCAGGTATTCTCGCACCGGGTGCCACTGGTTCTCGTGGGCAACCACTGCCACCGCCTCCAGCACCGTCAGCGCCTTAACACGCAGCCCGTACTGCTCGGCCAGCCAGATGGCAGTGCGCGTGTCGTCAAGGTCGCTCCACTCCCCCGCTTGGCCGCCGTAGGGCGTAGCACGCCGCTTCACCGTTTTGGAGCTGAAAATATCCTCGGCAATCACGTCCTGCCAGCGCGGATCGTTCGAGAGGATCAGGGACACATTCACAACATGCGCAACCAGCGCTCCGGTGTTGCTGCGGTGCAAGTGCTCTTGCCAACCACCATCAGCGCTGCTTGGCCGCACCACCGCCATCACCTGCCGCCGGACTGCGTCCATTCCTTCAGCCACGTGCAGGTCGTTAAAGTCGGTCCACTTGTCGTCGCGCTCGCCATCAAACACCGGCCAGACCCAACTGCCCCCCACAACCCGAGCAGCGTTTACGGCCTTCTCTTGCCCCGGATTCCACGGCTCGCCCTTGACGTTGGTTGTTTTCCAGTCGTCATCAGCGCAGAACACAAACTGCCGCCCGGGGTAGCGCTCGCGCATCGCCTTGCCAACTGGCAACAGGTTGCCGGCATCATAAGCAACCACAACGCAAAGTCCGGTCGCCATGTGCAGGCTAGCGCCGGTGGCGTAGCCTTCGCACAACAGCACCGCTTCACCGGGCTCCGGGTGCGGGCCGATCAGATGGAATGCGCCCTCCTTCTGCAAGCCAGGCGGCCAATAGCGCTTGCTCAGGCCGTCCGCATCAGGCTCATCAAACAGAATCTGCATACCAACAATGTGATCATGCAGGTTGCGCATCGGCACCAGGGCGGTGCCGGGCTTGCGACCAAAGCGCAGGCCCAGCGCGGTTACCTGCTTACGCTCCAGGTACGCCGAACGCCCACGCTCGGGCAGCGTCTTCCAGATACCAGCAGCACGCCGGCCAGCACGGGCATGGCGCGCCGCCTGCTTTGCTGCCTCTTTCTTCTTTGCCGCTTCAACACGGGCCTTGATGACCTCACGGTCTTCTGCGGTCATCCGCCCGCCCACAGGCTTCAGCTTGTGGAAGCTGCCCTTCTCCCCTTCTCGCCAGCTACCAAAGGCGCCCGCATAGAAGGTGCGGTCTTCATTGCGGTGCTCATAGATCACGTAAAAGCCGGTTTTTGCCTTGCCCGTGTCCCCCTTTGCACGACAGCGTGTGCGCTCCCCAATAACCAAGGGCGTCTCAGGGTCCAGTTCGGCGTCTTGCAGCTGGGCCAGCAGGTCCGCCAACAACTCGCGAGCGTCAGTCATGCCAGGCCCCGCTGTTTCAAGCCCTCGAACACGCCTTGGCAGTCAGCGCAGCGCAGGCACGCTCGACCAGCTAACGCTGCCAGCCGAGCTGGTGGGATCTTGTCGCCACACTCTGCGCATTCGCTCAACTGCTCCCCGCCACCAGCTGCGGCAGCTGCAGCAAAAGCCGCTAACTGCTGCGCCTCATAGCGCAATGCATTGTCGCCCGCGATATCTGCGTCATCAGCCATTGTCGTACTCCTCCGCATCACGCTCCAGCACACGCTCCAGCATCACCAACGAGGCCTGCGCCTGCCTCATCTGCAGCTTGCAGGCGGCAAGCTCTCCCCGGTCGATCCGGCCATCGTTGGCCAGACCAGAGGAAATGGCATTCATCAGTGCCGATTGCTTAGCCAGCGCCTCCCCTGTTGCATTGATCACAGAGGCCACCGTCTGGCCATCCAGGCTTTCACCGTGCAAGAGCTCACGCAGGTCTACCCAACAGGCATCGCCAAAGGCTTCGCACATGGAGTCCATGATCCGCGGATCACGCGTGGCAGCAGTGACTTCTTCAATGTCATAGGGGTTGGCAGCGTGGGTGGCCTGCGTAGGGCTCAACTTGTGCTGCAATGTGGACGCCTTGCGCCCGTAGATAGCGGCAATTGCCGCGATACCGCCAGGGCGGTAATCCTGACCGGCGTGATAAAGGGCCAGCGCAAGTGGTAGCACCTCACGCTTGGCCCTTTCGGTACAGCTCATAGCAGTTCGTGCCATGGCAGTTCTCTCCCAAGTCTGCCGTGTCACCCCGCTAGCGTTTTGCTACAGTTGCGCGGTGACACTGCTCCAGTGATCACAACCTGGTCGGCGGCTCTGTGGTGGATACGCCGGCCAGACAAAAAGGCAAAGGCTGCCGCTCCGTGGAGCCCTTGCCAAAAGCCCGCCTATCTGTGGTGGAGAAAGCGGGCAACCAACGGCCAGTAAATCTGTGGTGGAGATACCGGCAAGCCCTGCGACAGCAGGACGGTGATAGCCGGGCGCATGCCCGGCAGTCATTCACGCAGCCTGAGGTTGGTCAGCCTCTGGCGGAAAAACGTCATCCAACGTGCAGGGTCCGCAATGCCGCGACAGCACCCTTACTATTGCCCTGCACTCAGAAAGCCCAGGCACGCGCCGACCAGACTCGTAGTTGCTCCACCGCCCCTGCGACCACTCAAGCTCCTCCGCCAAAACCACCTGACTTACTTTGGCTTGGCGACGAATCTCGGAAATTCGATTACCCATGCTGACTCCCTCAATAGGATCTGACGCAAACATAACGACGAATCGTTGTTTTTGCAAGACGTTTAGTCGTCATAAAAATTAACGCTGCGTGATATTTTTGATCCATGGAAACCTTAGGCAAGAGAATCGCGCGACTGCGCAAAGCAAAGAACCTATCCCAGACCGAACTGGCCACAGCCTGCGGATGGGAGAACGGGCAAGCGCGCGTCGGCAATTATGAACTCGACAAACGAGAGCCGACCCTGTCGAACCTACGGACAATCGCCGACGCGCTAGGCACTACCCTTATGCATTTGGTCGAGGGCGATCCCGACCAGGACGCCACACCTCCCGCGCACACTCCATCCGCCCACGACTACGCCCTGGTACCCCAGTACACCGCGAAGGTTGCAGCAGGCAACGGGCAGATGAATGACCACGTAGAAGTAAAAGGAGGCTTGGTTTTCAAACGAGCCTGGCTCACCCGTATGAGCCTGAAAGAGCGAAACCTTCACGTAATCTACGTCGAAGGGCACAGCATGGAACCAACAATCAGCGATGGCGACGTACTGCTGTTCGATGAGAGCCAGACTGCCCCCAAAGACGGTCGCATTTACGTGCTCTGCAAGCCTGACGGCCAGCTGATCATCAAACGACTTATCCAGTCCATCACCGGCGGCTGGATAATCAGAAGCGACAACGAAGACAAGCGCACCTACCCGGATCAACCGGTAGCCGACTCGGAAATCGAGCATGTAAGCATTGTGGGTCGGGCAGTATGGCACGGGGGCGCACTGTAGCCAGAAGGAACGCAACACTGCGAAGGAGGAGCACACCGATGACAGATCTACACCAGGAGTTCGAGAACAGCCGCATCTTCCACCAGGCCCGTATCGACCGCAGATCAGCAGACGCCTTGATCGGGCTAGCGTCCGGAATAACAGCCGACGGCCAGATAAACCAGCAGGAAGCGGAGTTCCTTAAACGCTGGATCGAAACAAACATGAACCACTACGCCGACCCAGTAGTAAACCTGCTGTACCGGCGACTCGCAGACATGCTGAGCGACAACCACCTAGACGCCAGCGAAGCTGCAGAACTGCTAGACATGCTAAAGCAGTTCACCGGGCTCGAACTTGCTGCAGCAACTCCCCTCCAGCGCCCAACGACACTACCCCTAAATCACCCAGCCCCAGACCTGAACTGCGCCGACCGAGCATTCCTGTTCACAGGAGTGATGGCCTTTGGACCGCGAAAGGAGTGCGAGGCTATCGTCATAGGACGCGGAGGCAGAATTGCGCCCTCTGTCAGCAAAAAGGTCGACTTTCTAGTAGTCGGCACCATTGGCAACGATCAATGGCTGCACAGCAGCTACGGCACCAAAATCAAGAAGGCTGTCGAGCTTAGAGAGGCTGGAAATCGAATTGCGATCATCAGCGAGGAACACTGGCAAAGCACCTTGCTCGGAAAATAAAACAACATTTCGTCATTGACCACATAACAACACTGCGTTATACATTGCCTCATCTCCACCACAGATGAGGCAATGTCATGTCACAACCTGCAACCGTCCACGTATTACCAACGTGCGACATCTTCCGCATCTTTGAGCTGCGCAACGCCCTACAGGGCACTGGCGGTAAGCTGGTAGTCCAGAAGCCCAAGCCGGTACGCGCTCGCACCACCCCCAGCAATCCATGGGGAGGTGATGCGGCATGAGCACTCTACGACTCAGCACCAATAGCCACACCTGTCTAGCCGCCCAGGTCAGCCTCACTGGCACCTTCAAGCACACCCTGCGCAACAACCACAACGTCAGCAGCACCATCACCGTAGACATGCTGCAGTGCAGCAACGGCGTATCCATGCTGGTCCATGCTGGGAACAATCACACCGCCTCACGGTTCGCCAAACCGCTGTGCCCGCGCCGGGCGGCTCGTTTTATCGAAGACGCGGCCAACGGAGCGCCGTTCAGCGACCTCCCGCATGAAGACGAGTACAAGCTGGTCAGCGACATAGAGCAGATGCTGCGCGAGGGCATCCAGGCTCAACGCGGCACCTACTACACCTGGACCGACGACGACATTGAGTTTGAGGTGGGCTTCGAGCCTGGCCGCGCCAGGATCGCCGTGGGTGAAACCGCGCTGAGCATGCAGCTGCCCACCGACCGCGAGCAGGCTTATCAGCTGCTGAGCGACAACCTGCATCGCTTCCTGCAGGCCGTACGCACAACCAGCCAGGCAGCATAGGAGGTGGCCCGTGTATCCATACTCCCTGCAAAAAGCAGCCAAGGCGCTGGGCATCACGCGCCCGGAGCTCATCAAGCGCATGCGCGCCAAAGGGTTGCTGAACGACCGCAACCTGCCGGCCCAGCCGCAGCAGCACCGCGCCTACCTGTTCGTGCACGAAAGCAGTTGGCCGCACCCGTCACTGGGCATGCAATACAGCCAATCCACCCGCATTCGGCGAGACGCGCTGCGCTGGCTGGCCTTCGAGCTCGACATGCAGCCACCAGCCCCACCACCACCGGACCGGGCAGATGTTGCGTAGCCCCTCCCCGGTCTACGTCAACGGCCTCCCGGTGCAGCCGCTCACGCCCCGCGCCTGGGCAGCAGCCATTGTGCAGCTGCCCACGCTGGATGAGCGCCGCGCAGCCATGGAGCTGGTACCAGAGCACTGGCGTGACCTGGTGCGCACGCACCTGATCAACGCATGGCATCACCCACAGAGAAACAAGGAGACGTCGTGACTGAGGTAGACACAGCCCAACACGCGTTGCGCCTGCACACGCCGCCCCGGCCAACGACGCTCGACATGCTCTTTCGCATGTTTGGCACCGTGCTTGTGCCGCGTGAGGCCCTGCGGGAAAGGCTGTTCCGCAACATCAATGAAGACCGCTTCAAGCGCGTGCTGGGCACCCCGCGACTGCCGCTCCCGGTCACCACGCTGGAAGACAGCCGGGAGGCAAGGCACTACATCGAGATCCACCACTTGGCCGCGTACATCGATCAGTGCGCAGCCAGAGCCGATGCCAGCTTGGCGATCAAGCTGGCACCGAAAGAAGAACCCTAACCCGCCGCCACCACCGGCATCACATCACGGAGCAACACCATGCACATCACAACCCCCGCCCTGTTGCTGGGTAGCCTGCTGCTAGCCCTAACCCTCATCGGCCTGTATGCCTACGGCATGCGCATTGGCCGCATAGAGCGTGACATCCAGCACGAGATCCAGCTGGACCAACTCAACAGCACCCTCAACAAAGAGAAGCGCCGAGCGGCAGAGCAACAGCACATCGCTGATCGTTATCAGCAGGCCAACCAAGACATGGCCCGCGACCAACGCGAGCATGAAGCCATACGCGTCTGCGACTACACCACCCTGGTGCAAACGGCCACGGCACTCGATTTGGCGGCGCGCACCTTCGACGCGTTCAACGCTCCGCAAGCCAGCTCAGCACGTCGCCTGCGCGATGAATGCCGGAGCATTGCCTATCGCCTTGGCCCAGTAGAGGAGATTGCGGCATGAGCCAAACTCAGGATCACCTCACCAAAGTAAGCGCCTCTCTGGCTGCAGCCCGCTCTGCCTCGGCGCGCCAGAAGGCCCAAGAGCAAGGCCCCGCAGCGCTGGCGCGACTGGTGAAGGTCGCCCAGCAGGGCAGCGGCCAAAGCGGAGTCGTCGGCAGATTCCTGCTCGGGCTGTACAGCAGCTACGACTATCCGTTCGCCTTGGTCGAGTTGCGCCGACTTGACCATGACCTGTTCGAGGACTGTTTGCGAGTGCTCCAGCTCGACAACCAACCCGTCTACGAGCTCCACGATTACCTGCAGGACGGCTCCGTGATATTTGCCAAGCTGTGCCAGGCCTACGGCCAAGGCGGTGCAGCATGAGCTGGATAACCACCCTCACGGGTCAGCAGTTCGACCTGCTGCAGCCACGAGCAAGCAAGGTGAACCCGCTGGACATAGCTCATTCGCTCGCGAACCTGTGCCGTTTCAACGGCCACTCTGATCGCTTTTACAGCGTTGCCCAGCACAGCTGCATGGTGGCCGACCTGGTGCCAGAAGAGCACCGCCTTACGGCTCTACTGCATGACGCGACAGAAGCATACATCGGTGACATTACGCGGCCTCTCAAGGCGCTGCTGCCCAACGCCAGGCAGATCGAGACGCACATCTGGCACGCCATCTGTGCGCGCTTCGGACTCAACCCCGCACTGCCGGCTTGCGTGCACGATGCAGACATGATCGCCCTGGCAACCGAGCGGCGCGACCTCATGCCGCCAGATGACACGCCTTGGCCATGCCTTGCCGGCACCCAACCACTCACACAGCGAGTGCGCCCCTGGAGCTGCGAAGAAGCATTCCACCGCTATCAAATGCAGCTGCTCAACGAGCTCACCAACAACAACCGGCGCCAGGCCATCGCACGTCACCGCGCCAACGCACCTAGCAAACCGGCTTACCTGCAGGAAGGGAGACACTGCGCATGAACAACAGCCAAGCACCCGCTGCCGCACGCACCGCAGCCTCTGCCGCGCTTCTGCGCGGCGGCGACCTCCGCACGGACGCAGACCAGAACGCCGCGTTAAACGGTCGCCCTGCGCAGTCCAACGGCAGCGGTATAAAGAGTCACTGCCCCGCAGGGGCAGGCATTATTAACCCCGCTTCCAGCACCCGCGAAACTGCCAATACCCCCACCAAAGGCGTGCGCCACGCGTCAGACCTGAGCACACCGCTCCGCTCAGAGGGTAATGCAGCTGCGCAGCTTGCCGAGGGGTATGGGCTCCCACAGAAGAAACCCGGTGAGCCGTTTGCCGGGGGCTTTTACGTGGGCCGCTTCCAGATCCAGGGTGACGAATACGCCCTGATCGTTTCTCCCTATGCCACCGGCGAGTTCCGCGACGCTGAATGGGGACCTTACGGCGACCTCATTGAGGCGAACAGCTATTGCGACGGGCTCGCGAACACCCGCGCGATGGCCGCAGCCGGCAGCGAGCTGGCCAAGCACGTGCTGTGCCTGAAGATCGGCGAGCACGGCGACTGGTACCTGCCCTCACGCGACGAGTTGGAGCTGTGCTATCGCAACCTCAAGCCAACCGGCGAGCCAAACGCCAGCAGCTACCGAGACGGTGACAACCCCAGCAGCCTGCCGCCCGGACTGCCCTACAACCAGGCGGCACCGACACAAACAGCCGAGCCACGTTTTCAGGCTGGCAACGCCGAAGCATTCGCAGCAGACCGGTACTGGACCAGCACAGAGCAAGACCGAGACGCAGCCCTGCAACAGTACTTCAGCGACGGCATGCAGTGCGATGACGTTAAGGACTTCCCCGCCTGCGCACGCGCGGTGCGCAGAATCAAGTTGAGCCAAGCGCGACCAGGGGGTGACCTGTGACCGCAATTAACCCCTGCAGCGTGCAGATGCCCAAAGCCTGCATCAGCTGTGTTCACTTCACAGGCCAAGGCTTTGCAGACGACGAGCATTGCCCCTTTGAGGACTGGAACGGCCCAAAAAAACGCACGCCCTTTGGCACCTGCGGGCAGCACAGGCAAGAGGTGTTCGCTACCGAGATCTGCGGTAGCTACCAATGTGAAGCCGGCGTAATCAGCCACCAGGTAGACAACCGGCCACAGCCACGCCTGCCCCTGCAGGAGCAGCTGTTCGCCCAAGGGGGTGCGGCATGATCAAGCGCGAGTACAAGCACTTTGGCTTCTGCTGCGGTCTCGGATCGGGAGCGGCTGGCTTCAATGACAGCGTGCTGCGCCTGCAGAACATGCACGGCAGCTGGCGTTGCCTCGGCGGCATCGACGTTGACCCGGTAGGCCTGGCCGACTTCGAGAAGGCCACCGGAGTGAAAGGCACCCTGCAGGATCTGTTTACACGCGATCAGTACACCCGCTTTCACGGTACCGAGCCGCCACCAGGTTGGAAGGAAGCAACCGTTGAAGACGTGCGCCGCGCCGCCAACAACGAGACACCGGACGCTGTGTTCATCAGCAGCCCCTGCAAGGGAGCCAGCGGCCTGCTGTCGCAGAGCCTGAGCCTGACACCCAAGTACCAGGCGCTCAATGAGCTGACGCTGCGCTGCGTGTGGCTCATGCTGGAGGCATGGAAAGCAGACCCGGTGCGCCTGATCGTTTTTGAGAACGTACCCCGTCTGGCCAGCCGTGGCCGGCATCTGCTGGAGCAGATCAAACAACTGTTCAGCTTCTACGGGTATGCCGTGGCGGAGACCGTGCACGACTGCGGCAAAATCGCGGGTTTGGCACAAAGCCGCAAGCGCTTTCTGATGGTCGCACGCCACGTCGAACGCGTGCCGGCGTTCCTGTACCAGCCTCAACACCACCGCTTGAAGGGCGTGGGCGAGATCCTTGGCAGGATGCCACTGGCCGGCGATATCGAACTGGCCGGGCCAATGCACCGCGTACCCGCCCTGCAGTGGAAAACGTGGGTGCGCCTTGCCTTGGTCGAAGCCGGCGGCGACTGGAGAAGCCTGAACCGCTTCGCCGTGGAAGGTGGCCAGCTGCGCGACTATGCGATTGTGCCGGAGTTTCACCAGGGCTATCTGGGGGTCAATGGCTGGGGCGAGCATGCAGGCGCAATCGCTGGCCGGAGCGGCCCAACCAACGGTGCGTTCTCAGTTGCAGATCCACGCTTTGAGCAGTCAGCAAAGTGGAAGGACGGCCAACAGTATGGCGTGGTGCCCTACTCCGACCAGGTGGGCGCCATCACCAGCCAGAAGTCACCAGGGCAAGGAAAGTTCAGCGTGGCCGACCCGCGCCCAAACTGGAACCGCCAACGAAGCAACTACCGAATCGTGCCGTTCGACCAACACGCGGGCGTCATCATCGCCGGCGGCAAGGGCGTACAGGGTGGCTGGCAGTCTGTTGCAGATCCTCGATACAACTGGCACCCAGGCGCGAGCAGCCAAAAGCTGCGCGTAAACGAATGGGCCGATACCGCCGGCACCATCACCGGCAGTCAGCAGGTAGCCAGTGGCGCCGGATCTATCGCAGATCCGCGCATCCTCGATCGCAGCAAAGGTGATGCCTATTTGACGGGCGGCCACTACGGCGTGATCGAATGGGACGCAGCTGCCGGCGCAGTCTCTGCCCGGGCCAAGCACGACAACGGTCGCTGGTCGGTTGCGGACATACGCATGCCCGCCGCGAATGACCGCCTGACCTGCGTGATCCGCAGCCTAGATGACACCTGGCACCGCCCCTTCACCACGCTCGAGCTGGCCGCGCTGCAGAGCATGTTTGACCCAGAGGACATTTGGCAGCCATGCAAGCACACGGGGGCACTTGAGCTGGTGGGCGAGCAGTTCACGCTGCACGGCAAAAACGACAGCGCTCACAGAGAGAGGATCGGCAACGCGGTACCGAGGAAGGCGGGCAAGGCAATAGCAGACGTGATGCTCAGCACACTGATGCTGAGCGAGATGGGCGAGACCTTCACCCTTAACAGCATGCCGGTATGGGTGCGGCCGATGGCGATGGCTATCAGCCTAAGCAAGCAGGAGGTGCGGGCATGACCAGGTTTATTTTCAGCACGGGCCACCAGGACTACATAAAGCCCGAAGACGAGGCGCGCCGGTTTATCGCCGCGCCGGCCAAGCCGCCGATCCATCGCCGCCCGCTGGAGCTGCCGCACCTTTGCGACATCTGCGGGCGCCAACGTAGTCAGGGCAATCACCAACGCTGCTCGCGCCGACGCCAGCAGCTCAAACGGAGCGAGAAACGATGAGCACCGTTCGCTGGGTAACGATCAAGCGCGCCTCCGACCTGACGGGCTACTCGGTCGACGCGATCCAACACAAAGTAAAAGGCGGGGTATGGGCGCAGGGCAAGCTGTGGCACAAAGCCCCCGATGGCAGGATCTTAATCAACCTTGAGGAGTTCGACCGTTGGGTAGAGAGCGCACCACAGGTAGCGGCGTAGAGACCGAACTGGCCAAGTCGCCAGGGGTTGAGGTTCACGGTAAGAGCCTGCGCATTGTCTTCATGCACCGAGGCAAGCGACACCGTGAAACCCTCGGCCTGCCGATCACCAAAGCCAACGTCAAACACGCCGCCCAAAAAAGGGCGGGGTGAGTTCAACTGGTGAATGCAACATACTGCATTTATCACAAAA
>CEUK01023773.1_pt1 | contig 79010 bp, 68 predicted proteins | sample 356451 | NCBI WGS metagenome assembly CEUK01 (sample SAMEA2622843, study PRJEB7988) | marine metagenome | isolation source: saline water (ENVO:00002010), including
GGTGCACCAGACGGTGATACCGCGTTATCTCTGTTGCCAGGGCATCGCATGCTGTTATCTGGCAACGCCCCAAGAGGAGTTGCTTGGTCTGCTAGAGGTTCTCAATTGGGACTCTTCTTGTCCTTACCACTAATCATTGTTGCAAGAATTGCTTTTGGCGATGAATTGGGTTGGTATGATTATCTAAGAAACATAATTTTCTTCCTTTTACTGGGAATCTCATTTCTTCTACTTGCAACTGAAACCACAAGGCTGGATTGGCCAAACTGGATGCGTAAATTATCACTTAACAAGTTAGCTACTGACAGCAGATTTGCGGGATTCCTCGCAGCAACCGGATTCTTCCTGCTATCAGGATTTTATGGCTGGGCCGTATTCAGTCTACCAGCAAGGTCCCCTGTTGGAATACCTGATGCTTCCCTACTGTTACCCAGTCTTGCTGGCCTGTTCGGAATTGCCAATCTGCTTGACATTTATGCCACAACATCGCATATTCCACCGCAGAATGAAGATTGGACTTTACCCCCTGCCAAACCCCTAATTGTTCCTTGTTTTTGGTCTGGGGTCGCTGGAGCGTCCATGGGTGTGTTGCCAGGTATGACCGCCTCTCAAGCAACTGTACTGGTTATGGGTGGTAGAAATGTCGCAGCAAAGGTCCAGGGCAAGGAAGGCTACGGCATGGATTGGGAAACACGACGGCTGACAGAAATGACTGATGAAGAACTACTCGAAATAGCCCTTTCTGAAGCCGAAGGTGGTGTAGAAGGGCCGCAGACCAAGCAAGATTTGGAGGTAATTGCGATTTTATCTGCAGTTAACACTGCGGTTACGGTTATGGTTTTGGGATTCTTGTACATCATTGGCAGGTCAAGGTCGGGAGCGACTCTTGCTCTCAAAATGATGTATCCAATAGACACTTGGTCTTCAGCAGAACCAACGGCAGATTTTGTTCGGTTGATTGCTGTGACTGTTGCGGCAGGATTGATGGCGATGCCAATTATGCGTGTGGTTGGCAAGGGCATGCTGAGATTACACGCTGCCATACCACTTCAACAAATGGTGATGGGAGTCATCATATTCGTTAGTGCTCTCGTTTGGTTCACTACAGGATTTATTGGAATTGGAGTGTTAATTATCGGAACAATTCTCGGGCTCATTCCACCAAGAGTAGGAATAAGAAGAAGTCACGGAATGGGGATAATTATCGTACCGATTATGATCTACACTTTCTCTCAAGCACAAGACGCATTCGGCTTCTTGTGAAATCAAAAATAAGATATGACTAACAACACCGGACAAACATGGAGATGACGCAATGCTGAATAAACGATATCCAATAATTCTGATTACCATAATGCTATGTTCATACCTTGCGCCTTTACTGGATAATGATTCTTTGGAGGACACAGAAGAGGTATCACAGACTAGCGGTCGCTCTACGGCATGTAGTGGTGACATTTGCATTTCTGAAGCACTAGTCAACGCCTTTGGCTCCGAAACCGGAGCCGTTGGTCCGAGCGATTGGACCAGTGGAGAATGGGTTGAGTTACACAATTCCGGCACTGCTACTGTCGACCTATCAACTTGGATAATTGATGACCACTACAACAGACCATTGAGTATGACCACAAATCATGTCGTTTATCCGACCAATGCAGTAAATCTCGAGCTATCTGCTGGCGACTATATTGTACTCGCAAGAAATGGTGATGGTGGTGGTTGCGGCTACTGTATGAAAAATTCGAATGGCATGGTCAACCTAAAGAACCCTGCTGGCACGTTAGTCCACTCAATTTCATGGACGAGCTCGCCGACTGAAGGTACATCGCTGATTGAAGACTCAAACGACCCAATAGCAGACTGGGTAGAATCCGCCACCCTTTCACCCGGTGAAGCAAATCAGGGTGGAACACCTGTCGGACCAGTCTACTTTGCTGGTGACATTGTAATTAATGAGGTAATGGCAGATGCATCTCCAAGTTTCGACAATGCTACATACCCCGGTGGAGAATGGGTAGAAATTTACAATCAGGGTGGCAATGATATTGACCTTACCGGTTGGTACATAACTGATGCCGCAGGCAACATGATTGAATTTGACCAAGACCATTTAATCGGCTATACTGCTGAAACTGATTCACTAATGATAAATTCTGGAGATACGAGAATTGTTGCAGTTAATGGCTCAACAAATAGCGGTGTATTGAACAACGCTATTGAAAAATTACGGGTTCACTGGCCTAACGGATCAATCGGTGACGAGGTAAACTGGACCAGTACTGAACCGGGCTTTTCGCTATCGAGGATATCAGGAAGTGATTCTATGTTCATTTCTGCACACCCAACCATCAACATGACAAATCTTGCTGGGATGGAATTATTGCCTACACTAACAGGTGATATATTCATTACAGAATATTTGCCATCCACCAATACTAGCGGTGCGTTTCCAAATGGAAAATGGATTGAGATTGTCAATAATGGTACAACCATAATTGATGTATCAGGTTGGAGTATCACCAATGGCAAAGGCGACATATTGTACTTTGACCCGGGGACAATGGTGTTTAACCAATCACATTCAGGAGTTACCGAAGTCAACCCAGGAGAGAGAAGACTTATCTCAATGTCCAACAATTTTGACCTGTATGATTACTACGAACACTTAGTTCTAAAAGATTCACAAGGCAGTATAATTGATACCGCATGGCACAGCAACTACTTTGGTGATAATGTATCCATGGTTCGAGACTATGACAACTTGGGTCTTGCATGGGTCCCATCTAACTGGATTACCCCCGGTGAGCCAGAACCAGGTACTGAGCCATATGTCGCAGTAGATGTAAAAATCACTGAAATCCTGCCAGATAGTGAGGGTTCAGACACCCAATCTTGGCCACTCGGAGAATGGCTTGAAGTATACAATAACGATAGTAGCGCAGTTGATTTGACGGGTTGGAAGTTAAAGGCGTCAAATAGCAGAAGTTTCACCATTGGCGGGTACAATTTCCCGCTTCAGATAGACGCCGTAATTCAGCCCGGTGACGTTGGATTAATCGCATTAAACGGGACCAATTCATTCTATCTGAAACAAACTACAGACATCATTACCTTGGTTGATGCTAATGATGGAATTGTCGACACAGTTGGTTGGAATCACTCTTCGGAGAACATGTCATTAATCGCTCCTGGAAGTAGTCATGCTGGATACACGACAACCAGTCCGGCAGGCATTACTGGATGGGTTGAGCCAGCTTGGCCAACGCCCGGAACAATAAATCCAACATGGCCTGCTTATACAGACTCTAACGACTTGATAATCACTGAATACATGGGCTGGTGTGATGAAGGCGGTAACAATTATCATGATTGGGTTGAAATAATGAATAATGGAACTACACCTATCGATTTATTGCGATGGCGAGTAGATACTGACACCAAGCGAATTTTCATCAATAATTTAGCTGAAGTTAGTTCCACAGATTCTAAGAGCATTGTAGCCAATCTTACCAAATCGACTATTGTCAATCCAGGGGAGTATGCTTTAATCAGTTTGCCACGCTCTTTCCTAATGGCCGTTGACGTCATAGATTTGTACAACCCTGATGGCGTTGTTGTGGGAATTTCTAACACTCACGGTGAGGGTTTGACTCCAAATACATGTGAATCTTGGATTTCTGATGATGGCACAAATTGGTTTTCAGGAGCATATCCAACACCCGGACAAGCAAACATTCAAGCGACCGATTTTGCAACAGCACAAGACATTGTGATGACCAGAGTTTCACCATATGACAATGAATTCATTCAAATCAAGAATATTGGAGACAAAGATGCTTTCCTCAATGGCTGGACCATAAACATCAATGACGGAACAGTGTATGAATGTACAATAATCAATAATATGTTCTTTGCTCCACACAGCAGCGTTGTGTTTGCTGAAGAATCGGCCATAACCGGTAGTGGCGGAATGGCTGATGTAATCGCTACCGATACCAATCTACTGCTCGGGGAGGCAACAACATATCTGAACTTCGATGATATTGGTTGTGCCGACTTATACATACCAGACTCCGGTGTCGCAGTCTCCCTGAAAGACGCAAATGGAGAACTTGGTGACACCTTTGTTTTTGACGCCGGACCAGCAAGTCAAGACGGTTGGAGCAGTGAAACAGTTTCAATACCTTCCTCAAGCGTTGCGGATGATGAATTTGTATTCATTCGAGGCGATGGTTGCTCGTTCCTACCAGACACCGATTCTGCCACCGATTGGAAATATCAGTGGTCGATAACTGGGGGCATGAGCACATTATGCTTGCAAACCGAATTCAGTCAATCAGAAGCGATTGTAGTACCCATCGTCGGCCCACAAAATGGTCTGCTTGAACTCAAACAATTTATTGATGAAAGCCAAACTAGTCTAAGAATCCAATTGTACCAGTTGCAAGACGCTCACTTGGTTCAAGCATTACTAGATGCTCTGCAACGAAATGTTAGTGTTGAACTAATGCTTGACCCGGGTTGCAATAACTGCAACATTTGGTCAGAAACCGATCTTCAATACAAGAATAACTTTGCCTACACGTTGATTGAAGCTGGTGCAACAGTATACGAATTCAACACAAACAGTAACGAACCTTACCTATATCTCCACAGCAAAGTTGTGGTCCGTGATACTACAAGTGTATGGATCTCATCTGGCAATTGGAAATCCTCTTCTGTTCCCGCCCCCGGAGTGAGAGGAAATGTTGAATGGAGTGTTATTATTGATAACTCGGATCTTGCAGAAATGGTAGATCAGCAGTTCAATCTCGATATCCACTGGTCAGAATTGATGACATTGAGTGACTACGATGCATACACATTCTATCCACCCACCACCATCGGTGGCGGCGGAATCCAAGCGGCAATTCAAGCCAGCATAAGTGGCGAATTACTGACATGTCCGGAAAATTGTGTAACAAAAATAACTGATTTCATTCGCTCAGCTGAAGATGAAGTATTGTTGTCTCAGCAAACCCTAGATGTTGATTGGTCATATGGCTGGGGTGACGAAAATCCAATCATAACCGCGTTACATGAAGTCGCAAGTCGAGGTGTTGGAGTTCACCTAATCATTAACGGGGCATACCTTGACGATGACGACCAAGAAGTTGTTGATTTGTTCAATGAAGTTTGGAACGGCAGTGAGGGATTAGATGCATCAGCCATTGTAATGAGTGAGGATGATGATGTGTCAAAATTACACAACAAAGGAATAATTGTCGACGGTGAAAGTGTCTTGGTATCATCCATCAACATGGGCAGTTCGGCGATGAATCGAAATCGCGAAATGGGTGTAATAATTCATTCATCAATCATTACCCAGTACTACCTTGATGGCTGGCATGATGACTGGAACCGGCTTGATAATGTGACTGATTCAGACCAAGATTCCTTAACCGACAAGTGGGAAGTTGCCAATGGATTAAACAGAACCAAGCGGATAATGCCCTCTGGAGTTACCGAAGATATGTTCGATTCCGATGGCGACGGAGTCAATAACACCGATGAAAATAAACAAGGTAGCCACCCATTATTGGCTGATACTGATGGAGATTGTGCAATTGATTCTGTTGAAATCGCTTGGGCTCAAAGTACTGCTCTAAACTCCAGCATTGCCAACGTGGCCATTTACGATGCTTTGAACATGGAGGATGCAGATGGCGATGGCATCAAAGATACCGACAAATATGGTTGCGATTTATCGGCAAGTACTGATACACAACAATCTGGTGACGACCAAACAATTGACCCAGATGCAGATGATGATGGCGACGGGATAGCCAATAAGAACGACTTATGCCCTGATACTATAGCTGGCGGTTTAACCGATCTTGACGGATGTTCGAGCGACCAACTGGGTGACCAAGCAGAGGCTAGTGATGGCAAGAAAGACACCACTGGTTCAAACACTATGTTAGTCATTATGTTGGTTGCCGCAATATTTACTGCAGGTGCATTCCTTATTCTCAAACAACTTGAATCAAAAGCAAGCCAGGCCAAAGATTTGGTTAGTTTGGAAGAACAAGAAATGATGCTGGTAGAAAATTCCGAGGCTGTTGACACCGAGGAGTGGGCAATGCCGGTTCTAGATGGCAGCAGTACAAGTAGCGGAGATGATGCCGCATCTAGCGAGATTTCAGCAGAAGATATGGCAAAATTCCCCGGTTGGGGAATAGATGTGGTTCAACGCTACATCGATAGCGGTTGGACAATAGAGCAACTTGCTGAATACTATCAAGAACAGTTGCAGGACAATCAATAATATCGCAAGATTGACAAAGGACTTTGTCTTAGGAGTACTCGATAAAGATGCGTTATAGTACAAGCAATCCGGTAATGACCCAGAATTTTTGGGCGAATATCCAAGGGCAGAACACAATGACTTTGCAAGGCACCATCGGTAAATTGGCTTACCTACTCGGTGTTGTTACAGTAGTTGCCTTTATCTCTGCATATGTAGCACTTGACGCAATCAAGTCAGGCAATGCAGGCGTGGTAAATGGCATGACTTGGGGAGGACTATTTGGTGGCATATTAGTAGCAGTAATCCTGATGATTATGCGGCCTGAAAATCCTGCTATACTAATGACAATATACGCTGTAATGCAGGGATTATTCGTTGGTACTATCTCGTTAATCTTTGAAGCATTCTACTCTGGTATTGTCGTACAAGCTGCCTTTGGCACGTTGTTCATCACCGCTGGAATGCTGTTCATTTACTCATCAAGGATAATACGACCTACACCCACCTTCAACAAAGTAATCGGTAGTTTAGTTTTCTCGATAATGATGCTTTACATGGTTTCAATAGCGTTCTACTTCTTTACCCCGTTCAGCGTACCTTTCATTCACTCATCAGGCCCTATTGGCATTGGATTGACCGTGTTCATACTTTCTATTGCTGCATTAAGTCTCATCTCAGATTTTGGATTTATTGAATCTGGAGTTAAGATGAACGCACCAAAGAATGCCGAATGGTGGGGAGCCTTCGGCGTATTGGTTACAATAATTTGGATTTACATAGAGATGATTAGACTACTGTCCAAAATTAGAGACTGAACAAAACCGACTTTTCTCATAAATTCAAGCATAGACTTGATACGGTAATGACGGTAGCGCACATTGATAACATGAGCCGAAGTATTCCCATAGTAGATTTTGCAGATTATGTGTCTGGTGATGATTTGCGCAAGCAAAAATTCATCCAATCAGTCGGAGACTCGCTCAAAGACATCGGGTTTTTTGCCCTCAAAAATCACGGCATTCCCGTTGAATTAATTCAGCAATCATATGACAAAGGCGACGAATTTTTTGGTTTGCCTAGTGATGAAAAGATGGCCTATGCGCAGCGTGAAATTGCCCATCAAAGGGGATATACTGCATTTGGTGTTGAACATGCGAAAGACAATCCCGCACCTGATTTGAAAGAGTTCTGGCAGACCGGAAGAACTCACCAAAAAGGTTCAACGCCATCATATCCAGCCAATGTTTGGCCAAATGAAATAATTCCTGAGTTCAAGACTGTAGTCGATGATTTATACAACAGAATGGAATCATTGTCCTGTGATTTACTATCTGCTTGTAGTGAGTACTTAGGCAAAGAGAGCGATTGGCTTGTAGAAATGACCAATGATGGCAATACTATAATGCGGATAATCCATTACCCGCCACTTGGTGAAAATGTACCTGCTGGAGCGGTTCGTTCCGCAGCGCATGAAGATATTAATTTCATTACGCTGTTGGTAACTGCAACTGCAGATGGCCTCGAAGTAATGGATCACGATGGTTCATGGATTAAGGTGGAAGGTGATGAACGATTCATCATTGTTGATTCCGGTGATATGATTCAAAATTTGACTAATGGTTTATTCAAGTCCACAACTCACAGAGTCGTGAATCCCAGTTCAAAATCTGAACGTCGCTTCTCAATGCCAATGTTTGTTCACCCACGCAACTCCATTGATTTAACACCAAGGCCGGAATTTATCGCTATGACAAGTGGTACTGCAGACTATCAATCCATATCTGCTGGTGATTATCTTCATCAAAGGTTAGTTGAAATCGGCCTTGCAGAAGATTAGGATGATATTATGAATCCCAAGGATGTTGAATTTTTAATTCAGCAAGTTGAATCTTCAACACCAATGAATGACGATTTATTGCAACTATTCATAGATGCTGTTGCCCAGCGAAAATTGCCTCTTGATTTAGTCGAGCGTTGGCTGAGAGCAGTACATAGCAATGGCATATCGGTTAAGGAAACAACTCAACTAACCAAAGGCATGATGATGTCAGGAGCAGTCATCGAGTGGGATGATAATTCAAGGGTAGTTGATAAACACAGCACCGGTGGTGTCGGTGACAAAATGTCGCTGATGTTAGCACCAATCCTTGCTGCATGTGGATTGAAGGTTCCAATGCTTGCTGGTCGAGGGTTAGGCCACACTGGAGGTACCATAGATAAATTGGAATCAATACCAGGTTTCAACTGCGCATTAAATCCGCAACAAATGAAAAGCCAAGTGGAGGAAATCGGTTGTTGTATCGCAGCCCAAAATGACGCTATTGCCCCTGCTGACGGGCTATTGTATGCTGTTAGAGATGTAACTAACACCATCGATAGCATCCCACTGATTACTGCTTCAATAATCTCTAAGAAGGCCGCTGAAGGTTTAGGATGCTTGGTTTTAGACGTTAAATGCGGCAAAGCAGCCTTTATGCAAAATTTAGATGATGCCACAGCGTTGGCCAAATCTATGGTCGGTGCCGCCAACGGTTTAGGGATAGATACAGTTGCTCAAATTACACAAATGGATTACCCAATTGGAAGATATGTCGGAAACAGTTTAGAAGTGCTTGGCAGTATTCTTGTTTTGCAAGGCAAGGGCTCCAAAGACACCATGGAGATTGTAGTTCTACAATGTGCTGAATTGATGGTAAGGTCTGGTATTGCTAATTCACATAAACAAGCAGAGAGTTTGATTATTGAGGCAATTACAAGTGGGAAAGCGCTCGAGAAATTCAAACAAATGTGCATACTTCAAGGAGTTGAGCAAGCAACTGCCAAAACACTCATTGATTACCCCAGTGCTGTACTGCCAAGTAGTAATCTCATCACAGATATTATAGCAAGTCAATCAGGATATATCAGCGAAATAAATTCAATGGTGTTAGCCGAAATTGCCCGCAAGCACGGCGCAGGCCGGTTTACTATCGAAGACGAGATTATCCCGGATGTGGGATTTGAGATTGTTGTCGAAAGAGGGGAATATATCAGCGCTGGATCAATCTGGCTAAAGTTTCATCACAATCAGATATTAACCGATGCTGAAATTGCCACATTAACCAGTGCGTTAACCACTTCAGCGCAAGAAATTGTGGTGCATAATCGCCTAATTTCAGTCGTTGAATAAAGAGAGGCTCTCCGAATTGCTCATAAAGGAGAGGTGATTCGGCAACTTTGCCGATTTAGCTTAGTTGGTGGAGCGTGGGACTGTTAATCCCAAGGTCATGGGTTCGAGCCCCATAATCGGCGCCACAAATCTTTGCCTAACGCTTTGCGTTATTGCCGAAAAGATATTTCCTGAGAAATCTATTTCCAACCAGTTCAGAAAAGAATGTTCCAATTACTCGATGATACATTCGAACAACTACAAAAGAAATTGCAAAAACCATTAGGAATCCCAACCAGTTGTCAACACCAGCAATTAATGAGATCAATGCTGAGAGAATTAAAGCAATACTGCCATCTTGGACTATGATAAGAAAATTCCATGTCCGTCTGCGAGTATTGCAGTCCATTAGATTGTGTTACATCACCGATGTACATAGTTATTGGTTGCGCAGATAATCTTCGCCATACCATGCCCATTGTTCCGTAGTCCAACCTGGTGGAAGACCTTCATCTGGCAGTGGAGGTCCAGTAGGAGCTGTATCTGGCATTTCGAGTGGTTGAATATCGATTGGATTTGGTGTGACATTATCCTGGATGGCAAATATAGTCTCAAGGCTCATATCAATTGCCGGAATTGCGCTGTTGCGAGATGATTTTCGTCTAGTGACAAACAAAGCAAGCACGACAATAATGGTGAAAATTATGCCAACAATAATTGCCATATCGACCATGCTTGAGGATTCCTCGCTCTCAATCTCTAGTTTGGTTTTGGAAGCATCTTGCGGATAGACATCACTGTTATCACCAACCCCGTCACCGTCACTATCTACTGTTTCCGTGCTATCGTTGGGGAAAGCGTCCAATTCATCATCTAAGCCATCGCCATCCGAGTCGAGGCAACCATAACGTTGAATTGTAGAATTACCAAAAACATCTGGGCAAGAATCGGGAAGGTTGCCATTAATTTCATCTCCATATCCATCACCATCTTGGTCGAACCATTGGGTATTGTCATTGTTGAATTGGTCGGCGACATCTGACCAGCCGTCACCGTCGCTATCTCGGCAGCCAAACAAATCCTTGTTTGAGGTGCCAAAAACACCCGGGCAGAAATCCGGTTGGTTGCCGTTTTGATTATCACCATAACCATCTCCATCACCATCAAAATGTTGCGTTTCATCATTCGGGAAAGCGTCGCCACCCAAACCTGCAGTCCAAGAATTATCAGGGTCTGAGTAACCATCACCGTCACTGTCGACGCATCCTATTCTATCTATCGTGGATGTGCCTGGTGTATCGGGACAATAATCACCGTCTGTGCCCATGACTTCGTCACCAAAACCATCTCCGTCAGTATCAAACCATTGGCTACCATCAATCGGAAATGTGTCGATAGTATCTGCGAAACCATCCCCATCTGAATCTACACAGCCAATCAGTTGCTCGGTACTGGTACCACTTGTCAAAGAACAATCATCTACAACATCAAAGAAACCGTCGTTATCATCATCATTATCTTCGCTTGCATCCTCACATCCATCACCATCGTTATCTGTTTGCAGGTTGGATTCAAAACTAAGACTTGATGCGGAGCACAGATCGTACTCAACTGTAGAAATAACACAGTTGGCATCCGCACTCAAACCATCACAGACACCATCATCATCGTCGTCAAGGTCTTCACCGTCATCCCGACAACCGTCGCCGTCTAGATCAGTAAAGGAGCGCGACGACCATCCTGTTTCACCCATCGGACACGAATCTTCAGCATCTAAAATTGAATCATTATCATCATCTTCATCACAAACGTCACCAAGATTGTCACCATCGAGGTTAGCTTGATCGGAATTAGGTATCAAAATACAGTTGTCATCTGCGTCATAAATGCCATCAGCATCAGTATCAAAATGTGGATCGATACGTACAACTTGGTCTTGGCCATTGTCAACATAATACAGATGACCATCTGGACCTATCTCCAAGCCCATTATGAACACTGCACTTGTTTGTACAGTCGCCCGCTCTGATGCACTTTTTCCGTCTTCCGATAGATCATATGCGGTAATCTTTCCATTGCCATTTTCCGAGATAAATAGTGTATCACCATCAAGTGCGATACCAGAAGGTCGATTAAGTCCAGTGTCAAGGATACCCCACTCAATACCGGTCTTGCGCTTGTATTCAGCCAAGGGTTCAAGCCTAGAGGGGTCATTCATGATGTCAACAGTATCAATAGTGGTATCATCTGTATTAACCCACAAAATTCGGCTTGCCCCTGTATCTGCAATGTACAAAATCCCAGATTCTTTATCCAATATCATGTGTCCAGGAATTCCTGCATCTCGGGTCAATTGAACATCTGAGTATCGATGAACGATACCGTCAGAATGGTCATCTTGTCCAGTGTCATGGTCGATTTGAAAATCATAGTATACTAACTCGCCGTAATAGCCGTCAAAGTACCAGTAAGCATTACCATTGTCGTGTGCAATCCCCATGCCGTCTGGAGATTCATGGTTCATGTCAATATGGCTACCCAACAGACCGTTACCGTTGTTTTGGTTTTCGACTGCATAGTGGTCTAAAGAAGATGGCCATAGAGTAGGCCCCATGAATTGATTTGGAGTTCCCAAGCCGCAGTAGGTATTTTGTGTCTCTTGGGCAGAACCCCACTGCCAGTCGAATTCAGGATGGTAAGCACCAAAGGCAATCGCACTAACCTCTTCCAAGAAATGATTACTGTTCGAATCTTCACGAGTTTCAGATGTTTGGTTTTCAAGCCCCGTATTGTGCACTATGGTCATACTGTCATCGCCTCGATTAGCAATCCACAATTCATTGGTTCTACCCGGATGGAATTCCAAATCTCGCGGTTCTAACAGTCCATCACTGGCATCAACAATAACCACTTCATCAAAACCAATCCCAAATTGTGCCACTGGTTCGGATTCATCGGATGCTTGCACGTGTGAAACTAAGGAAAATAGTAGAATGCTTACCAGAAAAACGCTGGTTTGCTTGCCTGCCATAGCCATTGGAAATTCTTTGAGGTTTTGATACCTTGCTTACATTCATTCCCACTCTATGGTTCCGGGAGGTTTGTGTGTGATATCATATACCACCCGATTCACCGCACCTTTTACGGTATTTGTGATCCTTGTACTGATTTTTTGTAGGACTGCATGGGGTATTTCAGAATATCTCGCAGACATGCCATCCATAGACCTGACTGCACGAACTACTACTGTTTCGCCGTAAGCACGCACGTCACCGTGAACACCAACACTGCGAACTGGTAAGAGTGCTGCGAAGTATTGCCATGGCAATTCCATCAAACCTTCAGCAGCAGCTGCTTCGAGTTCTTCCTCGACAATTGCACATGACTCACGTACCACTGCCACGCGCTCAGGGGTTAGTTCGCCCAGTGTTCTCACCGCCAATCCGGGGCCTGGGAAAGGTTGGCGCTCTGCAACATTGATTTCTAAATGCCTGGCTAATTGGCGAACCTCGTCTTTGTACAATTCTCGCAATGGTTCAACCACTTCCAAGGTCATGTCTTCCGGCAACCCTCCAACATTATGATGGGATTTTATCGTGTCGCGAACACCGCCGCCTGATTCAATCCAGTCCGGAGCAATGGTTCCTTGAACAAGGTACTTAGCACCACATTTCTTTTGTTCATCTTCGAATATTCGGATAAATAGTTCACCGATTACTTTGCGCTTTTCCTCAGGCTCAGTGACGCCTTTTAGGGCCTCAAAGTAACGGTCTGCCGCCTTTACTGTGACCAAATTCTTGATGCCCTGCTCAGCGAGCAATGCTTCGATCTGTTCGGTCTCACCTTTCCGCATGAAGCCAGTGTCAACATAGACACAGTGTAGTAAATCTCCAACTGCTCTGTTCGCAATAACAGCGGCGACAGTAGAGTCAACACCACCAGAACAGGCTATTATCGCCACGTCATCGATTGTGTTTTGGAGTGAATCGATGGATTCCTGAACGAATTCATCGACATCAAACATCTCAAGCGCCCCCGTTAACCTCACGGTCTTGGGACTTGACTCTCTCAATTTGGTCTAATTTGTTCTGCTTTAGAGCCGCAGCATGCTTTTCGTTTTGTAGCGCAAGCATTTGCACTGCAAGATAGCCAGCATTGTCACCACGATCCACACCAACAGTAGCCGCTGGAACGCCGGGAGGCAACTGTACAATTGACAATAGAGAATCAAATGGAACTCTTCCGCCACAAGGGACACCAATGACTGGCTTAGTTGTAAGAGCTGCCACTGCACCGGGTAAAGCCGCAGCAAGGCCTGCCATAGCAATGAATACCTTACAGCCGTCTGCTTCTGCATCATGGATAATCTGCTCAACGAATTTTGGTGAGCGATGAGCACTTGCAACACGTAATTGATATGTTACATCGAATTGATTCAAAATCTTGGTGCACTTTTCGGCGACGGGCATATCTGAGGACGAACCTAGCAGTATTGTAACTTCCATGAGAGTCTGCCATAGCAGTCGGTTATTCAAGATGACTATTCCTCTTCGTTAACAAAAAGTGACAAATCAAGACCAAGACTACGATAATCAAAGCGTTCACCCATAGGAATACCGAAAATGTCGAGCCTGATTGCCAACCCTTGTTTGGTTCTTGTACCGTAAATGTGTGCGAAACTATCTTTGTCAAAGCGCTTCAATGCCATCGTATTTTGAGCAAAGCGACGACTCCGTACATCCCACCCAATCATAGAGTCTGTTGGTAATCTTGACTTGCTATCCCATGAGATTTGATAGATTAAGTTAGAATCTTTGAAAATAAAGTCCAACGAACGATAGATCATTGCAAAGGCCAAAAACGAGGAGATTATTCCAAGTTCAACATCGAAGTTGTTATTTGCCACCATCAGCCAAGAAAATAACGATAAACAACTGAAAAAGAAACCAAGTCCGACTCTCTGAGAATTAAATATTCCTTGCCGTGCACTGACTGCACCAATGCCACCTATAAGCATCAAAATAACTGAACCTGCGCCCAAGAAATTTATGAATTGCATTCCAGTTTCCGTACTGTAAACTATGACAGTTAAAACGAGAGGTAAAACTCCCCATGAAAGTGGTAACAACACTGAACCCGGGTTAGGCTTTAATTCGATTCTTTCCCAACCAAATTTTACCGGGCTCTTGTCACGCGCCCTAGTCATGTGCATCACTGCTCATCTTCAAACGGGTGCTTTAGACACAAATTTCTCGCCGCATAGACTTCATCTACCCTGCGCACGGGAGTTGTAACAGGTGCTTCATGCAAGGTTTCCGCATCAATCTGTAAAACTTTGACGAAATCCTTAGCAAATTGGTCAAGCGTATCACGGCTTTCTGTTTCTGTCGGCTCGAACATCATACATTCGGGCACAACGAGTGGGAAGTATACGGTTGGAGCCATGTATCCCATATCAAGCAAGCCTTTCGCCACATCCATTGCAGACACACCAACTGCTTCTTTAGCAGGCTGTAATGAAAGGGTAAATTCGTGTTTTGCAACCTCCGCTTCTGCACCATCAACAAACATGTGTGAGACGCCGGCAGCGGCTGCTTCACGATGTAATGCGTGTCTTAGGTAATTGGCGTTAAGCACAGCGTGTTCTGACATATCCTTCAGTCCGTAGCCATATCTTCGATAATATGCCCAGCATCTAATTACTGCACCTGCATTTCCGTGCCATTGTTGTACCTTGCCGATAGTATGTTTTGGCTCATACCAAGAGTACCACATGTCATCCACGGCAAATTGTTCTTCGCCGGATAAAATTGGTCGTTTCTTAACTATCGGACTGGGTAGGAATTCGGCCAGGTGAGACTTAACTCCGATTGGACCAGAACCCGGACCGCCGCCACCGTGCGGTTGACTGAAAGTCTTGTGTAGGTTAAAGTGGACTGCATCAAAGCCCATCAATCCCGGAGAAGTACGACCTAATATGGCATTGAAATTTGCGCCATCGTAATACATCTGACCACCTGCTGCATGAACGATTTCAGCAGCTTCTGGAACATCGGTTTCGAACAAACCCAATGTGTTTGGATTAGTAATCATCATCAGCGCTACTGTATCATCTACTACTGCTTTTAGAGCATCTAAATCAATTCGGCCGTTCTCTAAACTTGGAATTTCGACGATATCGTAACCCGCCATCGCTGCACTTGCAGGATTAGTGCCGTGTGCAGAATCTGGAACTATTACCTTGGTTCGTTGGGTCTCTCCTCTGTTGCGGAAATATTCTTGCACGCATCTTACTGCGGTAAATTCTCCTTGAGCACCAGCCACTGGTTGTAGAGTAACTGCGTCCATCCCCGAACAGATTGCTAACATGTGCTGCATTTCATGGAAAATAGAGAGCAAACCTTGCAAGTGGTGCTCTGGCTGGTGGGGGTGAATATCTGCAATACCAGGTAGTTGAGCAATAACTTCGTTGACTCTTGGGTTGTGTTTCATAGTACATGAACCGAGAGGATAGAAACCAGTGTCGATACCGAAGTTTCGACGTGAAAGCCATGTATAATGCCTAACCATTTCCGGTTCTGATAACCTCGGCCACCGTGGTAGTGACTTGCGTGCCAATGACGGCGGTAAAGCAATGTTGGTTTTGGCGAGTAATGGTCCGGGTTGTGAATAACCCATCCCAGCCCCGCCGGCAAAATCGAATAGTCTGCTCAAGCAACCACCTCCTTAATTGTGCTCCATACCGCTAAATGCGCTGCAAGTAGTTCAATTTCTTCTGCTTTGGTTTGATCGGTTACTGAAACTAGGAGCCAATTACCTTGCTCGGGGTACCATCGTGACAGATCAAAACCGCCGATTATGCCAACACTATCGAGATAGTTCAAGCAATTGGCGGCGCTCTTTGGCAACTCTACAACAAATTCGTTGAAATGTGAGCCCGCAAAGTGTGGCAAAGTAACGCCATCAATTTCAGATAGCTTTTGTTTGGCTAAGACACATGCCGCCATATTTCTGACCGCCAAGTGTTCTAATCCTTCTGGCCCGAGTAATGACATATGCATTGCTCCCATCAGAGCGATGAGCGTTTCATTGGTACAGATGTTAGACGTCGCTCTGTGTCTCCTGATGTGTTGCTCGCGAGTGGAGAGCGTTAAACAGTAGGCTTCCTTGCCATCAACATCTATACTTCGTCCGACTATTCTCCCCGGCATCAATCTAAGATATGGTTTGCTGCAGGCAAAAATTCCGTAAATTGGACCGCCACCTGTTGGAGGACTGCCAAATGGTTGACCTTCGCCCACAACAATATCTGCACCATAGTTCCCTGGTGCTTCGACCAAGCCAAGTGATACTGGTTGCACCCCGACTATCAGTGCCGTATGCTCGCCAATAATTTCCTTGATTTTAGTTAGTCCACCATCAAGTATGCCAAGTGGGTTGGGTTGTTCAACATAGACACCACATGAACCTGCAGCATCTTGAACTGAAGCTAAATCAATGGTGCCATCAGAATTGTGTTTCAGAGTCTTGAGCGAGATTCCTGCACCTTGACAGTAGTTGTTCATGACCGACATTCTGTCTGGTGGAACTAATTCTGAAATGTACACTGTATCCTTTTGTGTCGCTTTTCTATTGTGGACTCTAACAACACAAGTTAGTGCTTCAGCAGCCGCGGTTGAGCCGTCATAAAGCGATAAATTGGCAATTGGTAATCCGACAAGTTCTGAAATCAGGGTTTGAAATTCCCACATGGCCTGCAACATTCCCTGACTGACTTCTGGTTGGTATGGAGTGTAAGAAGTTAGGAATTCACCTCTAGTAACCAACTGAAACACAGAAGATGGTACGTAATTGCGGTATATTCCCGCCCCAAGGAACGAAACAACATCACCCATAGCCCGATTTGCACCAAGCAGTCGCTTGGCGTCGGCGATAATTTCCTCTTCAGATTGAGGTGGCGGAAGTGGCAATGGTGCAGCCATTCTAACGCGTTCTGGAAGGTCACTGAATAGGTCATCAATCGATTCGAAACCCATCTCTTGCAACATCTCTAATTCAAGGCCTCTGTTTGGTAGTTGGTCGACCATACTCATACTCTCCTTACGGCTAATTTAAACCCGTGCGCGTAACGCCCATAATATTCATGTTTTCATCAGTAAATTAAACTAAGCCGAATTCAAACAAAAGGTGGCCTAACAATAGTAGCTCTGACAGACTTTCTCGGACTTGCTACAACCAATATTTCGTCTCCTTCTGACACACCGGAAATGTAGCCGATACCAATCCCAACATTACCGAGACTCGGCGATGGGGCACCAGATGAAAGTTTACCGATTATGTTACCTTGTAAATCTGCGACATCCTTTCCGGGTCGCGGCAGTGGACCCTTTTCAGTGTATTTGACTCCCCACCACCTTGAATCACTTGGGTCATGAGATTCTACTCGTGACTTGCCGATGAATTCGTGACCCATGTCTAAACCAAACGGAACGTTGGTTTCCCAAGAATCCCGAGCGAGAAAATCAGTAGATTCTGGCAACTCTGGCCAACAAAAATCAACCCCACTCAACAGATATCCTTTTTCGAGCCGAAGCGTGTCTCTTGCACCTAATCCAATAGGGGTGGCGTCAGCAGCGATCAGAAGTCGCCACAGCTTTGCTGCTTCACTGTTGGGAATGAATATCTCATACCCAGATTCACCTGTGTATCCAGTACCCTGTATCCAACCAGAAATTTCGTGTTCATTTGCACTCAGCAACTGCCACTTAAAGCGACCAATGTGGTTGGTTTCTCCAAGCACACTGGTTAGAATCTCCTTCGAGTTAGGGCCCTGAAGGGCGAGTATCGAATATTCCGATGAAATGTTTTCAATGACAACCGAACCATCATCGGGTAGATTTTGACTAAACCACTGCCACATCACATCAATCATAGAAGCGTTCGGGACACCAATTATTTCTGAGTCAGAAACAACTGCAAATATCATGTCGTCTATGATATATCCATTAGAGTCTAGGAAGTGAGTATATGCACAACGACCGGTTGTAATTGCACTAACTTTCTGGGTCGCCATACCTTCCAACCATTGTTTTACTCCTTTGCCACTGAATCGAAATGTACCCATGTGACTAACATCAAAAAGTCCTGCACCTGACCTTGTGGCAAGATGCTCATCTTTGATGTTTGAATACCATATTGGCAACTCAAAACCGTGGAAATCTACAATGTTCGCATTTAGTGCTAAATGCTCTTCGTATAGCGCAGTCCGAACCAATTCGCCCTTGACATAACAATGCCAACTCGAGGCGCTCCTTAAACAAGGGGGAACTAAAATTCAGATGGAATATTATTGACGATTTCATGACCGTGTCGGTTTATTGATTCAACAAGTGAGCGCAGAACTTTCTCATCGATTAGTGGATTTGCTATAACCGCTCGAATTACTACATCCTCGCCGATATTCGACCTACTCACCAGATGAATTCCTTCTCGCATCATTCGATTCCGAATTTCCGTGTTTAACTCATTCAAGTTTTGCCCTTCAATTTCAAATCTAAAGCAAATATTAGACCATTCACGCTCAGACATCATACAGAGATGTTCCGATGATGTCACCAAGTCTTCGAGATAATTCGACAACATGCAGTATCTTTCTACCATTTTTGCCCATCCAGAATCACCAATTTCTCGCCAGGCAAGCCATAATTTCAACGAATCATTCCGACGACCACACTGTAAGGAATAACGCCCAAGATCTACTTCTCTTGTATCATTATGAAACAAATAGTGTGCAGAGTCACCGTGTGCGCAGACTGCTCGGAGTATCGACTGGTGTTTAGTGAGAAATACACTACAAATTAACGGTAATCCCATCATTTTGTGAGCATCCCAGCAAATACTGTCCGCCAATTCAACCCCATCCATGAGGCTGCGGTGTTGTTTAGAGAACAAGCAACTACCACCCCAAGCGGCATCGACGTGCAACCAAATATTATTGTCATGAGTGATATTTGCTATCTCTCTTAACGGATCAAATGCACCCCGTACAGTAGTTCCAGAGGTAGCAATAACACAGAAAGGAATTTGTCCGTTGGCTTTTGCTCGATTAATTTCTTCAAGTAATGCGTCTGGTTTCATCTTGCCGCGCTGATCACATGCCACTTTGATTAAATTTTGATGACCGATACCAATAACGTTAGCCGACATTAACACTGAGTAGTGAGCTTCTGCAGAAACAAAAGCGACGTATTTAGTGCCGTCGAATCCGTTAAGTGATGATAGTGGGTCAATGCTTTGACGAGCACACAACATTCCAAGCATGTTCCCGTTGGAACCACCAGTAGTCATTGTACCAAATCCATCAGCAAAGCCAACTATCTCCATCATTCGATGAATAATTTCCTTTTCTATTAACGTAGCAATAGGTGAAAGTTCGTATGTATACATAGACTGATTTGTTAATGCTGCAATTACGTCGCCGGAAAATCCGGCCAGGTTCAAGCCCCCCCACAACGGATTCATGAACTCGGGGCGGTTAGTTTTGACACATTGTCGTAGAAACTCGTCAATATCATCAAGGACTGCTTGAACACCATTACCTTCCAAGGGCAATGCCAAATCTGTGACTCTTTTCCTAGATTCATATTGCAAGAAATCTACCGTTTTAGTTTGTTTATCGGCATTTGTGTCAATGTATGAACTAATCCTGACCATCAATTCGTCGAGAAACTCTGACAACTGGGTCCCCCGCATTGATATCATCCCAGCGCGCGTATTCCTTGAAATATGCGGTTAGATTGAATCTAAAAACTCTAAAATATCCAATATATTCATCTCGGGTAAATAATTATTGATTATGCATTCGAGGCATGTAATGCAATTACACAAAATATACCTTGTAAAATCGTCATATCAGCTGCAGTAAAACCTGATCTCGCCAGTTTATCTGAAAATTAGCATATCAACATACAAATGATGAATAAAAATCGTTCTAATTACGGTTTTTTTGCCCTAAAACAACATGCATAATGCATAAATCATTAGTAATATTGAATAATAATAAGTCTTTAGCCACCAATATGTTAGGCGATGTAGGCAGTAAGTGGCTCGACAGATTACACCAACATGTGGCGAAGGATTTGCGTAGTAAGGGCTGGTCTCAAACCGAAATAGCCTCAATGCTTGGCTCAACTCAAAGCACAATATCTAGGCACTTACAAAAGCCTACTATTAGGCTAAATGCGTCTGCTGATGAAGCAATGATTGATTCATGGTCTAGTGAATTATCCCAAGCACTTTCCGCAATCGGAGCACAAGCAGATGTGGTTAGACAAAGATTGATCATTGAACTCCAATTTACCGGAAACCAAACTTTAAGATTTGACAAAACACTTACTGGGTTGGATTTGGATAGCGGCCAAATGGAAAGCGCACTGCTCAGGAGACTAGAATGGGCTATCGGAAGGCTCGATGTTAAGAGAATAGAACACATAATACCAGCAGTAGGCATGAATATTGCATCATGCACTAAGGGGGCTAGAAACAACGAACGAGTAGCATCTTTTCCAGGTAGGATTGCTGTTGTAAATGGTAAACTCAGACACCACGAGACACCAGCATTTGGAGTCTCTAAACATCTCGCATCAATATTGATACAGGCTCACACCATGAATGAGGCAAAAACCTCGATTATCAACCTAAAACCAGAAATAACTGACGAAAAGGTCAATGTTGGCAAAGTCAAAGACATATGCGACCAACTTGGCTATTCTTTTGCCACCTGCAAAAAAGGTAAGCTCGTCGGTTCACATTCCAAAATTGACATCATTCTTGATGAGGGAGGTTATGGTTGGGAGCCGAGTTTGTACATTCTCGCACACAACCCGCTGGAATTAATCGACCGTACTCACTTGATTGCTGGCCAATTTGGAGGTGTAACTAATGAAAACTAAACTAATTTTGTGTATATTATTGCTTGTAACTGCATCAACTGCCGGCTGCCTTGGAACGCTCGAAGAGGAGGGAGAATTGTATTGTGAAGTATTGCCTGCTGGGCATGAGGATGATGGAAAATTGAGAATAATTAGTTATGATGTGCTTGCTTTAAGCGACAGCATGATAGAAGAATTCACTAACGAAACCGGTTATGAAGTCGAATTTATCAAAGAAGATGATGCTGGAGGCATATTAGACCAAATGATGCTTACCAAAAATGCCCAACAAGCAGACTTGATGATTGGATTAGACAACACATATCTGCAAACTGCTATCGAAAATTGCTTGTTGAGAGATACTATATACACTAGCAACGATAACTATCAAAACATTAGCTCAAGTGCTTTAGAGCCATATTCTGGACCTTTGGCAGTTCCATTTGACCAAGGTCCCGTTTGCTTGAATTATGATGAAGACTTTGTTGATGGAGAAAACGTTACTGAGCCTACATCCCTATGGGACTTAACAGATGAGGTATGGAAGGGTAAAACTGCATTCCCCTCGCCAATAACCTCGTCCCCCGGTAGATCATTTATGGTCGCAACAATCGATTACTTCGAAAATGATGATGATGAAAATACCAACGCATTCGATTGGTGGAAGGCTATGGCCGAGAATGACGCAATATTTACTTCGGGCTGGACTGAAGCATATGAGACTCATTACACCGGAGGGTATGGTGAATACACTACTGGATACATTGGCGATGCGCACATAACTGTATCCTACTGCCAATCACCAGGAGTGGAGGCTTATTACGGTGGAAACTATACCCATTCGACATCGCTTGTTTTGCCAAAAGCAACAATCCAGCAAGTAGAATATACTGGAATCGTTAACGGTGCAGCAAATATCATTGCGGCTGAACTCTTTATCGAATATTTACTGAGCCCAGAAATCAATGCACAGATGCCAGAAAATAATCTGATGTATCCAGTCTTAGAAGGATATGAACTGCCTGAAACCGACGGCTACAGATATCATTCCGACACCCCTGCTGAAAATGCTGACATAGATATTGAAAGAATCAATGAAGAAATGCAAGACTGGCTCGAGGAATGGAAAACTGCGACAGATTGAGGTGAGAAGCTGCTGATACAAAATCAGCATAGTAGAGCTATTTCTGTTGGACAATGGATAGTCGCTACAGCATTTTGTGTGCTTACGATTGCTCCTCTTGGCTATGCCATTTTGCGTTTGACTGCAGTAACTGATTTGACAATCGTTGAAGCATTGGGCAATTTTCTTGCTGACGACGACACGGTAAGAGCACTGAGGTTCACACTACTTGAGGCTACCTTTTCCACCATATTTACCATAATTATTGGGCTTCCAATAGCATGGTATTTGGGCAGATACAAGTGGAAACACATACGAATACTCAGAGCATTATTATCGGTGCCATTTGTGACGCCTTCTATCGTTGTAGCAATGGGATTTTTGATGCTAATAGACCCTGATGGGTTGCTGAATTATGCCGGCATTGACCTGAGGTTAGAATCCGGTATAATTGGCGATATTGCTAGTTATACTGGCTGGGCAAATCCAGGACATTTTATTGCCCTAATTGCTGCCCATGTTTGGTTCAACCTGTCCTTAGTAATGCGGTTTATTGAGCCAACTCTGTCAACTATGGACAAGTCTTGGGAAGAACAAATTAGATTCTTACCAGCAGGTTCAACCCGCTTTGGACGAGTTAGAAATCTTTGGTTGCCAATTTTAGGTCCGGCGGCGTTGTGTGCCGCCTCGTTATGCTTTATTTTCTCATTCACCTCATTTGCTTTAATCAAATGGCTAACTCCCAATCAAGACAATCTCGAAACATTGATGGCCAAATCCGGAGGCTCTGCTGGCATCTACAATTACCGAGTTGACACCAGTGAGATTGTGCTTGCCACTTCAATTGTACAATTGATGATTCTATGCTTAGCAATATTGATTACCGCACAAATCCAAAGAAAACACTCGGTCATTCATGCCGTTGTAACAGAAAATTCCGAATCTGTGGGCAAGATAAAGCCCAATCCTGCCGCTAAATTGATAATCTCAGGTGCGGTGATATATTCGCTATTACCACTGATACTGGTGGCGATATCATCGTTTAGAATTAGGGACATCTCAAATGGTGACTACTCATACTCTACCGAAGCTTGGCAGGAAGCGTGGTCTGGAAATTATTCCGCTACCGCCATACCAGAGGCGTTATACAATTCCCTGATTTACTGTATAATCACACTAGTGATCGCATTACCAATAGGTTACGTGATATCCTCGCTTATCGCCCGTTTAGAACATGAGGGAAGGATCTGGACGGCAAGAGTTGTTGAAGTTCTATCGATGATTCCACTTGCGTTATCGGCGGTAATGATTGGTTTGGGAATTCTTATTGGCCTATTGAAATGGTCTCCGTCCCTGTTCTCTTGGATACTTATTCCGGCCATACCACATATCGTAATCACAACCCCATTTGTTATCCGAATCATGTTGCCAGCCATGCGTTCATTGCAGCCAGAGTACATGGAACAAGCCAAACTACTGGGCTTATCAACAATCAAATCTTGGTGGCACGGTAAAATTTTGATGTTGCGTGCTCCTTTGGTTGTCTCAGCCGCACTCACGATGGCGTTTTCCTTAGGTGAATTCGGTGCATCATGGATACTTGTTAGATCCGGTTCTTGGGACAGTCTTTCGGTATTAGTAGACCAGTTAATGGGACAACCAAAGTTTGACCCATTGATACAACCGATGGCAATGGCGGCAGCAACAACTTTGATGCTCTTGACATTCGTATTATTTCTAATAGCAGAGAAATTTAGAGCCAACGAAGAAGGAAGTGGTTTTTGATGTCCGATGAAAAAATCATTGCCAAGATTGCCGTACAAGACAAGAGTTTTGCTTCAGAGCCAATTTTTTCCAACCTGAAATTGTCTGTCAAACAAGGTGAAATTGTGTCAATTTATGGCCCGAGTGGTTGTGGTAAAACAACACTATTAAGGATGATTGCTGGGCTTGAAACCGCTCGTTTAAACGAAGTTTGGTTCGACGATAATGTGGACCAAAATATTGGATTCATATTTCAAAAGCCAGTTCTTTATCCCCACCTTAACGTTGCCAAAAATATCTTGTTAGGCATAAAATCGAAACTTTCGAAAAGTGAAAAATTATCAACAGTCAATCAATCATTAGAACTAGTCAATTTATCAGGATTTGAAAACCGTAATGTGTCGACCCTATCCGGTGGTGAAGCGCAACGTGTAGTGCTTGCGCGAGCACTATTAGCAGAACCAAGACTTTTACTACTGGATGAGCCTTTCTCTTCCCTCGACCTAAATTCTCGTCGACAGTTAGCCAATGATGTGAAGCAAATTTTGAACCTGAAAAATGTAGCTGCAATACATGTGTCCCATGATTTAGAAGAAGCAAAAATCATCTCTGACCGCATTGTAAACTGGGAAGAAATTTGTGAGCCAAACAACGCAAGCAATAATAACGAGGATGACTAAACATAACATGAGCAAGATGCCTGCCGTGCCGATTGAAGTATTACCATACATTAGAGGTATACAATTAGTGTTGTCTGGATATGAGGGATATACCAAAGGTAAACGACGAGAAGCCGACAAGCTGATTCGTCAAGAAATCAAGCGTGCAGCAACACGAGCGAGGAACCACATCTCAAATGTGCAAGACCTTGCTTTCAAAACCGATAAAATGGTGATTGCAAAAGTCGCTAAATTAGCCACCAGTGAAATTGATAATTTGATAGAAGATGTTGACAAGTCCGTTACTGGAATGAACCACGCATTCTTTTCTGGGTCACGCTCAGTGAAAGTAAGTGACCTAAAGAAATTAATCAAGCATGACCATGATGTAATTGAGATGGTAACAAAAGCAATCAATATTGCCAACAGTGCAGAACATGCATTCAATACAAGTAAGACTGATGAGGATGTAACGAATTTGATTCAACAATGCCAGCAAATGGTAACAAGTTGTCAAGGATTTTTTAACTCAAGAAATAAAATCCTTGGTGGACTAAGGCAGAAATCAAAGTAGGTGAGATGATGAGTAAAAGATACAGATGGCGAGACAGCCCGAATATTTTGGCCAAGTTGGTCGACGCTAATAACTTGAATACGTGGAAAACACAAGAAGTCGTTTTGAAGCCAAATGAAGCCTGTATGTTCCTTGTTGACGGAAGAATTGGAGATATCCTGACCGAGAAAGTGGTCAACAACATCGCTGGTGGTTTTAGCCGTTTCATCGGCGACATGATGGGGGTTACCGCAAAAGACAGACGGCTACTATTTGCGATGACGGGTCCAGCTGATATTTCAATTCCCTTCTCTGGAAATCTACCCAACGGGGCGACTGCAACCGGCTTTGCCAACATTAGGGTCCAATTGCGTACTGAGGACATTCCAAAACTGCTGAATATGTTTGCCAACAGTGCTCCCATGCTTGACCGAAAGAGGCTCGCAGAAGTGCTGCATAATGAATTGATGATGCGAGTCATAAACCCATCATTGGCTGAATGCAGTGACGATTCAGTATTGCGAACCTCAGCATTCCAAGAAAAATTTGAGATGCGAGCCGAAGTAGAGTTACGATCAACTCTCTCAACATTAGGATTTACCATGTTAAAAGCATTCATAACTACCAATCAAACTGATAACGAAAAGATTGCTCAGTTACAATCTCAACTTTCCACTGCTACCAATACCGAAGGCGCTCATGCTGAAGCACTGATGGAAAGAATTGCAATTCGAGAAGCGGCAACATTGAGACGAATTGAGTGTGAAGTAAATGTTGCCAAGGCTGAGGCTGCTGGTAAAGTGGCAGTAGAATTACAATCTGAGCTGAAAGATTTGCTTAAACAGGAAGCATACTGGGAAGCTGAACTTAAGCGAGATGAGGGTCAATTGAATCTACGAATGAAAGAATCAACGCACAAAACTGAACAAGCGATGGCCATGTTTGAACAAGTACAATCGAATAAGCGAGAAAGAATTAAACAACAAATGGACCATCAAAATCAAAGAATGGACAAGCAGAATGATCTTCAAGTAAAAATGATGGAGATGGCGGCACAGAACGATGCTTTGACTCCCGAAGTTATGCAGGAATTCCTGCGGCAACAAACGGCTCAAAAGGTTGTAGATGGACCTGGTGGAGAATTAGAAAGTGCATCCAATAAACCAGAAGAATACATGTGCAGTAGTTGCTCAAAGCCCGTCATGGTTGGCTGGAATGCCTGCCCGCATTGTGGAATTTCTCTCTAATTCGGGAGATTCTTAATTAATCAGTCCAATATCGAATTATCATGTCTCTGAGGTGGGGTTCTCGACCTTGGAAAATATGGCGTAGCCACTGGCGCAATCAGAAATCTATGTCTGGGCTTCGCCTACCAATCGCTTTGATAATGTCAATACTCATTTTCGGTGGATTGGGATACTTAGCAACTAATCGGTTTGCTGACTGGCGGGATTGGCAGGCGTTCGACCCAACCACTGGACTAGACACTTGGATTCCCGTAATCCCATGGATGATTGTTCCGTATTCAACCCTCTACTTCTATTATCCAATGGCAGCACTACTCGGCATGAAGAATACCAAAACCCAAAGGGAGAATGTTATTTTTCATCAGATTGTAATTCTGTTAGCATTATTGGTTTATGTTGTGTTCATATTGCTACCGGTGGAAGTTGATTTGCGCGCTAGAGTTTTTGAGGCTGAACTTGGAATATGGCAATCATGGTACGATTCTTTGTACGGCGTTGATACCCCTTGGAATGCGTGGCCGTCTCTGCATATTGTTCAAAGTCTCCTTGCGGTCTTGGTAGTAAATAGATGGTATGAAGACAGCGAAAATCAGTGGTTGATTAGGTGCTTATGGTTCGCTTGGCTGATGTTAACAATCTCTGTTATGACTACAAAACAACACTTTGTCTGGGATGTTGTAACTGGAGTTATAGTGGCGGTCTTGACTTGGAAGTACTGGATGAAACCATCACTTGATGGCTGTCATGACCATGACTCAATCACCAGATTTGATGAATTGTAATCAGCCGAAAACTGCGCTTACTGCCTCTCGGTTGGTAATGTAGAGAGTGAGGGTTACTCCTGCCATAATCATCATCCAAGAACCAACCATTTTGATCATGCCAGTGGCTCTACGCAAGAAATTTATCATCACTTGGCGACCAAGTCCAACGAGAACCGTCACCACAATCATCAAAATTAACAACCCAAGCATCAAACCACTTATTCCAAGAGTTACCGCACTACTTCCAAGCGTTCCCAAATAAATCACGAAGGGAAGCACTGCAGCAGCCGTGCAGTCTATTGATGCTGCAGCATAACCAATCCCGTAAAGATACATATTTCGTCGAGGAGTAAACACTTCATCTTCTTCTGTAGTGCTGTATTTGTCAACAATATTTTGAACGAAGCCCATTAGATGAGATGTGACATTTACCAGCATCAATGAACCTAAAATTACCAATAATATGGCGATACTAATAGCAATTAGATGAACTAGACCAGACTTTTGAAAAGCCTCACCCATTACTAAGGCTACGACGCCAATCAATAGGAAAAATGTCCACATTCCGAATCCTGAAAGGGCTCCAATTACTACCGGACTTGGCATTTTTGACTTTAGTTTTCCATCTGCAATCAATTCGTCTTCTCGAGCACCGAGTGACAAGTAGTAAGAAATGAAACCGGGTAAAACAGGGAAAGCACATGGTGAGAAGTAAACCAATATTGAAAGAATCATTCCTAAAGCAAAAACTGCGACATAAGATGTTGAGGGCTCCTCCCATGCAATGCGTAAGTCTTCTGTTGCAGTCACTGGTGATGTAATTGCCAGCTCTACTACTGAATCAAATGATGACCACTTATCTGTTGGCGAGCCACTAGTTTGTCTCTCAATGATGTAACCTTCTTCATCAATCACCATCACAACTGGGATTTGTCCGGTTCCGGCAGTAGTGAACAAGCGAACTGGGTCGACTGTATCTCCGGACTCAAGTATTGCAGAATTGGGGCTGCCTAAGCCTGTTGGGTATCGCGGAACTTGATAGTTATCATCGGATTCGTTTAGATATTCTAAACCTTCAGGATACCAACTTCCGTAGGCGATTATGTGTAATGATTTATTTGATTCATTAGCCAATTCCTGCCATCCTGCCATCTTATCCTCTAAGTGATATTGCACTGCATGACAGTTACTACAATCATGTGCCATCATGTCAAAAATTATGATTGACCCACGCAGGTCGTCCATTGTAATCCATCCAGTTTCGTTGACAATTTCTGATTCTACCCCACTTCGGTTCAGCGATTCAAAAACTATGTTTGGAACTGGTTCGGGTTCAGCATCTGATTGGAAGACTTCATCCATGCTATCAAACATTGACAAAGCAGCAAATGAAATCATGACAAATAAAACCGCAGCAATTGCGAATGCTTTCCAGGTCTCTGAGCGTTTGAAAACCCCGAAATCGGCGGTATCCATTATGCCCATGGAAAACCCTGCGGATAATGGTTATTCAAATAATGCGTTTTTGGCTTCAAATCAAAGGTTGATTTCTCAACCACTCCAAATCAGAAATGTACAGTTGTCTGATATCATCAAGACCCAAAACCAGCATAGCAAGACGCTCCAAACCCATCCCCCACGCAAGAACTGGATGATTTATGCCCAATGGCTCAGTCACCTCAGGCCGGAAAATACCTGCTCCACCCAATTCCAACCATTTGCCACGCCATTTTACTTCAATCTCTAAACTTGGTTCCGTGTAAGGGAAATAAGCAGGCCTCACTCTAACCTCAGGGTAGCCCATCTTTTCATAGAACTTCTTCAGCGTTGTTACCAGCATTTGCAGGTTAGCTCCCTCTTCCATAATAATTCCCTCAATTTGGTGGAATTCTGGCAGATGTGTTCGATCTATTGCCTCTTTACGAAATACTCTATCGACAGTAAACATTCGACACGGGGTGTCTGGATTATCGGCTAAATATTGTATTGTATTCACAGTTGTATGGGTTCTCAAAAGCCCCTTTTGCGAGGTTTCTTTGGAGAAATCACCACCCCAACCTGTCGAACCTGTAGCGCCTCCAGATCGGTGGATTTCTGACCATGTTTCCATTACTTCATCGGGCAATGACATGGATTCAGGATTATCGAGGTAGAACGTATCTTGCATCTCCCGCGCTGGGTGGTCTTGTGGAATAAACAATGCATCCATATTCCAACCCGCGGTTTGAACGTAATCTTCCACCAACTCTGAGAATCCCATTTCGAGAAATATATGTCGTATTCGCTCAATTAGAGATTGCATGGGATGACTACGCCCAGTCCTTGGTGTGGATGATTCAAGTGTGACATCGAATGGCCTAAACTCAGCATCTCGCCAATTATCACCCTGTAGTAACTCAGGAGTTATTTCATTAATCATTGTAGATTCAACCAAGCTATCAGATTTTATCTTTAAACCTTCATCGGTTAGACTCCAGGTCCGTTCTGTGCTATCCACTAGTTCGATGAAATTTCTTCTGCTCCTAAAATGGGCTAGTAAGTCTCCGTCCAAATCAGATGATTTTGCTGGTAATTTAGTGAGAAACTCTTCACGTTCAGCTATTGTCGCCGTCACTTGGTTATGATCTCCGCATGTGAAGACGCCAGCCTCAATAGTGATACCCAATTTCTTCAGCAATCCGATTCCAGGACCGGCTTCATGCTTCTCGAATGACTTCTGTAGTTCTGCCATCGTAGCATCGCTGGAGGATTTGAACCACTGCCATAACCTCGACTCAAGTAAACCATTTTGTAATGCTTGTTGACCTTGTGTAGCGATTCTTACTTCCGTAGTTACCGACTCTGTCACATCAACTAATCCTTTGTCGGCCAACCCTTGACCAGCTCCTACGGCAAAGGCTTGGTCAGTCCAATCACAACTGACCAAGATGTCGGTTAGAGACCACTGTTGGCTAGCATTTGTCAACATGGCCTTGAGCATCCGACGTTCCGTATTGACGAGATTCTCGGCCACCATGAACCTACGAAGCATAATTGTCCTATGAAATCTATGTTCGTTTACCTGCTAACTAGGCGATTCTATTCTTCTTCTGAGTCCCACAGTAGTATATTGCACTCGGGACAGGTAAAATTAGCAGGTTTAGCCCCTTTTTGTATTGTGACTTTACCACACGGACCACAAACAATAGTGGATTCGATTGGGTCATCCAATGTTACATCAACTCGATACATGACTCTCCCCGCATCGGGTAGTTTACCTTCTGCTGGACGCCAATTTCGCACCTCTTCTTCCGACAATCCAAGATTAGATTTCAAACTCATGCCGACAACAAACAGGACTATCCCAAGGACGCCAACTGTCGAGGCAAGTGTGTAGATTCCTGCAACGGTAAAAAAAGCGCCAAAAGCAATGCTCAAAAAGCCTCCAAGAATTAGATTTTCTCTTGGATTTCGTGACATCAAAAATCACACATTTAATGCATTACTTAGGGACTCTGCCACTCTTTCAATTTTGTCGGTTGGAATCGCACATAAGCCAATTCTAACACCGCCTTTCAGTGGCACGAGGTATACTTGGTCTTCAGCACATGAATCAACGATGGTTTGAGGATTGTCATGTTCCAGCCAAGCAAAGAAACCGTCGTGAGTTGGATTAATCGACACATTTAGTCTATTACAGGCGGAAATGAACAATTTTCTCCGTTGTTTGAGAATTTCAGTCATTCTTACTTTTTCATCCGACCAAGCAGCTCCAGATTCTTGATTTGAATGTATTTTGGCAATCGAGTATTGCGCCAATCGGGAACTAGCAGACCATGTTTGTCGACCGGTTACACCCATTACAGTAGTAATTCGATCAACTACCGACTGATCGGGATGTATGGTGACCAGTGCACCACCTCTCAAACCGTAGACTGTATGTGATTTTGATAGAGATATAGCGAAAGTTAGCAAGAGATTGGCTGGCCATTCAAGTCCATCATGCAGAGCATCTGTGATAGTTTCTGCCCAGCCATGAGGCTCCTCAGCATATAGGTGATAAGCAGCATCAATAAGTAAAGTATAACCAATATTTTCGTTACCCATCGCCGCATCTGCAAACGCTTTGAGTACGGACATACGTTCATCGGCGGTGAGTGACAATCCAGTAGGGTTGTGTGCGGGGTCATTCAACCATGACATAATTTTAGTTTGGGAGGTGGAAAGTTCTCTCAAAGATGACTCTAATCCTGCCAAATCAAGACCTGAATCTCCACTAAGCAATGGATAAGTCGCAATATCTAATCCACATCCAGCAAGGAATCCATCATATGGCCCCCAATGTCTGTCGCGCAGTAGCACCTTACTGCCTCTATCAGCATAATTTGCTGCAGCAAGGTATAACGCACCCGAACCACCAGGCGATGCAGTAGCCGTATGGCAGAGACCGATTTCTTCTAACTCGTCACGAGCGTCTCCAAGGGCAAGAGTAACTGCGAGGTCAAGAAACTCTGGCAAACCCTTCAACGGAGCGTATGCTGCAATCTCTATCGGTGGCGAATTACGAACAAACTCATCGACTGTTTGGTTAATTGCAAGGCTACCATCATCCTCGAGTAATGCACCAATAGTGCCGTTTACAGCATCATGCCCTTGTGCAATGGCTTCTTGATAGCGTGCCCAGCAAGAAAATATCGTGTCATTACCTTGTTTTGTCTTAGCGAAATCATTCAAGAAACTGTTCGCTATGTTCTCGGCCATAGCCATACCAAACAAATCATGTTCTTTGATTTGCCCATTATAATTTCACTATTGAATATAATAAATCATCCGTTTCATTGATGAATGATTGTTGTTTGGCCTAATCGTCGCCAACGTAGCACAGCTGGTAGTGCGTCGGATTTGTAATCCGACGGTCGGGGGTTCGAGTCCCTCCGTTGGCTCCAAAAAAACAGTTAACTGTATAACCTAATCAATGCTTATGCGACCGTTTCATCTGGCGTTTCCAGTCACCGACCTCGAGGCAACAGAACAATTCTATGTTCATCTTCTTGGTTGTGAAATTGGTAGACGCACTCCAAGTTCAATAAATTTCAACTTTTATGGTCACCAAATTGTTGCACATCTCGTGTCCAATATGCCAGACAACACCGATGGAGGTAAAATAGACGGCAAAAAGGTACCACCATTCCACTTTGGCCTCGTTATGGATTGGAATCAATGGCATGATTTTAAATCACGATTAGAACAATCGAAGACCAAGTTTAGAATTAAACCACATACTAGATATCCAGGCAAGATTGGTGAACAGGCGACCATGTTTTTAGATGACCCATCTGGCAATTCTCTTGAATTCAAATCATTCAGCGATGATAATCGATTATTCGCCACTGTTGTCGGTAGTGAGAATGAAGTAGGCGGTGGGCGAAACACCCTACCAAATGCTCAATAAACAAATTATAGTGGAGTAACCATGGTGGCTGAGATACTTGATGGAAAAGCATGTGCAGCAGCCGTTGAAGAAAGCCTAAACCACCGTATCAAAACCTGCAATGATAGCGGAGTCACCCCTCATCTTGCAGTGGTCATAGTTGGCAATGACCCTGCTAGCCATGTTTATGTTGGGGCTAAAATAAGAGCCTGTAATAGACTTGGAATAAAGAGCACTCATATCGAACTAGATGAATCGTCCACAGAGAGCGAATTACGTTCGGTAATCAAACAACTCAATGCAGACCATACTGTCCACGGCATATTGATCCAATCGCCACTACCAGACCACATGAATGAAGAGGCTCTTACTGATTTAATCAATCCAGCAAAAGATGTTGATGGCTTCCATCCGGAAAACCTCGGGCGGTTAGTGCAAGGAAGACAAGATTGTTTGATACCCTGTACACCAAATGGAGTCATGCGCATGCTGGAATGGGCGGGAATTGAAACACGTGGCAAGAAGGCACTAGTTATTGGCAGGTCACGCAATGTGGGGATGCCTCAGGCGATTCTACTAGCTTCCCGTGGAGCAGATGCTACGGTAACCATAGCACATTCAAGAACCGTGGACATGGCTCAACAATGTCTCGATGCAGATATTATTGTTGCAGCAGTTGGCAGACCGAATATGGTCAAACAGTCTTGGATAAAGCACGGTGCTGTCGTTATTGATGTTGGGATTAATCGCGTTGATGATGATAGCGCTGCAAAAGGCTATGTGCTAGTAGGTGATGTGGAAAAAACGGCTAATGAGATAGCATCCTGGATTACACCTGTACCCGGTGGCGTTGGCCCTATGACCGTTGCAATGTTAATGGAAAATACCGTTAAGGCCGCAGAGAATATCTTGTGATGGGAAGTATCTTATCTTACACAGTTCTGTGGGATTCTATGGAACAACTGGCTCCAAGATTGGCAAGTGCCACCAAAGTTATTGGTTCAATCACTCTTGTTGCATTACTTATCAATTTGCAACTTGATATTTTTGAGCAGGGAATCTCGATTATCGATTATACTGGAGCAGGTGTTGTGTTAACCTGTTTCACAATAAGTTATTTTGCATCAAGAGAACGAAAAATCACCAAATTGACAGGCAATTTATCACTCGAGGAACAACTTGCCGCGCTTGAAACTACGCCAACTAAATCCGGTGAAAATAATTCGATTGCATTGTCTCAGAGCATTCACACTCAAGCAATAATCGAATCAATAGTCGGTGGCAATAATGACATAAATCAGCAACAAGTTGACAGCGCTATTAGCACACTCAGTACTGGCGAAATCGGTGCGTCCTCACAATCAATTGCAGAGCAGTTGCCAGCGCCTCACCAATATTCGAGTGACATTATTGATTCAACTACAACACCGGTTCCTGAAACAACAGAAACAACGAAACCAAATGTGCCACTACCAAAAATCGAACCAGATTTAGTCTTGGACACAAATGTCAAAGAAAATCAGGCGGCGATGAATTTACCAGATTTAGATGATTTATTCGATGAACCAAACGCTGTTGAGTCTAATCGAGCGGAAGCTTACATTGACACTCCGGCACTTCCTGACCTCGATGATTTGATATAATCATAACTTCATTAGGGTTGACTGTGTGGATTATCTTGTGTGGACACAGCATTATGACCTTCATAGCCACTCAACTAATAGTGATGGCGAGCATAGCGTCGAGTTTGTTGCACAATTAATGAAAAATAGCGAGGTAAAATACTGGTCACTTACCGACCACGACACCATTGCAGGCTGGAAAAACGCTTACCAAAGCGCCAACGATTTGGGCATAAATTTCATCCCCGGTGTAGAGATTACCTGTGAAAGAGGTCTTGAGCCCGACGAATTAGAACTCAAACAACGTGGACGTGAAAGAGCCTCAAAATCATGGCACCTTTTAGCCTATTTTCCAGAACTTAAACCCGATGATGAGCAGGCGATAAGGTTCGCTCAGTGGTTAAAACCACTGCAAGACAATCGCATACCAAGAATGAAGCAAATGGTAGAAAAACTCGCCGAACTGGGCATGCCAATAGATTTTAGTGAAGTTGCTGACAAAGCCGGCGGCTCAATTGGGCGACCCCACCTCGCTCAAGCAATGGTTGACAAAGGCTATGTCGAAACAAAGTTCGAAGCCTTTGAGAAGTGGATTGGTGACGGATTGCCGGCTCATGTTGCACAGCCAAAGCCAAGCATCGCAGAGGCAGTTTCAGTTGTTCGAGAGTGCGGCGGAGTTACTTCATTGGCCCATCCCCTGTATTACGGTATACCACCGAAACAGCTCGGGCAATATTGTAAATCAGTTGGCATAGATTCCATAGAAGCGTTCCATCGTAGTCATGAAGATATGTATCGGTTTGAATTGTGGCAGATTTGTACTCAACAAGGATTGAAAGTCAGTTGCGGCTCTGATTTCCACGGCCAAACTTACGGCCAAAGTCCGGGCAAAATGGCAACTCCTGTCGGTCAACTATGCGTTTGAGATTTTGGTTATTCTATCGATGATAATCGACACCTCAAATAATACTACAACAGGCATTGCGACTAGGAATAATGACAACGGATCAGGTGGGGATAGGAACGCTCCAAGGACAAATGCGGTAAACCATATGTGCTTGCGGTATTGAAGTATTTGTTGTCTAGTTGCAATACCAAATCTCAGTGTCAAAATAGTAGCGACAGGTGCTTGAAAACCAATCACACATGCTAAGGCCAAATTGACAATAAACCCAACATAGCCTGACAAACGCCATTCTGTGGTTAATCCCGCACTTTGTGCATCATCAGTCAAATATTGCAAAATCATTGGAGTCAAAAATTCCCACGAATAGATTAAACCAGACAATCCCAAGGTAATTATCGCTACCAATGTTAGAATAAATGTCGAACTAAACTTCGGTGGTTGCAACTTAAGTTCTGCTAACCTTGCTCTTACTGCATCATTTTTCGAACCTTTCCGAACTAGCGATAGAATAAGGTACGTAATGATGACCACCAAGCCAAAACTAACTGCAATTTGAAATTGCAACAAAATAAACTCAATTGGCGAAGTGACTATGATATTGACATCATCAGGCAGTCGCTCCTCGGCAATCAACCAACTAACTGCTGATTTTGTCAGCGAAAAGGCAGTAACAACGCTGATTAGAAATAATCCAATCAATAATTTTGCTTGACCGCGCAAGAACTTGCTACCGTCAGAGATAATTTGGCCACCGGGAGAAAGCATTAGATTTCGAACTGAATTCTCGATTTGCTCACCTCCTGCCATGGTAAGGCCAAGTGTAGGTTAGTGATAATTCGCACTATTCTTCTTCGACCCAAAGATGTGAAGGAGATGAATCAAGTATTGAGCGCTTATTTGCTTTCAGCCTCTGTAATCTAAACAAAACAAATGCAGTCATCCACAATGATGGTACGGATAATAAAATCGCCCGCCACATCTTGTTATCATTGTAATCATTTACTACACTAACCTCAATTATGTCTTCCGAATTTGTGCTTGGATTGTGCATAACAATCAAGTTGTAAATTAGATAACTATCCGTAACAATTTCAACCTCTTCCCCTGGACCGATTATGTAGTGCTCGCCAATGCTTACCAAATACTGCCAATCAATTGACCCATTATCCATCGTTTTAGCACTCTCTTCGACTGAAATATAAACCACTTCGAGAGTTAAGGAAGGATCGAGATTTTTAACCGTCGAATCAACGTGTTCACCGTACTTTAATTCTTGAATAATCTCGTATGTTGAGTCCTCAGGCCCGAGCCTAAAAGAAACTCTGTCGTCCGAATTTTCCATTTGAACATTCACTGCCATCAAGATTAAAGTGAACATTACCAAAGCGATAGCACCTTCGATAATTGCATGTCGCCTTACTTTGATTTTGTCAAGACCTTTGAAGAATGAACCGTAATCATTTCTTATACGTGGTTGTAGGTGATGGATAAACAGAGCACCAACGCCACCAATCAATATGCCAAGAGGGATGTCAGTAAACCAATGAATTCCGAGGTATAGAATCGAAAATATGAACAGAATTGTATTAAGCAATACAAACAAGAAATATTTGTAGTGACGCCACTCTTTCATCTTACCACCTTTTTCCTTAACGTGTAAGTAATTGAGCATGAGAATTCCAAATGGTATAGCGACGTGTAATGATGGTACGGCGTTATCTAGAGGGTCGTGTGTGGCATAAAATACGGTATATGCTCCATCGTGATACAATAACGCCTCCATGCCTGGAATCCAAGAAGAGGTCACTTCGACATTGAAAAATAAGTAATATGGTACAGCTAATGCGTATATTAGCAAATAATTCAACGTAACTTTGTCGGTCATGTCTCTGTCACCAGTATAAGCAAAATAGACCGTCGTTACATAAATCAAAAATAGGTAAATAAAAAGATAATGAAAATTTAAAATTGCTGTTAATGTGTCATTGAGGAAAAAATCCTGTATGTGTTTGGTGAATTCACCTTCGATAGCATAAATCAAATCTGTCCAGTGACCGACATCCGATTTTATCGGTTCGTTGAGCATGTCAGTGATTGACTTCCATTTTATGATTACTAAATAGCCCATTGCGTGCAGATAGTAGCGTTTTTCGTGAAATTCTTTGGCCCACATAGAGAGCGGAACTCGGTGTTCTTTCTGTGAGATTGAGAATAGCCAACACACTACAGGAGTGAATAATACCACGAGCATCATCATGATAGTGTATGGACTCATGACCCTCTCGCCACCTTTGTCAATATATCATTTTTCACCACATAATCACATAACTATCGATTATTAGCAAATTGCAAATCAGACGACACATCATGTTTTGAATGATTTCGTTTACCACGTAGTGTGTCTGACTGGCAGCAACCGCCTGAGAACTCATTGGCTAGTTTAGTCCATGGCATTACACATTGTGATGGAATTGAATTGGATTTGAGATTGACATCTGATAACGAATTAGTGATACATCACGATGCTAAGGTTTCGATTGCTAAGCATTTGTTAGATAGTGATAATCAATATGTTGAAGGATGGGAACTGGATGATTTGCAGAACCATGGATTTTGCTCATTTAGACAATTGATAGAAAATCAAATCATACAAAAAAATTGGCGTGATGAAGGAAAAATGGTCTGCTTGGAGCTTAAACGACCACATCCAAAATCCCCAATTGGTGGCGGGTATTTCAACCAAAAGCGAGTAACTGAAAGTCTGTCTAAAATGATAGATAATGCATCCCTGTTACTTGATGAATTCGAAATTCCTAAATCGAACATCGTATTCTATGCATTCCATAACAAAATGCATCAATCAATTAAAACATCTAATTGTAAATACAACTGGGCTGAATTATTACCGGTAGTTCCACGATTTGGCTATGGCCGGTTCAAACGACTGATGGCCTATCCACAATATCTAGTAACGCCATTTAGCAAATTAATCAATAAACATAAACAACGAGGAGCATCAATGGTTCCATGCGCAATTGAATATTTTCAACCGTTCTACAACCGTTTATTGATTGGCAGGAGTGTCGGTTTATCTGGGAAACGATTGGATTACTTTCAAAACTGTCGAAAAGCAATGCCGGTATATGTGTGGCCTGCGAAAAAAAATTATGAAGCTCGCTTACTGGACTCTGGAATCACCGGATTAACCGATAATTTGGACCCAGAATTCACATGGTACAAAGACGGCAAACCAAGGTGGCGCTTTCCTGCCACTCAGCCGTTGGACATAGAGCAACAAAAGCGATTGAACAATGCCAATTTTGCAAACCACCGAGACATACTCAAAGAATTGTATTCCGAAGTCCCCAAGTGGTCGGAGTGTGACTTACAAAGGAAACAAACCATCATTCAATCGTGGCGGGACCGGTGGAACTGGGACTTTAACACTGAAGATATGAAGGCCAATTTGGACTACGCACCACCGTGGCAAGCAGTTAGACTAATTGGCCACCGTGGTGCTGGTAAATCTCCAAGACCGGTTATGCGTTGACTACTCGACATGCCGTAATTCTTGGGCTTCAGGGAAGTACTTGGGTCGATAGATTGGGACGCCTCTGCCATTGCGCATGTTGACTCGTTCATCGACTATTTGAGCACCGATTCCGGCAACTCTTGCCCAACCGAACAGAGTTGTGTAGTATGTTGGGTCTTCCAAACCAACATGATGCAGTAAAGCACCACTGGCGATATCAACATTAGCGTTTGGATTCCTAATTTTCTTGTTTTCCGCTAAGACTCGTGGTGCTACCTTACGAAGCATTTTGATGATTTTGAAATTCTCATCATCAGGACAGATTTGTTCACCCAATTCAAATTGAGCACTCGCTCTTGGATCTTCTACACTCAGTACAGCATGACCAAAACCGTAAACAGGGCGTCCTTGTGTTAATTCATTTCGAACAAATTCTTCTACTTCTGATTCATCATCAGTGCCAACCTTGAGGACAAATTCCAAGCATGATTGATTGGCTCTCCCGTGTAATGGACCTGATAGAGCATTCATTGCACCAGCGATAGCAGAGTAGACTGTTGCTTTTCCCGAGGCAATTGACTTGCCGGTAAATGTAGATAAATTGCCACCTCCATGGTCCATGTGCAAAACCAGATACGTCGACACAACTCTTGCCATTTTCTGCTGATCTACGTCAGATAAGTCAAGAGTCTCGACAAATCGATCAACAAGTGATTTAGAGACATCATCTACTGGTATATTCTCGGTTCTACCCTCTCGATAGCGGAACATTAAACCCATTAGACGTGGCATCCTTGCAACCAAATTTAGTGCGTCATCAAGCCAATTTTCGGTCGTTTCATACATACCCAATGTGTGTATGCCAACCGACAACCAGTCCATGGGATGGCCTTGCTTAGGAAGGCTGGCTAAAACGGTCTCAACGCCTTCAGGCATGGTGGCTCGGGCTGAAAGGTTGGCTCTAAATTCAGCAGATTGCTCAGCAGTTGGTAATTCTTTATTGAATAACAGATAAATGATATCTTCAGGCGAAAAGTCAACCAGTTCTTTGATGGGGTAACCGCAGTAATGAACACCCTCATCCGGTGTTACAAATGAGGTTCTACAAGTGCCAACAGGAATACCTCTCAAACCAGTATTAAGATGATTTTCCGTGACTTCACAGAGTACATCTTCCTTTGTCATGAATCCCACTCAACCATCCGAGTTATCACTATGGTATAAAGACGGCCTATTTAGTCATCAAGCAAAGTAATACAACCGCTGTGAGTTATCTACCACTCTCTAAATCCTTGAGAGGATTGGCGGTCGGCTATCACGTGAATTTTAATGGTATTTCCATCAATAATTATTGCATCCTCAGCAGTCAAACCGGGACATTCCTGTTTAGTTTGTTGCCAATTTCGATCAGTAGCGAGGTTTTCGGCCCACCAGGGATATGCTGCACATTGTTGAGGGCGATTTTGATAGATTTGACAGGTTTTCTCCTCGCTAAGATAGATACAGATTCCATCCGATTCTCGGCTTTTCAAAATATACCTACCGTCCAAAGTACGTTGACAATCCCTTTCTAACCAATCGGGAACTGAAAGATTCATGCTCGAAGCAATTCTCTTAGCGTCATGCTTCGAAAGGTAAACGATGCCTCCTGGCTCATCACAGCACTTACCGCAACCTGTTTGACACGCGAATTTTACTCCGCTACTCCACCAAGGATGCCTCATTCTTCCTCACCACTGAGGACCACTGCAACCGGTGTCAATGTAGATGTCTGTTTAACACCCTCTGGATGTGGTTCAAGAACACCTTCAATAGGAATCTTAACCGATTCATCAATCAATAAATCATCCACTGAAACTTGAGACTCATTAACATCCCATTCTCCATCAGGGACAAAACTTTCCAGTGTATCGGTTATATCGTCGTCCAAAAATTCAGGAAGTTCAGCACGATTAGGGTCTATGGTGACCAACTCATGCTCAAGTGCTCTTAGTTCATCGGCAATTCCGATCAATCCTTCCATAGATGCATCTGAAGTCCTGTTTGCAAGGTCAAGCAATCGCGCTTCAAGATCGACTAACTGCCCAGTTTCTGCTGATATAGTTTGGTTGGATTGGTCGATTTTATTATCAATTCCAACATCTAATTCGGTCAAAATATCTGCCGCAAGAGTATGATCCTTCTGAATAATTCTTGTCATTTTAGCAACCAAATGTTTGTCTCGGTCGTTAATGTCTATCACAGATGGAGCCTCAGGGGTTAAATCATCAAGTGTGGTTCGAATATGTGATTCAACAAAATCAGTTTCTACCTCACTTAACGCAGCAATATCGAGTTCAGGGGGCTCATAATCATCTGATAGTTCTGGCAATTCCGAGTTAATCTCGATGCCTCCAAGATGATTATCGCTGTAAACAACATCGACTACTGAGTTAATCAATCTAGTCGCAATATCCTCGACACTCTCGCTTGCCAGTTCCGCCGCTACTTCTTCTTCATCAGACTGAATGTCATTGATTAATTTGTAAACATCAATTGAATCTATTAGTTGTGCGCCGTGGTTTATTGCTGACTCCACTTTATCCATAGCATTCTTTGTATTCCGCCAGCCTACTTCTCCTGATGTAACCAGTAGTGCCAGTTGTTCATCACTCAGCACGATACTTTTCTGCATCGCCAGGCGTCGAGCATACAATAACAAACTACCTGCGCCAACTGGATTGAGCATTGTCTTAACTCCACTTCTCAATAAGTCCCAAATCTTTGAAGCAGGCCAATTATCAACTGAGTTAGTACAAGTAACTACAACGTGAATATTCAAATTCAAAGCCGTATCTACCATCCTACCAATGTGATTCATCACATCATCATCAGCTAAATGTTCATCAATATCGTCAATCAAAAGAACCGAGGCGTGGGCAAAAACGTCTGTCCAACTGAGATTATTACTCAACACTTTAGGTAATTCTTCTCCCCGAACAAAGAATACAGTCTGGTCTGCCCGAAGCAATATTGACTGGCCAATTGCATTCAATAGATGTGATTTGCCGGTTCCAGAATCACCTATAATTATCAAAGGATTTAGTGATTGTTGGGTAAAATCAACAACTTGTTCGGCCAGTTGAGTCGCACGCTTATTTTCAGAAACAGTACACCAAGTCTTGAATGTATTATGAGTACTGAAAGGGAGTTCCTTTGGCCAATCCACAACTACAGGTATGTGAGTCGAATGATGGTGTGTTATCGATGCGGGTGGTTCGCTAAGATGATGCTGTTTATCATCGATTTCCCTAGTACCGGAAACAACACTACTCCAAATTGGAGTACCATCTGATTCAAAACCAAAGAAGGTATTTTCAGACATATTTGCATCACTTGAAATCTTATTCAAGGTTCGTTCTCGAAGATTTTTTAGTCGCTGTGCCACGAGGGTAGATACGTCGTTATTCGAATCCCCAACCGAAATTTTTGGTTGGTAATTTTCAGATTCTTGACCTAGTACCCCATCAGCGAGCAGGTCGTATGTTGGCCGATTTTTGACTCCAACCCTCGCAAGAAGCGGTTTTCGATTTAGAGCTAACTCGGTTTTACCCGTCATACGGGCGAGTTTTGACCTCGGCTGAACCTGACTACGACTATCCTGATGCTTGGGGAGAGAACCTGACTTGTCTTTGGAATTAACATGTCTTTCAGCGTTTTTTATTGCGCTTAACAATTTATTCCTTCGGGCGTTCATTGGTCATCCCCCTCGTAAGAAATAAGCTCTTCATCACTGATTGAGGATTTCGTTTGATATTCTGTCGACCATTTTTGATAATTCTTATCGACATCAATGACACTTTGCCCTCTTGATGCAGATTCTCTTTGACGGCGTTTTGAAATGTCTCCTTTGGCGATATCACTCGATGAATGCACTATTGTATCGACATTGATTTTCCGATTAACCGGTAAATTCCTCTTAGTTTTTACAACAGGTAATTCACTAGCAGATGATTGAGATTTCTGATTTAATGCTTGCTTGAGTGAACGGCTATTGTTGGAATTTGTACTTTTGAGCATGCTCTGCAAAGCTGCATCCATCTTCTCTGCGCGAGTTGTTAAATTAGTGTCAATGGCCTGTCTTAGAGAGCGTATTTTGGTTACATTTCCAATCTCAGGAAGTATCACATCTCGATTAATTGCTGTTGCCGAACCTTTAGCCATTCCGTAATTATCTACACCGGTTCTACGTGATTTTTTGGCTCGCTTTATGCGTATTGCCGCACGTGGTGATTTTGTTTTTTGCAATGGCTCAATTTGTTTTGATTCCTTAATCGCTAATTTTGGTTTAGATTTTGCAGGCGTTTCAATAATTTCTGGATTATTAGCAACTGAATTGATTGAAGCAGAAAATGCAGTCTCCATCAAATTTGAAACCAAGTTAGTATCCTCTACGAGTTGGCCATCCTGTGTGATAATTTCGGGCATTATGTCAGTCGGTGCTTGCCATTCATCAACGACTTGGTTAAGAATTTCCTTGGCTTCTGTCAAATCTTCCTCAGCGACGCTTGCCGCCCCGCCAAACATAGCTTCGTCGCCCGTATGAGCGATGTTTTCGGCAGTCTTAGCGAAACTAATTTGCTGCTGAATCCACGATAACTCCTCATCTGATAATTCCATACAAATAGGATGGTCGAGGACTGACTCACTATCCATAACCAAATTCTCAAGATACTGAGGGGAAATTAATTCGAACTCCCTACTGAATGACCGCCTTTCTCGTGTATTCATAAGTTCAAGATTACAATGGACGAGCAGCAAATGATCTGCTAGTCTCACTTCATCGATAAGGCTCCTAAACATGTTAATTATTGATTTGAATTCATTGGTCGCCAACAGGTAATCCAGGCCGGAAAACACCACAACAGCTTGCTTATTAGCCCACAAAAAATCCTTTAATTTCTTTTGAATCAAGGAAGGATCTGGTAGAACATTAATGTCGCTGACTTGCGATGAAATCTTGATGCAAGATGAGTTCGGAATATCATAATCGTTAGTCAGCATTCTTGGTTCACTGCGTGAGAAGACTATCAATGGTCTGCCATGAGTTGCTAAAATGCCTGCCAAATTGAACAAAGTTTCAGAACTGCTAGAATCAACTAACAATGTGTCGCCATAGTTTAGATACTTCTCACCTAAGTCAAATTTTTGCAATTTTGCCTTGGTAAGTTGCCTAATATATTCAGGTGCTTCAACAATAACTTCTTGTTCAGGGAGTCTTGCTTCCCTACGCCAACTACGAGTATTAAGTTGAACATAATTCCACCAGTCTGCCTTTGCTTGGTCACTTTGTTGATCTTCTGTACTGAGGGAAAAGTCAGGATATAAGTTGGTAATACGAATGATATCTTCATCCGGCAGTTCTACGAGGGAAATCAAGGCATCAAGTGCTGTCGAATCTCGCTCAATCTCTAACAAAGCCTCAAGGCCGCCGCGAATTATATCTGTTTCATGTATTGCCAATTTGGGTATACCATCATGAATTAAAACTTGGCTAACACGTGGGATTAGTTCTTTTGGCCGCCGCTCGATTCTTATGTATCCCGAGATGCCTAAACGCACCATATCTCCCGATAATTGTGCTAATGCGTCATGCCCGCCGCGTCGTACTTCAATAACTACGCCTTGTGGCAATTCGACCAAAATTCTCACCCCTTAGTTGTTAGACTTACAGTTGTGTTATTCAAAGATGCGGAAGAATTCACTCTCAGAAAGCCATTTTCCCGAGGATATTTCTACCGCCAACTCACATTACAAAGGCTTAATTCTTTACCACTTTTGACAAAGATACATGGCGGCTCCTAAAGGTCTGATTGCTTTCAATGAGTTAGACCTATGTGGACCATACAAACGACAGTGGCTAATTATCATCGCTTCAGTGGGGTTATTGGGCATAATTGGGCCTGCTATATCATTGCTTTTTGGACTCAGTGTGTTACTAATTCCAACCATGATAGTTTTGGCCGGATTGATATTCATATTCTTTGGATTTGATAGCTGGTCACTAATCAATACACCACTGGCAGTAAATATGAATCATCCATTTGTCGATGATGAACCAATCGGTAAAGCAGTTGTTCAGATTAGAGATTCTAGCGGTAATTGGCAAGAACTTGGCCAGTACAGAGTACGCATTGTCAAAGATGAATTGGTCGGAGGTTACAATTTGGTCGAGGATAATGATGATTATCGATTGATTGCACATTTGTCTAAATCATCGAACAAAGCCAGAATTATGAAACAAATTATCATTGTCAATCAAGCATTGAGTTTGCGCGATGTCGTTAACGGCGACATAGACCCAATCGAAGACGCACGAGCAAGAGAAAGGATGGATTATGGCCTGCTAGAAAGAGATTGGTTACAAGATGAAGAATTAGAAATTGAAGGTCCGCTGGCTAAATTCCTCAACAAAGAATGACTATTAAGCGGAATTTACCCTGCTAATTCAATAACCATGCCTCGGCACATTACATTGTGTCTACCTCTGGAAATTGGAGTTCAGTGATTGGTTCCATGTCGGAGAACCATCAAGAAACCCTCCTTGGCGCATCACTTTCACGAAAGTTTGCAAAACTCCCGCTATGGTTATCTCATCCATCTAATATTGGCGGATTTTACGGTTTTTTAATTGCCATAGCCTTGATTTTACCATACAGATTTGCTGGCGAGGATAACTCCGGTTGGTTGAACGATTGGGCACTCCATTGTGCTTTACTAATCGCTGCCTGTTTTTTCCTCGGCCTTTGCTCGACGTTGATTACGGCTATTTCAGGAAGATTTCCAGTTACTCCCCCACGAACAATACTTTACCCTATGCCGTTTATCGGTCTAGCCTTATTATCAATAAACAGGACTGACATTATAGCAATTTATCCGTTTTTATCTTGGACTCTGATTCTCCTTCCTGGCCCCCTTTATGTGCATTTATCCTGGGCCCCAAGATGGCGCTTGCTGTGCATGATTGACGATGGAAAGAATCCTTTTGATGGACTTGAGAATGTCGAAGAGGAAATCAAAGACTACGCTAAACCAACGAGTATTGATTCTGAAATTGAATCAGTAGTTGATGATTTTGAGACCGCTGAAGAGTAATCAAATCAGTCCGAGTTTAGGACCAACTCGCTCGAAAATCCTCAACACTTCATCTAAATCCTCACGACTCAATCCGGCAGACATTTGAGTCCTAATTCGTGCCTTATCTCTTGCTACCATTGGAAATACAATTGCTCCAGCCATGATACCGTCTTTCGCAAGTTCAACAGTGAAGTCTTTGGCAACACTTGATTCACCACACATTACGGGAATTATTGGAGTTGTTGAGACACCGGTATCGAAGCCGATAGATTGTAACTCATTACGAAAGTAATTGGTATTCTCCCACAGTTTCTGGTGATGTTGTGGCTCGGTCATAAGAACTTCCACAGCGGCTTTTTGAGCAGCTGCAACTCCAGGCGGTTGCGAACCTGAGAGCAACCAAGAACGAGAATGATTGAGGGCGTGCGTTCTAGTCATTTCGGTCCCAGCAAGAATACCACCCTGAACACCGAGCGCTTTTGAGAATGAACCTGTCTCGAAGTCGATGCTACCTTGCAGTCCAAAATGATCGACAATACCGGCCCCTGTTTCGCCTAACACCCCTTCACCATGGCAATCATCAACATAGACCATCGCGCCATGCTCCTTAGCAAGTTTATCGATCTCATCCAATGGTGCGATGTCCCCATCCATTGAAAAAACGCCGTCAGTTATTATCAGCTTGCGTTTTGCTCCTTCATTAGCGTTTAATACTGCCTCTAATTCTGCCATATCATTGTGCGCATATACCGCCCTGTTGGCTTTGGTTAAACGTACACCATCGATTATGGAACCATGATTCAATTCATCACTGATAATTACGTCATCTTTCCCAGTTACCAGTGTCGGAATAAGACCTACGTTTACCGTGTATCCTGCTGAGTAGATTAAGGCGGCCTCGACTTTCTTGAATTCTGCAACCTTTTGCTCTGCTGCCAAATGAATGTCCATAGTGCCGGCGATTGCTCGCACACTACCGCTACCTGCACCGTATTTTTTTGTTGCATCAATCATGGCATTGATTACTTTTGGATGGGTTGTGAGATTTAGATAGTTATTGGCTGAGAGCATGATAGTTGGTTTGCCGTCCATGTTACAGCGTGGTTGATTGGGACTCTCTAAGGTTGGAGGCTCCCAAAGCAATGATTGACTAGACAATTCTTGATACCGTTCTTGCATCCAACTCATATCGCCTGGCATAGTTTCCACCTAACACACCGAATTATAGGTACTTCAAGGGCTTTTGTATTGTTTTTGACAATCATGAAGGTCAAAAAGGAGTAGCATCTCGCCCCACCATGCGCATCACTGGCAAGGTCAGTAGTGGACTTGGTAGAGCCCATGTTTTCATGGCGCAGAAACACTATCAAGACCAATTTCAAACCCTCATGGGCACCTCTGTTTGGCCGGGAACCTTGAATCTAAATGTGTCGAATAAAAATCTACGAGACTACATTGCGCTTCGGCTAATCTCTGGCATCGACACACTCGATGCGTCTCCTGAACTAATCGAATCAGCAAAGTCAGTCGACGCATCTCATGTCAGTGCTCATCGTGTTCGAGGCTTCTTGCGTGATGGCGTCTCATTTGGTGGAGCAACTGCGTTTAAAGCTAGATTTCATTTTGCCGAAGACAATGTTGACTGTGCGGTACTGATACCGGATTTAACAAGACATTATGACGTCGTGGAAATTATTTCCTCCAAATTCCTTAGAGAGCATTTTTCCCTAAGCGATGGCGACGAAGTGTCGATTGAGTTAATCTGAATTGTGCGCAACATGTGGTAATTTACCAATGCGTGACCATTCGTGAAATAGCAGACTTTCCATTTCTAATTTAGCTCCAGACTCCCAACGACTCATCATGGTTCGTTCGAGGTATTTTTCGTTTGGTTGCGGCGTAAATACGGTTGTTATTTCCGGAATTACCTCATGGTCAAAACTAGGCCAAATCACATCCCATAATATGAGCCACTCGGGAGGAGCAACACCAAAATCTACCGGTTTTTCAGGATTTTTTATTGCGTCGATAATTTGTTGTTCGGTTAATTCCCCTATTGATAAGCGATAGAGAGCCATTGCAGTGCGCCTCACCTGATTCCACAAAAACGCCTCACCTACGATTTCAAAACCAATAATTCGCTGATTAACAACCCATGGCGAGCAAGAAAAAATCTTGCGAATAGGATTTTTACCTTCTTCTAAGCGAGCGAAGTTTCTGGCATCATAAGTACCAACAAACAAGTCTAACCATCGTTGAAATTGGTCATCTGAAGAATCCCAGCCTTGTATGCCTTCCAGCCTGTAGCGATAAACTCGCTGTAAAGCCATCCTTGGATTCCATTTTTCATCAACCTCTTGGACACTCAAAAATGCAATACTATCGGGTAATCGGTCATCAACTGCCCTAATCATTTTTCTGGGAGTTAAAGATTCCCACAATGATTTGTTGATTGTAACAACGCCGCCATTTCTTCTAACATTAACGCCAGCATCAGTACGACTTGACAAAACCAGATTATGGCTTGTGTCGTTTGGATCTATCCACTTAAGTTTGTGAAATACGCGAATCAACTCGCCCTGTACAGTTGTTACATCCGGTTGGATTTGACTACCATGAAAGTGTCGACCAATATATCCAATGGTAAAGGCGAGGCGAACTCGCTCTGACATCATACCACTTATTCCTCAAGCAAAAGTGTCGACGCCTCTTCGGGTGAATAACCAAGGCCGCCAACCGACCACTTAATGGCAGATTTTAGCCAAGGCATTACCTGAGGATTCGATTTTGTTGGGTCTACTACCTCGATAGCATCTACCAAGTTTCTTGCAGCCATGTATAGTCGGTCGTCGATTGGGATATCTGCCAATTCTAGACGGCGCGCATATCTCTCATACTCTTTGATTGCTTGTGGTATTCTGCGACATTCTAAGGCAAAATCAGCGAAATCAACAATATATTCGTCGTTTTCTTCATCGAGGTTCATTGCTTTCTTGTAAGCCATCATAATTTTACCACCAGGTATTACATCATCTTGTGCCTCAACATTCAGCATGTTGGCAAATTCCGCATATGTGTGATGTACTGCAGCGATGTCTTTGTTTGATTTACAAAGGTCATCGAGCATTTGTACTGCTCCCTCTAGGTCGCCTTCAGCAAATTTTTCTATCGCAGGTTGCAGAACTTCGTCACTCATTTTGATAACTCCAGTATTTACTGCGTAAAGGTTGCAGTTATTGAATGACTCGCTTGAAATCACTCATCAGTATTGCTTGAAATTGACTCTTTCAAATCACTTAACAAGTTAGACTGACTGTGCTTTTTGTGCATCTCATTGAGTAACATCTTGCACTTGTCCCAATTCCTGATAGAATAGAAACAATGTTTTGGATCGGGTCTTACAGTTCTTATGGTTCGTTGATAGGTTAAGATTCCAACAAATGAACGGAGCAGGGATTTTTTGGCTTTTTCAGAAATAGTATCATCAGAGCTGTCGGCGGATCCTGGCATATTGACTGCCCCTGCAGCCCCCATTGATTCGTCAACTATACCTACTCCTGAATCGGTAAGAATAGAGACGGTAGCGTATCCAAATATTGTTCCAACCGGTGTTCTTTCAACAATAACTTCCGAGATTCTATCGAACAAAATTCTGCGATGCGAACGTGAGAGCAGGAAACTATGCTCAAAAATTACAGCATCTGAAGTAATGGCATAGTGGAAACTATTCTGATAGTAAAATGTTAGCGCGAAGAACAAACCAGTGTAAACAATACCAAATAGATAGAAGTTGTATTCGATTCCAATAAAGTCGCCCATTCCATCGCCAAACAAATCTGTTATGAAGAATATGAAATCATCGATTTGAATGATAAGTGGAGTGAAGGAAACCAACAATAACCAAACAGTGACCCATTTACCCGATGTCGATGTATTCAATAGACGGTTCATCCAAGTCACGAAGAGCATGACAAAGATGAAACTGAATGACATGCTATCACTGGTTGTCAAATCAATAAACCAATAGACAAATGCCATGAATCCAGTAGAATCCTCACCAAGCGAATCGGCTTGACCAAACATGAAATGAAGGGCCAAGACGAGTATTCCTAGAGCATACATGCCGACAAAGGCGAAGGTGCTTGGTTTCTTGGTAAGGTGAATTTCCTCCCCTGGTATAAGCCTAAATTTTTTGGCTAGGCTTTCTGCATTTTTAGACTCAAGTTCCTCACTTGCTTTCGTGTCTAAAGTCGATTCTTCATCGCTCATGTCCAGTCCTCTTGTATGTCTTTAGTGTCTTATCCCAAATGAATGTTGCCCCGAAGGATGGCTAATCAGTGTAATATCCCCCAAGAATGTTCAGCATTCCCACGTATCCACTGATAGTCTTTGAGCGAACGGAATCCTAAGTCATCGCTTATGCTCAAGGCGACGACATTCAATGGATATTCGTTGTAAGTGAAGTTAGATACTAAGCCACCGATTGTTGGCTGTTCGAACGCCCAGTGAGCCCTATCGATGGCTTGTGCATCAATTTTTATTGTCACATCCTCATTCCACATTTCTACTCTAAAACCTGGCAATTTGCTACCCGGTGTCGCACCATGACTACCTTCTACCGCATCGCAAGCATATTTTTCAACTCGAACATTAGAAAATGGTATGCTTTGGCCGGAGACTGCATCGTGAAATAAGCCACCTTGTGACAAACTCATATGCCCTAAATCGCGCTTTTTCCACGGTTCGTTATCTCTCGAGGTGACTGTCAAACTCAGATGGGGTAAGAACCAATCAATATACGAACCGTCGCTGAGGTGTAGCATTCCCCAATACCATGGAACAGAGGGGGCTTGTACGCACACTTTTTGGAAATAAGCCGTGCCTGAGATCTCTTGGTCATCGAGATGTCCATCCACCTTGCACCCATGCAGGCGAAGAATGTCATAGCCCATGTCCATAGCATAAGTCGCAGTTGCATGCCTAGCAGTCGACATTGCTTCATTCCAAGGTGTTAACCTGAAATCCATTTGCCGTGGGACACTAGCTTCATTGGGAAATTCATCGGTATGTAACTTAAGCCAAAATTCGCTCAGGTCACTCTTTAGGCCCATCGACATGTCCTCGTCGGTTAATGGAACAACTGCACCTCCACCCGCACCGGACTTCGAATTTTGTTTAGGCCATGCTGGGTGTTCATCGTCAATTACGATCATTCGGCATTTTTTCTTGATGTACGGCTCATACATTCGTTTACCATCGAACCACCAAGCACAAACCATGCCATCGAGTGAAATCCCACCATCAGCATCAAAACCCGGGCGCCCTTTTGGTGTCCATTCCGTACCGCTGACCATTACCTTTGGATTATCTTTGGTCGACCAAAGTACCATCAATTGTTTGCCACTTGGGTTTCCGTCTTCATCATCGAGCATCAGTAGCCACCACCACCAATCCCATGTCAAGTGGTGAAGCGGTGGACGTTCCTGCAATTTCCACATTCGCGATAAATCACCGGCGAATTTTTCCATCGAATTCGTCATTCAATTTCCTTCCCTTTGAAAAGTGCTCCTCCGATGAATAACAGTGCCGCAGCTTGGATAAGTAGCACGACAGTGGCAATTATCATTGAGAGAAATGGACTTATGTCTCCCAAACCGGGTGTAGCATAGAAATACAGTAGTGGCTCAGAGCCAATTAATTCCTCACTTTCAAAACCTAACGAATTGTTTCCTTCAACCGAAAAGCCCGAACTGATTAACAACGCCATATCAGGCCACACAATCATACTAGCAGAATCAACAATTATCAAAGCCCAGCCGATAACCGAAAATCGCAATATTGGAGAGTCTGGGACGCCCATAGATAGTAAAGCCATTCCCAGTTCCCAAGCAGCAAATGGAATCGCCAAAATAATGCCATATCGCCACATGACTCCGAGGAAACAGAACAACATTCCGTAGACAAGGGTTGCCATCATGGCGGCAAATAAGATTGCTAACCAAACTCCGAACTCAGAAAATCTAAACAATGATTCGCCCGGACCAGCAAAACCCGTCACTATGGCGGCTAGTAATGTCAATATGGTAAGATAAGGCCATACAATACCAAGATAACCAATTATCCGGTAAAAGAATACCTCAGTGCGAGCTATTGGCTTGGTTAGCATGTAGTGCATTGTTCCAGAACTCATTTCATCTCTGATTAAGCCTGTTGCCATAAATAGCGGAATGAAGATGCTTATTATGAACACAAATCCAAGTTTACCAATACCAAGCACTGATGCTCGATGCAATGCTTCCTTGGCGTATGCTTCATCATCAGGGTCCTCATCAACAAAATTATCCGCATCAAATTCTAAATTACCCGATAGACTAAGCGATAATTCGATATCACATTCGATTCCGTTATCATTGGTGTCTTTTTGGGAGCTGGTTCGAGAATTGGTTCGACAATCCCCGTCATCATCGTATCCCACACTAACGGTTCTAGTTCCGCTGGGAGATTCATCCCAATCGAAATCATCCTCATTCACCCACTTATCTGGATCGTCAGGGGGCACTGGAGGGTCGAACAACCCGGGGTGCGATTGGTCGGAAAATGGATTCGTACCATACAGCCGTTCTTGACCATCAGGATAGAGGTCCCCATCTGAGTCAACTGAATCGCCGTCATTATCTATTGCTTCAAAGTCTCTCTGCATCGCGTCGACATAAAACAACATCAGCAAACTGATTACTACCAAACCAGTAATCAGCACCACCCATGTCGAAATCTTGGTTCGATATTGCCGCATGGTAAATTCCGTGATTGCAGAGGCTTTCCGATCTAAAGCGCGGAAGATAGTATTGGTTTTGTCCGCCATCAATAACCACCTCCACCTGTCAAATAACCCAATATTGAGGCTAAGTCATCATCCGGATTATCTATTGATTTGATTTTATGATTGCCATCCACAATTGCTTTTGGCAAGTCACTATGAAAATCACCTAAACTGCGAGTTTGTACCGTTAATTTTTCCGGATTCTGGAATAAAATTCCGTGCACTGAGTCAATATCAATAACACTCTTGGCTAATTCCTTAGGTGATTCACAACCGATATCAATTCTATGTGGGATTCGATCTAGTTTTTCCCGAATCGCGTGTAAGTTACCCAATGCTAACAATCTACCGTGGTGCAGAATTACAATCTGTTCGGTAATTCGTTCAATTTCAGTCAAAATATGGCTGCTTACGATTACCGTTCTTCCCATTCTTCCCAATTCTCTTATGACATTCATGATAGTAGTTCTCGCTAATGGATCACAACCCTGTAATGGCTCATCAAGGATAATCAATTCCGGGTCGTTTACTAAAGCATGAGCAATTTTTGTTCGTTGACGCATGCCTTTTGAGAACCTACCAATTTGCTTGTGTGCAACATCTAACAATCCAACAAAGTCGAGCACTCTATCTGCCTCTTGTTTAGCCTTGTCTCTGGTCAAACCGTTCAGCCTTGCAAAAGTAGAGATGAAATCGTGCGCAGTCATCCAATCATACATCTTCTCAGCCTCTGGTACAAAACCAACTCTTGCGTAAGGGGCTGGATTTTTCCAAGGGTTAGTACCAAACAGACGAACTTGTCCCGAACTGGGTTTTAATTTGCCCATTAGAATCTTGAATAACGTAGATTTACCCGCACCATTCAAACCTAATATTCCTGTTACCCCTCCCGACAACGCAAGCGTTATTCCGCTTAATGCGTGTATTTTGCCATAGGTTTTGCTAACATTTTCCAACAAAATGACCGGAGCAGTTTGGTCTGCTTGCCATTGTTCTGTTTCGGCTTGTCCTTCTTGATGGAAATCCGGCATCATTCTCTAGTCACCTCCATCGATGCAACTCTTGATGACAAAATGTAAAGGAAAAACGCGTTTATCAGTACTAATGATGCCAAAGACCAGGTCCATGAGTATTGGTCGTATGTAGTCTGTGTTCCAACTAGAGCCTGCCCCACATGCGCCAAACAATCATACGGAGAAAGCAAGTACATTATGTCCCTTTCAAACAGGTTTGAGACTAATACAGCCAAAGTTTTGCTACCAAGTACTATCGCAACCAAACCAATACCGGGGAAAAATTTTCCACGTGACACACTGGATAGACCCAATCCTATGCTTGTGTAGGTAATGATAAGCAAAATTCCGCCCATGAAAGCCGCCAAGAATAGCGGAAAAGTATCAATTATCCAGGCCCAACCACGACCCATAGCGATTATCTCGACAAAGTAGTAAATCATCAGCGTCAAAATTACCACAAAGGCTTGAATCATAGCTACCGAGATATACTTCATCATAACATAATCAAAGCGGCTTATTGGCCGTGAAAAATACAAGGCTGAAGTACCGTGATATCGGTCTTCTGAGACTATTCCGCCAACCAGTAAAGCCGCAAGAATCGGATAATACAACATGTTGCGAGGGAAGAATCCAAGCACATGGCCGTATAGATTATCACGATTGACGCCCCACATATTATGTAATTCTGGACTGCCTATAACCGCAGAAAGCAGAGTCAATCCGACGTCTGCTAAAGAGGCAATAAACACCAACACGATGAATAATTTCGTTGGCAAACCCCACGGACGGTGCCCTTTGCGGAAAATTCCCAGCACGTGGTGCCGAAGTATCGCCCAGTTGCGCATCCATCGGGGATTGAGAGTTCCATTCCACGGTTTGTAAATTTGCTCAAATACATAACCAACGGAAGCCGTATTGCTACTCACCTGAGCCGTTGCTGCCTCATCTCCGTCACGTGAACCCCATGCCGCATCCATTCTACCTTGACCGGTTACAGGGGCACTTTCTGAGAAACCAACCTCTTCTTTTGCTTCAGTATTGGTCTGGTCAGTCACTTCCATCATGAACCACCTCCCATATGCTGTGGAGCGTCGACTTGCCTAGCAGAAACCGGACTACGGAGCAAATCTTCACTGGTTTTCACTTCATAGCCCAAGTTCTCCATTATCACAATAAATAGGTCCTCAAGTGAGGCTTCGTATTCATGCATTCGCCTAATTTGAGAGCCAGATTTAGCAGCACAGGACAAAATTATCGAGGTTGTATCCTCCGATTCATGAAGAACTCGCATTATCCGACCTTCTCGTCGAACCGTCAAGCCCATAGATGACATTTCTTGTTCCAATTTTGAGGCATTGCCCCATACATGAATTTCGATTTCTCGGTCGATATCTTTCAAGTCCTCAATCTTACCCTGTGCCGCCAATTTACCTTTGTGCAGGAGAACCATGTTATCACAAACCCGCTCAACGTCATCCATCAAATGAGACGCCATCATGACTGAGCGGTTACCATGTTCAACCATGTTTTGTAGTGTTGTAATCATAAATTCCCTTGCCGTAGCATCCAAACCGTTCGAAGGCTCGTCTGCGATAATTAATTCTGGATCGTGAATAATACTACATGCTAATTTTGTTGCTTGTTTCATACCAGTTGAAAAACTGCCAATATTTCGGTATCTTTGTTCTCCAAGACCGACATATTGCAGGACTTCATGCGCCCTAGACATTGCTACAACTGGATTCATACCAAGTAATTCACCAGAATATTTGACTTGGTATATGGCCTCCATATCGGGGTTGAGAGCGTCGTACTCTGGCATGTACCCTATTCGCGAGCGTATGGCTGCACCCTCTGTACGTATATCGTGACCAAGCACAGTACCTTCGCCAGATGTTGCTTGAATCAAGCCAAGTATTGTCTTTAGAAAAGTAGACTTTCCTGCCCCATTGGGTCCGAGCAAACCCGTAGCGCCTTTCTTGATTTTGAGATTCAAATTCTCAAGCGCAAGATGGGGTCCATATGACTTTGACAAGTCGGTTGTGTGGATGATGTAGTCATCGTCAAACATAGGTTACCCATCCTAAGGAGATAACAGGCAACCTTTGAATGCTGCGCTAAATTGTGGGATATAGGATTCTATTCCTTGATCCCATCACGTGTCTTGATGGCAACCCCTTTTCTCATCGCAACTAAATCTTCTGAGGTTGAAACTGAAACACCATGGCCGATTAAATTGCCAGATTGATTACAAATCAAACAAGCCTCACCCGGGCGAAGCCAGGGGTCACAAGCAGTAACAAATCCGTGAAAGACATTACGACCTTTTCTAACGAAAGGTTCAGCATCATCATCTACTACAACAACAGCAAGACCCTCGCCAGCATAAGGTGAAATGGCAGTTTCAGGAAATGTTTCTGGTAGTGGTGTTCTTCTGCGCGTGAATAATTCTACTGCACCGGGGTTATTCAGCGATAAGCCGCCGTCTCCTAAACGAAAACTTGCTAAGTGTTGATTAGTTGATGATAAAACATTCTTGATTCGACCATATTTGTTGACCACAAACTGTGCACTTTGGACGATTTCTTGCGCTTGTTCTTGATGCACATTAAACAAAACTGAAAATTTATCTGCAGCCTTCAAACGATTTAGTTTCAGCCTTGCCTGCGCAAAGTAATTATCTTCGTGAATAGTCAATCTCCCTTCAACTAAATTGACCTTTATCGATGGCTTGAGACCACTAACAACATCGAATAGTTTTGATTCAAACGTTTCAGAACGCAAATCGACAGCAATGATGGCTTTGCCCGATAAACCAAACAATTCAAGTTCTTGGGCTACCCTTGCCATGTCCAAATTATTCTTCCATAACCAATCTGGCCCTTCAATATGGCAAAACGGATTCAAGTCTTCAAGACTGTAAGGGACCAATCCAATTGGAGTATTAATCATAATTTCCAAACCCGGCAAACATTGCAAAAGTTTAGCAACTAAATTGTCACATTTGTCTCGCCAAGGACCTGATTGACCGTAGAATATAATCACGGAATCGCTACCAGCGCCACTATCATTCCTCGGATGCCATCTATCAAGAAGCAAATTCTTTGCAGCGGTAATGTGAGGTCTTGCCATCGTATCAGAACCAGCCCATTGCTCTCCGCCCTTCCGAGGAGTGGTTTGTGAATTCAAAATCCAGTTCCAACCAAATTCCCAACCTCCACTATTGCTAAATTCTTGTGAAGATGTCCGCTCATCAAGCGGGATTTTACCGTGATTAAGGGCGATCATTTCAGCAGTTGCGGGATTGGTAGTCAGCCACAAAAATGCATCTCTCAAGGCAGGGTGTTGATGACTTCTTTGCTCCACAAGTCGCCAAATATCTCCATCACGGACTGCTTGTCGACATCTAGACAATTCAGCTAAGGTGATTTCAAGATTGTACTTAGACAGCAATTTCATTCGGTCGGATTTATCCATTTTCCTCACTTCTTCTGGAGAGTACTGGCTAATACAAGGCATGATTATTGGCCATTCAACCATATGCTCAAGTTTCTCTGTCCCCCATGGTGTCAAGATTCTACCATCTCGAGCAAATAATGCATAGGCTGCTGAATCAAATAAATCTGCACCAAGGGCAATCGACATTGGAAATAGCATGGGATGGCCACAGCCAAACATATGCACTGGACGATTACTAGGCAGAAATGGTAATGTTGACAGCATTATTTTGGCGTATTCCCGATACCTGTGTTGCTCCATTACGGGAACGATACCGCCGATTGGGTGAACTGAAAAGTCAAATTTACCCATTTCCGTTGCTGATTTGGTTCTTAAATCTGAGAAGAGGCCGCCCTGGATTGGTCCGTTAAGCATGGTATCTCCGGATACCTCAACAGAGACTTTCGACCGTCTAAGGGTTTCATCTACCGCTTCAGCAACCTCTGAGTATTTCATGTCCGGTCTCGAAAAAACATCAAGCATAGTTGCAATATCAACGTCGATTGCCTTTTGGAAATCTACTATCTCTTCTACACCGACCTCGACATCACCGTAGACATAGGATTGGAAAGTTCCAGAATCAGTCATTATAACTCCCGGATAGTCTAGAAGGGCATGAACACCGTCAGCAATCGCTTTTTCCTTCAGCCCATCATGCTTCCAGATGATATATGAATTGGTAATTAACGCACCAATGCCATATCTGTCCCACATCTCCCTTGGTTCAATTGTGCGGATGTTGGGATTTATCACTGGCAGCAATGCTGGAGTTTCAAGAATACCGTGCTTAGTGTGAAGTTTTCCTAAACGTGCCCGCCCGTCTCTCGTCGTTATTTCGAACAATCCTTCATCGGCTTCTCGACAAGGTTCAGGATTTGGTCTAGGGTGGTCTGACCACACAGGCATGCACATGGCTGTTGCCATTGTGATTTGAATTAATCCGTCAAAAAATTAAGAAATCATCACACAAATTCGACATTTCCATGTGCCAGTATAAATTCGCGCCCCAGCTCGTCAAATGTGTCGAGTAACGCGCTGGAGAATCTAATATTACTTATTTCGTCATCAGCCTCGAGATCGGCTTTAATTCCATCAAGCGTCCCCGGAGCAGCACCACAGGAAAGACAAGCACCTGTTAGGTCGAGTACAAAGTCGAGGGTTGATTCATTCTGGACAGTTAAAACAACATGTGACTCGACCTTAATACCACCACCATGACCATCCAATGCAGCTCTTACACTACCCAGTCTTGCTAGCAATGCCGGTACTAAATCATCGGATTCAATCATATCAAATATTGAGCGTGCTCGGAGTTTTGCTTCGTATATCGGGTCGACAGACTCTTCTATTCTCTTCTGAGCCTCTTGGTCGAGTGATTGCTTAGCCTCTGCTGCATATTTGGCAACAAGGTCGTCATCAGTCATGGTTTGTGTAACGAGGTGTAGTTTTTGATTCTTTGTAAAATTTAGGCCAACCTAAAAACGCAATACTGCGCCCCAATTTTTTACACTCATTCATAAAGGGGAAACATGTGGTTGGACTGGGTGAGACATTGTCTAATGTAGTTCTTGACATACAAAATCTTCACGTTTCTGTGGAGGGCAATGAAATAATTAAGGGTTTATCGCTAACAATAAACGCTGGCGAAATACATGCCATAATGGGCAGAAATGGAGCAGGAAAATCGACCCTTGCCCATGTCCTAATGGGTCACCCAGCATATGAAATCACCAGCGGGGAGATATCCTTCCGTGGCAAATCGCTCGACGAGTATGATGTATTCGAAAGAGCAAGAGCAGGTATGTTCCTTTCATTCCAATACCCGCCATCGATTCCCGGGGTGCAAGTTGGTAATTTCCTCAAAAAATCTGTTAATAATGTGCGAGGAGAGAAAGTCAAAGCGAGAGAGTTCCGCAAAGAATTAAACGCCGCAATGGACAAATTGGACATGGATCGAAGTTTTCTATCAAGATATGTTAACGATGGCTTTAGCGGTGGCGAGAAAAAACGCCTTGAAATGCTGCAAATGATGTTGTTAAAGCCCAACCTTGCGTTGCTAGACGAAACTGATTCTGGATTAGACATCGACGCTCTTAGGCTCGTTGCTAAAGGAATTAACGAAACAGCAGACAGCACCGGATTCCTCGTCATCACTCACTATCAAAGGCTGTTAGATTTGGTCAAGCCGGACTTTGTCCATGCAATGATTGATGGCAAATTTGTCAAGTCCGGTGGTCCTGAACTAGCACTTAAGTTAGAAGACCAAGGATACGACTGGTTGGAGGCATGAGCATGAGTGACGAAGCAATCAATGCAGTAGGCGACTACAAATACGGTTTCCACGATCCAGAAAAGGCAACAATCAGGTTCGACAAAGGGCTTTCAGAACAAGTAGTGAGAGATATCTCAGCACTCAAAGATGAACCTCAGTGGATGACTGAACTCCGAGTAAAAGCATATCACCACTTCATGGAAAGGCCAATGCCTGATTGGGGCAACTGCAACATGCTCGAATCGATAAAATTCGACGATGTAACCTACTTTTTGCGCTCCTCCGACCAAACCCAAAACAACTGGGATGATGTACCAGACGACATCAAAAATACCTTCGACAGACTTGGAATTCCTGAAGCTGAACAGAAGTGGCTTGGTGGGGTAACCGCACAGTATGAATCCGAAGCCGTATATCATTCGATTAGAGAGGACCTTGAGGAACAAGGAGTAATCTTCCTAGACATGGATTCTGGATTAAAGGAATATCCAGAACTTGTTAAACAATATTTTGGAACCGTCATTCCATATGGAGATAACAAATTTTCAGCCTTGAACACTGCTGTATGGAGCGGCGGTTCGTTCATCTACGTCCCGAAAGGTGTTCATGTTGAAATGCCTGTACAAGCCTACTTTAGGATTAACGCTAAAAACATGGGCCAGTTTGAAAGAACCTTGATAATTGCCGATGAAGGAAGCAGCATTCATTACGTTGAGGGATGCACTGCACCGACATACTCTACTGATTCACTTCACTCTGCAGTTGTTGAATTAATTGCCATGGAGGGTGCTAAGATTCGCTATTCAACCGTACAGAACTGGTCTGCCAATGTGTATAACTTGGTCACCAAACGAGGAATCGCTCACAAAAATGCAGTTGTTGAATGGGTTGATGGAAACATCGGCAGTAAACTGACAATGAAGTATCCCGCAGTGATTCTCAAAGGTGAAGGAGCGCACGCTGAAATAATCTCAGTAGCCTATGCTGGTGAGGGACAACATCAAGATGCTGGGGCAAAAGTTCACCACTTGGCTCCAAATACAACATCCAATATTCTTTCAAAATCAATATCCAAAAACGGAGGCAGGTCCTCATATCGTGGGCTCTTAAAGGTTAATCCAAAAGCGCATGGTTGTCGATCAAAGGTTGTATGTGATGCACTAATGCTCGATTCCACCTCACGCTCTGACACATATCCAACCATGGAAGTGGGCAACTCAACCGCTGATCTAGAGCATGAAGCAAGCGTCTCAAAAATTTCCGGTGACCAACTATTCTACCTCATGAGTCGAGGATTTAGTGAAGAAGAAGCAATGGGCCTAATTGTTAATGGATTCTTTGAACCATTTACCAGAGAATTACCCATGGAATATGCAGTTGAACTAAACAAACTACTCGAACTTGAGATGGAAGGTGCCATCGGATGAGTTACCTCGATTTGCCAATTCCAAAAAGGTCAGAACACCTTTGGAGATACACTTCTTGGAAGAGAGTACACCCAACCAAAGTTGACACATTGCCAAGCATTACATCAGCAACGGTGTCTGTCAATGGTTTAGTTATCTCACCAAATTCCACCGCAGTAGTAACTCCAGACGATGACATTTCGAGAGTTTTTTTAGCAGAATCGAATAACCAAATGCACAAGGTTGTCATCAATGATGATAATAATGATTTATCTATTCAGATTAACAGCGAAGATGATGCCAATTCCTGTCACATCCACTTTGACGCCAAAGTATCGGCCAGTGTTAGAATCTCACTGACAGGAAATTCGAAATGGTTTGGTTTGAAGATAACAGGAGAATTAGGGCAAAATGTCAATCTATCATATGGAATTGTTAACGATATGGGAGATGACACTACCATACTGCGATGCGAAGACTGGCAAGTCTCTCGAGATTCAACCCTCGAGTATGGAGAATTATCGGCCGGTGGCGAGAGGATAAAAAGCGACATTCGCACCTATCTATCTGGAGTCAATTCATCGCTGATGCAGAATATTGCAGTCAATTGTCAAGCCACCAGTGTTGATGATCACCACATTGAGATCCACCATTTGAGCGGCCATAGCAATTCCTCACTAACTGTAAAATCTGCGTGTGCCGATAGGAGTCATGCTATTGGTACTGGTTTGCTGGTGATCGAGGAAGATTGTGATAAATCAGACGCTGGTCAAGTTTTCAAAAATTTGTTACTATCAGAACGGGCTAAAGCAGAATCTATACCAGAATTAGAGGTGTTATCAGATGATGTTAGTGCAGCTCATGGGGCTGCCAGTTCCTCTGTTGACCCTGAACAAATCCATTACCTGATGGCAAGAGGATTTAGCCGAGAAGATGCCACAAGTGAAATTGTTGAAGGATTTTTAATTAGCAGTTTTGCAAAGATAGCGAACCAACAAACCAGAGAGTTTCTTATCAATTCTCTTTCCAATCTACTAGATTAGCGAGATGAGCACCATGCGCGAAGAGTTCCCGATTTTACAACGTGAAATTAATGGCTATCCATTAGTTTATTTTGATAATGCGGCCACAACTCAAAAGCCAAATTCTGTAATTAATGCCATGAATGATTACTATTCAAATTCCAACGCCAACGTACACAGGGCAGTTCACACCCTCGCAGGAGAAGCAACTGAAGGGTATGAATCATGTAGAAGCGCATTGAAAGCTCGCTTTAACGCCAATAAAGCAATAATCACCAGTGGCACAACTGAAGCAATCAATCTAGTTGCTCACGCATGGGGCAGGGCAAATTTGTCAGATGGTGATGCAATAATCTTGACTGAGATGGAGCACCACTCGGATATTGTACCTTGGCAAATGTTAGCCCAGGAAATGAACATCGAATTGAGATTTATTCCAGTCCAAAAAGACTTGACTCTTGATATGGATTTATTTGAAGCAGCCATTGAAGGTGCAAAATTAGTTTGTGTTGTACACATATCTAATGTATTAGGAGTCTGTAATCCGGTTGAAAAGATAATTGATATCGCACATCGAAACGGTGCACGAGTATTGCTTGATGCCGCACAAAGCGCCCCTCACCAAGACATCAACTTCGAAGAACTGGGTGCAGATTTTATGGCATTTTCTGCCCACAAAATGTGTGGTCCAACCGGAATTGGTGCTTTACTTGTTACTGATGATGCATTCGATGAAATGCAACCGTTCATGGGTGGTGGAGACATGATTGAAACAGTAAGCATTCGTGGCTCAACCTACCAAAAAAACGAACAGAAATTTGAAGCCGGCACTCCACGAATCGCGGAGGCTATTGGGTGGACTGAGGCGATAAAATGGTTGAATTCAGTTGATATCAAAACTGAGCACAAAAGGATTCTTAATTCCGCACGATGGCTTGCAAACCAACTTAGAAACCTTGGCATGAAAGTTTATGCTCGCCATGGTGACAATGATGCAGCAGTCGTTTCTTTCCTCCATCCTACCATGAATAGTGAAGATCTAGCTCACCTCTTAGATGCGAGAGGCTTCGCGGTAAGAACTGGACATCACTGTGCTCAACCGTTGTTAGAACGACTCGAGATTAATGGCACTGTGCGCGTATCTTTATATTTCTACAATACACATGAAGAAGTTGTTTCCTTTGTTGAATACTTTACAGAAATAATGGAGAGATTCGCATGAATTACTCAGCAGAATTAGTCGAACTTATCGAAGAATTCAAGGAAATCGATGACAAAATGGAACGTCTAGAGATGGTTTTTGAGTTAGCCGATGAGGTTAATCTTCTGCCATCAGACCAGTGGACAGATTCCACAAGAGTCCATGGTTGTCAGTCTGAAGCCCATGTTAAAATTGGGTTAGTAAACTCGAATGTTAACTTTCAAGCAGGAGCCGATTCAAAATTAGTTCAAGGATTAATGGGGATTCTAACGATGGCTATTCACGGTTGCGATGCAAATATTGTACTGGAATTAACACCGAATTTTGCGTCAGAAATGGGAATATTAAATTCATTATCCCCAAGTCGTTCAAATGGATTTAGGAATATGTTTGATAAAGTGATGAATGAAATAAGAACCCAATTGGAGGCGCAATTATGACAGATAAAGCTGCGGTTATGGAGCAACTAGACGAGGTGGAAGACCCGGAACTAGACCTTTCAATCGTCGAGTTAGGCTTAGTATATGATGTTAGAATCGAAGACAAAGATGGACAAGTACACGCTGAAATTGACATGACTCTAACAAGTCCTGGATGTCCAGCTGCGGCAGAAATTATGGCTGCTACGCATCGTGCTGCTCTAACTACTGAGGGTATAGAATCAGTACATGTTAATCTTGTTTGGTCACCAAGGTGGGACCCAAAAATCCATGCATCCGAGGATGCTAAGATGGACATGGGAATTTGGGATTAGCGTTTTACTACTATGGTAAGTAAATCACCGTCTACCAATTGATGGTCTAAGCCAACGCGTTGCCAATCAAACTTGGCGCTTGGGCCTTTTACTCGAGCAAATCTAAACTTTCTCACAAAGTCACGGTGCAATTTGTTGCAGATATTTTCAACTGTGGAATCATCCTTTACGATTAGCGGCTCCTCTAGGTCAGCCTCTTGCCCTTGGGGTTTCAAAAATACCCGCATAAATCCAAGATTATCATAGATGAAATCCTTTAATTCTTCTAATCCAATGTCCTTGAATGCCGAGATTCGCATAACCGGCCATTCGCTCGGTAATGCTTCAGTTGACCTAACAATCTCATCTTCTGTCGCAATATCAATCTTGTTTATTGCGATAACTGCCTTTTCATATACGCGATTACCTGCTAAACAATCGACAATTTGTTCTGCCGTAGCATTCTCCCTCAGGGTAACAACCGCTGAGGTATAACCAAAAGAACGTATAATTTCACCGATATCTGCATCTGTCAAGTGCGTTTGCTCGACTGTGGTGCGAACATCAATTCCGCCTTTATCTACTCGCTTGATGAAGACTGGTGGTTTTGTTTCGTTTAATCGTAAACCAGCATTGTGCAGTTCTCTGTGTAGGACATTAAAATGGCCGTCTTGGAAAGGGTCAACAATAAACAATGTCATATCTGCACTGCGAATTACATTGAGAATTTCTCGACCTCTACCTTTGCCTTCAGACGCACCTTTGATTAACCCCGGTAAATCCAAAATCTGGATCTTAGCACCGCGATGCTCCATTACACCTGGTATGCACGTCAAGGTTGTGAACGCATAACCTCCAGCCTCAGAGTGTGCATCGGTAACCTTGGATATCAAAGTAGATTTACCCACGGATGGGAATCCAACTAATGCAACAGTAGCATCACCTGATTTCTTGACTTCAAACCCCTTTCCTCCACCGCTGGCTTTTGAATGGGCCGCAGCCTTTTCTTCCTTCAACTTTAATTGAGCAATTTTGGCTTTTAACTTACCAATATGGGCGTTAGTGGCCTTATTTTTCTGGGTTTTGTCTATCTCAGCGCGAATCAATTCGATTTGCTCCTTGATAGTTGCCATATGGACCCCTAACCATGGCTGAATATCGGTTACTCTTGAAATCTATTGTACTAGAAAGCCAATAGTGAGTAATTATCTGTATCAATTCAATCGATAGAAACTACCATCTGCATTCATTTGCCACCTAACACCGTCGGCTTGGATGTAGATTGTGTGACCTGTAGACTGATCGTACTGACCGCCGGGTGGCAATCCAGTGTAATCAGCAACAGTAGTTGGCTGCATCGGTGCTAGTGGTTGTGGCGCCGGGGGTGCTTGGGCTACTGGTTGTGTTGGTTGTTGAACTACTGGTTGCATAGGCTGTTGAATCATTTGCTGTGGCTGAGCATATTGCTGCTGCATTACCGGCACTGATGGTTGCTGATATCCAGTTTGATTCGGCATCATTGCGGCTTGTTCACCCCATGCTTGCTGTGAGAAATCTTTGCCAGGAACGTTACTTCCTCGGCCTCGTAGAACAACAACTCCAACTACCGCGGCAATTAGCAATACTCCAATTGTTCCACCAACAATCAAGCCGGTGTTAGATGATTTAGATTCTGAATCTGAACCATCGTCACTATTGCTGTCCGTAACCTCATCATCGTCACCCTCTGGAATATTCTGTGCGGATGTATCTGTTCCATCATGCTGAGCTGTATCTCCAGTCGCTACTGATGATTGACTGGCTGCCTCTGCAGTACCGTCAAGAGTAGAGGACTCGGTAACAAATGCTACTGATGCTGCGTGAGCGATGCCACCGTCAAGACTGACAACATTTAATTGAACTGTATATTCATTTCTTGGAATATTATCATCGACTGAGAATGTGACGGTAAATGGCAAATCGCCGTTACTATCTATTGTACCCCAAGAGATAACTGCACTCTCAAGAAGCGCCTCATTATATGGTTCAACAAGCACATCAAGTACACCGCCTAATGACAAATCAAGACCATTGTGGGCATCAATCACTCCTGATATTGACATTTGCCCATTGGTAATCAACTGCTCACGATTTTCGATTTCAAGTGAGAATTCTGGTAATGTAGTGATACTAATTGTCAACTCATCAGAGCGGACTGTGTCACCTGATGTCCCTGTTACAACTACCGTATAATCACCACCTGATAGATTGGCTGGAACTGTCAAAGTTAATACTGCCATAAACGGAGCAGAACCTCTAGCAAAATCCAATTCTGCAGTTACGCCGTTTGGAACTGTAACTCCAACTGTCACATCAGCACCAAAACCATTGACTGGTTCTATGAATATTGGAGTTGGTACAACCCACTCAACACCACCTGGTAGTACAATCCAAGGGTCCAATGTTAAAATCTCAAAGTCAGGGTCATTATCAACAGTAAAAGGTACAACTACTGAACGATCCATGTTGTTGTATGTTCCAGTAATCGTAAGTTCATATTCACCACTTGAAAGGTTCATGGTATCAACTACTACTGCACCTAACTCATCAATACTCAACATTTGGTCGACGCTGAGTAGTGGTGCATTAGCCGAGTTGACTGAACCAGACATATTGACCGTTGAATCAAATTCATTAAACCCGACAACGTTAATCCATGCAGCAAATGGCAACCCCATTCTCGCAACATTATCAGGTACGCTTGGCAAGATTGTGAAATCTGGTGTTGCCCAATCATTGTTGCCTTCTCTACCGGCAAAAACTTGTATGCCATTGGCTGATACTGTTGTTTGGTCTACAGTAAAGGAATCTTGTCCCATATGTCGGTAATTTAGTGGAAGAGCGCCTGAACCATCCAATTGTTCAGAAAACAATTCACAGCCTCCTAACTCAACTGAGAGACTTACTGTTCCTTGACCAACTGCTGATTCACTCCATACCGTACCCTCGGATATTGGGAAATTGAAATGGTTCATGCCGTTATTATATGTCAAATCTGAACTAATCACGGTTTTTTGGTTGATATCAGCGCCATTTGGAATACATCCTAGGTCTATTCCTCCACCACCGAAGTCGCCGCCTCCTGAGCCATCGCCACCGCCGTTACCAGAACCGTCACCGCCACCATTTTGATTATCACTGCAGCCAAAGAAATCTACAGATTCTCCCATCGGTGTGTTAGGACAACTGTCGTCATCATCAATGACGCCGTCGCCATCTGCATCAGCATTGCCACCATCGCTACCATCGCCACCGTCATTGCCAGAACCGTCACCGTCGCCACTGCTATCATCGTCAGGGCAACCATCATTATCTGCGTCATTTTGAGCATTTGATGCCTCGTTTGGACAAGCATCACTTGAATCTGGGATACCATCTCCGTCGGTATCATCATCACCACCGCCGGAGCCACCGCCTCCATTCTGAGCATCTGAGCAACCAAATGCATCGACTTCAGCACCTGGTGCTGTTCCAGGACAATCATCCCAATCATCTGATACACCATCACAGTCTTCATCTGGGTCACCCCAGTCATCGGTACAGCTTCTTCCGGATGTACTCATCATGTTGAAATCACTACTGGTTTCAATGACATTGGATGATGAAATATTCTCATGAACTAGAGAGAGTGTATCTTTTGTATAGCATGCTACGCCTGATTCCTCATCGATGGTTTTTGTCTCCATGCCCATTAGACTCATGGTTAGAGTCGCTTTGCCTTCAATGCTAACACGATAGCATTCTTTGCCTGCAACTGTCTCAACTCCGGTTACTTCCATGTGATGGTATTCGTCATAAGTTATGCCAAAGAATGTTGGCATGGTTACCGAGAAGTTCCAATAATCTCCTGTAGTCCAAACAGGTGCAGTTTGTAGGTTAGTTGTCGATGCTTGAGCAAATTGATATGATGATAATGAGGAGGTGTACATTGTGTTGCCTTTTGCGTCATATACTTCGCTAGCAACATTCCAACCAATTTCTGGTGAATACCAATTCACCACATATCCTGCATCAATTTCTAAAACATAAGCACCGCCTCCAGCTTCAGTCATTGTTGCGTTAATCGAAACACTGTAAACTCCACCAACCTCAGTCTCATCTTCACCTAGAAAAATAGTATCACGTGTTTTTGCTGGATTGCTTGAGCCCCAGTGGGTATTTTCTTCATCCCAAACAGACATTGACACACCGTCTCCTGATGCATGTGAAAGTGTAAGCAATAGTGTCTGTCCAGGCTCCAACCATACAGAGTACCAATCGCGTTTATCATTCCACATATCTACAGTTCCACGGACAACATCACCAGGATATACATCTTGGCCAGTTGTATTGCTATCATTGGGTTCTACTTCAGAAATCACCTCTACTCCTGAATTTTCTGAAAGAGAGATATTGAAATCTTCACTCAATTCAGAATAATCCGTATCAATCAATAATGGTTGAAGACTTGCTAACAATAATATCCACAATACTGCTAAACGCATGGTTTTGACAATGGAAGTTGATTTATAATTCTATACTCACAGATTTGTTACTATAATCCTAAGAAAACCGAGAACATACAGTTAGTAACAACAATGTTACCATTAAGTTAAATAAATCATTTAATAAAGAGGCATTGTAGGTTTTAGATATCATGATTGAAGTATGTAATCCGACGTTTGCCAAGGTCGATGCAATTTTAGATTTGTTAACCAAATCAAAATCTTTGCACATATTGCTGATATTATACCGAACCAAAGAACCTTTGAGGTTTTCACAAATTAAATCAGCGGTCAAATCCTCTTCAACCACTGTTTCACGAAGATTAAGCGAACTTGAAGATGAAAAAATGATTGTAAAGAATTATCATGATGGAATGAACATTACTTACGAACTCTCTAATGATGGAAGATCATTAGCACCAGTAATTGAAGCGATTTTTGAATGGTGCGATAATCGCTAGTTCTATCGTGTGGCGAAAAATTGCAACACTCAATTTCCGATGACATCAAAGGACATGGACTCTTGGTGTGCATTATGGGGATAGAGACTGTACTGCTTATAGTGAATGAAAAATCCCTAAGACAAATTTTAGATATTGATTGGAATGAATTATACCAATTGATGGACAATGGCAACATGAGATACGTAAGACCAGAGAAACTACCTCGACTGGAAAGACAGTTTGACATTGATTGTGAAGCAGAGATTCTTGATTGGATGGAATCAATTGGTTCAAGAGATGGAACTGTTGAAGAAGTTCTCAGAGACCTTGATGATGGCGAGGAGGGGTTGCTACAACTGATGCATTATGCTAGTCCGGGAAATTGGGAATGCTGGGAAGCTCGCTCATACCTATACTTGGACGTAGCATTAGGCAGGGAGATAGCCGACCGTAATGACCTATACTCTGTCTCCACTTGGCAAGGCGTAATTGAAAGACTATCGAACTTACCAGAGGATGAATTTGCGGAGAAGGTTTGCATGGATTGGATGGACAGACGGAAACAATTGGGCGAGACTCTTGATGAGAAGGAAGATCCAAAAATTATCCCAACTTATGAGGCTCACACAAGAAAATCGAAATTATTAGTCCATGCTATCAGCGAGTGGCAAAATAATCCTGACAATATAGGAATAGTTGGTCGGGAACATCTTGAAGCATCACAGTGGGGTCACGATGAGTATAACTTGAGCAATTATCTAAATAAATAGATACGACGGTTTCAAAAATAACTGGTATTAGCCACTACCATGTCTGTGCCCGAAGATGAGGTCCCCGAAGACCTTGCTGATGACGAAATTCCCGTGTTAGAGGAAGGTGCAGAAACTATTGAAGTATCGATAGCAGAAGAGCAAGACCCGTTAGAATCTGCAATTGAAAGGGCTGAAATAGCTGAAAAAGAAATTGCTTACAAAGATGCTGAGATTCAAAATATTAGGAAGCGGTTCCTTGCTGAAAAGTCTGATTTAATTCAATATGGTAGTATGGGTTTGGCAAGAAAAATGCTTACTGTGCTTGCTGATGTTGACCGCGCTATGAACAACATTGAGGAAGACGACCAATCACCCCTCGCTCAAGGACTTCGACTACTTAGAAACAAAATGTGGCATGAATTGTCTGGTGAAGGAGTTACGGCTATTGATGCCAAAGGAAAGAAGTTTGACCCAGCAAGGATGGAAGCGATTACAACTATTCCTGCATCAGATGATTATTCTGCTGGAACAGTTGTTGATGTTATTGAGGCAGGATATATGTACAAACAGAAGGTACTGCTGGCATCAAGAGTGGTTGTTGCGAGCGATTAGCCTACATTCACACCGGAGACCATCGTTGACAATCGGAAAATTGCATCATTGGAAATTAACCAATCGATGACTGAATCCGGAATGCTTGCAGATAAAACCGCTTTCACAGCCTCATCGTCATAAACTGTAGACAGCATCAGAAGAGTTTGACGCACTCTCCAACCTTCGTAATTCTCACGATTATTCAAACCTACGAATGACACAGGAAACTGGGAATCTTCGTACAATCTCTGTGTGGTTTCATCAGATGTTACTAATGTCCCTAAGCCATGAAATTTTTTTGCATGCTCAACCCAATTAGGGGGGTCGTTTATGTCTTCAATACCCACGATAGTTGCTGATTTTTCGTTGGCTGAAAGCCATGATTCAATCATTATTTTACGCTCCTCAAAAGTCCAAGGATTGCTTGATTCCCAACCCTTTTTGGCAGAGCCAATGGCGATCGTGATAGGTTCATCATGCGCCAGTGCAAATGCGCTATTGATTAGGTATTCATGACCCTTGTGAAACGGTTGAAATCGACCAAGAACGATATAATTACTCACTGCTTCACCTCAAAAGTAGCTGTCAACATCAACCTGCGGCAATTCATGACCGTGGTCTTTGAAACACAAAATCATCCTTTTACAACCTTCAATCATTTCTTCTTTGGTTGTCTCACCCATTGAGCCAATTCTGAACATCTTCCCTTTGAGATGGTCTTGAGCACCTATAACTTGGGTAGCATAATTTTCTTTCAAATCAGACCGCCACCGGTCATCGATGCCTTCAGGATACATAACCGCAGTAACCGTTGCACTGCGCTGTGAAATATCTGCTGGCAAATCAAACCCGAGATCTAAAAACAGATTCTGTACTCCTGTTGATAATTCTTGACATCGCTGCCAACGATTGTTGAGACCTTCAGCCTTCAAGGCATTTAACGCAGCAGCCCAACCCATTGCTAGATTAATTGCTGGTGTCCAAGGTGTTTGATCATCGTCGCCTTTTTTATGTGCTGAGATTAAATCAAGATAAAACAGAGCATTGACATCTCCTTGCTCTTTGATTGCCTTGCAACGCTCATAGAAGTGCGAATTAAATGCAATCGCTGCGATACCTGAGGGTCCAGCCGTACATTTTTGAGCGCCCATTGCGGCGGCTTCTACATTCCAATCCTCAAGATTTACCGGTAATCCACCGATTGAAGTTATTCCGTCTAAAATGAACGATGTCTCATATCGATTACACATTTCTGCAATTGAGGGTGCATCTTGAGTAATACCAGAACTAGTTTCATTGTGACATATCAATACTGCCTCGTAGCATTTACGCTCAAGTTGCTGCTCTAACTCATATAGGTCAAACGCTCTTCCCCATTCGTACTTTATGTGCTTTACATTACAGAATCGTTTACACATTTCTGCGACTCTTTCACCAAATTTACCATTGGTTGGAACAAGCACCAAATCATTGGGCCTAAAGCGATTAGCAATTATCATCTCCATTGCAGCCGTGCCACTTCCTGACACTGCCATGACTTTGTAATCATCTTCCCCCGACCAAGATTGAGTTTTCATTTCCGGCCGAGATGGTGCTAGGTTGAAGGCATAGCGGAGGCCCGAGTTTAAGTCCGCCATAACTGCCCGAAATTCTGCCCCTCTGGCAGTTATAACCGGGGTCGCCATGGCATCAAGGCATGCTTGATTCATTCGAACCGGTCCGGGAACTAGGAAACAATCACCATCATAGTCCGCCATGATTGTTGCTGAAAGTACCAGTTATTCAACTAATGTACGAAAGCGTCGAACTGATAGAGGAAGAGGATGACCGGCTTACATGGTGCGTATTGGTATAGCGATGCTACAAGGCGCACGACACGAGCATCATGAGGCAATCAAGAACGCTGCATTCGAAATGAATGAGACCGTTGAGGTCATTGAATTGCGCAAAGCATCCCAACTTGATGGAACAATAGACGGTTTGATTTTACCAGGGGGTGAATCGACCACCATGCGTATAGCCAGCAAGAGTGAGGCATTACTTGACGGTATTTTCAAATGGATGATAGACTTTCCAAACAAGCCTGTGCTCGGAACTTGTGCTGGTGCGATAATACTAGCTAATCCTGGTGGCAAACGAAAGCCATTCATCGAAGTTGAAATTGCTCGAAATGCCTGGGGTCGTCAAAGATTTTCTTTTGAAGCATCGGTTAAGGTCTCAATCCTGACACCTGAAATTCGTCAACAAGCAAACCTCGAGTTGTCGAGAGACCGATTCAATCACAAGCCACTTCCAATGACAAACAATTTGCTGTCCAAAACTAATGATCTATTTCCCGGTGTTTTCATCAGAGCACCTCGATTTGGAACTCATTCTAATGATTGTGTTGTTGTAGCCACCTTAGAAGCAGAAACCGTCGGTGTATTACAAAATAACAAGTTAGCCTTAACCTTCCATCCAGAGTTAACCAGTGATAGGAGATTTCATCGCTGGCTTATCAGTCAGATAATCACCAAAAACTCTTGAGAACATACGAGAGTTTGAAACCTTAAACCTCTCCGGCAGGGTGTCGATATGTTAGGTCCACTGCCGATGGCTACTGAAATTTCACCTGCTGAGGCAGGTGAATCAGAAGGTTGCATTCAGTGCCAACAAGGAAGCAAATTGGTGCTTTTTGTTACCGGCAAGTGTCACTGGGGTTGTGATTATTGCCCACTGTCTGACAACCGACGCGAATCGCCGGACATGTTTGCTAACGAACGTCGATGTAGTGATTGGAATGAAGTAATCGAAGAGGGCAGAGCGATGAATGCTACCGGAACGGGAATCACCGGTGGAGATCCAATGCTAGACATGGAAAAATCACTTGAAGCGATTCGCCAGTTAAAATCCGCATTTGGTGAGGAACATCACATCCATTTGTATACATCAATCCCATTTAAGCCAGAAAATTGCATTAGATTTGCTGATGCTGGCTTGGATGAAATTCGGTTCCACCTGCTGGACGGGAGACTGGAAAGATATCGTTCAGTAATTGATGAATGCCACAATGTTGGCATCAATGTCGGAATTGAGCTACCCTGCGAACCTGATAAGGCAGATTCATTATTCGAATTACTCGACGAAATGAATGGTTCAAACGTTCAATTTCTAAACCTAAATGAATTGGAAATCACTGTCGGAAACCAACAGAATATGGATGTTCGAGGATTCAACCTTAGCGGAGCAATGACTGCCGCAGCGGAAGGTTCACTAGAATTGGGTGTTAAATTAAAGCAGTATGCAAAAGACATGAGTTTCCACGTTAAGTTCTGCACTGCTAACTTCAAAGACGCAGGCCAACTAAGGGCACGGTTCAGACGGCGTGCTGAAGTAACTCTTCGACCATATGAAGTGCTGAGCGAAGATGATACAATTCTATTCGGGGCAATTCCTACCGATGAGAATGACGCACGAGACGATATGGCAGAGTTGTCAGACCAACTAGAACTATCGGATGGTTGGATAAGATATGACTCCACAGCGCGCAGAATTGAATTGCCATTATCGGCAGCAGAAGATATTGCTGACATGGTAAAAGTACAAGTCCAATTGATTGAGGTTCATCCTACCCACGAGAGATTGGAAGTTTCTGTGGTTAATCTTAATGAACAAAGGTGACGGATGGCCAACTGAGGTCAATTTTCCACGTGATTTCACGCACCGTAGACAAGAGGATTAAGTATCTAATTTGATTTGGGTGGTTATGGAAAAGAACGACTGGCAAGTTATTGGCAGTCGTAAGTTCTTATTCGCTGCGGTAATGATGGTTGCTGTTCTTGCGTTACCGTCATTTGTCTATACTGGTTCATACATCATATCAGATGCACCAGCGCCCAAAAATGGTGTGGAACTAGCACCGCATCCAAATGAGACACTGAGTGATGGGTTACTATTTATCGTTCTTGACGGAGGCAGACAATCACTAATGGATAGTCAAGAACTAATGCCAAACCTACATTCTAAGAAACGTAACGGTACTTACATTGATGTTTTGACTAATCCGCTAACTATGACCGCATCATGTGTCAAGGAGATGGCAACTGGTATTCCATCAAGGCCTAACGAGGGATTGAACAACTTTCATCCCGACCATCCCGGCACTCAGGATGGGTGGACTCTTGCTAGCGAACATGATAGAAATGAAGATGGAATATATGACTACCAAGTTGGAATAGTTGGGGATTATGTTTGGGGCGACCTATACGCTGATAACGAAAAAATCAATTTCATGAAACACAGGTACGGCCATGCTGATTATTACCTAGGCGATGAAGAATCTTTTGTCACCTTGAATGCCTGGCTTGATGGAGAGGTGCCAAAAAGCAATACTAGACCAGGAACAACATATGAGGAACCACCCAATGTCATAATTGCTCATTTGTCAGGTCTTGATAGCGTCGGACACAGATATGCCGTCAAAGATTCCAAGGAGTATGCAGATAAATTGCATTGGCTGGATGAACACTTTGCCACGATATTCGCTAAGGTACCCGATTCTTGGACCGTTGTAGTCACTGCTGACCACGGACTTACTGATAGTGGCCAACATGGCTCACCTGATTTAGAAATTCGAGAGGTAGGTGCTTGGATCTGGGGTCCGAATGTAAAGCAGAATTATTACTATCCCGAGCAGATTGACCAAAGAGATCTGGCAACGCTACCATCACTTCTATTCTCATTACCATTGCCGCATGCAGTACATGGTAAATTTCCGTTGGATGCCTTCCAACTAACTGAAGAGCGCCATCAAGAATTAAATCAGTGGAATTGGGATGCTTTGATAGCCCGTAATGAATGGATGGAAACGAACAATCACCCATATTTTGAAGACATTTCCCGAGATAATATCGAGTGGGATAAAATTACTTATGATGAAATTGGACTACGTGGTTCGGATTTATCGATTTCTGCTTTAGCCTTCGTTGTTATTGGCATCGGGATTTATTTCCTTGCTAAACGGCGTGAAATTTCGGAAGCAGGTAGTGCCAAATTAACTGCTATATTTGTTGGAGGGTTCTTGCTATCGGCAATTGTCTCCTACAATAGAGATACTTTGACCGTGTTGTATTATCCAATAGGCTATTTGTTACCAATTGTGTTCTTTGCAACGGCATCCTATGGACTTGTTAAACAAGATATGCAAGAAGACAAACGCAAGAAATTAAATTTCTCGCTCCTTGTGATGTTAGTTACTTGCATAATATTTACCGAAACGAGAATTTCAGCGATTAACGTTCTTATGTTAGCAATGTTATTTACGCCGATATTTACCAAAGCCGAAGAGCGCAACAAATCGAATAAACTGATTCGCTGGAGTTTCACTTTTGTGATAATACCAATTACACTAATTTCACATTATCGCGTATTTTATTATTCAATGCCTAGAGCGATTATCAATCTCTCAATACAACAAGATTTCATTCCATGGGTTATGAATACTGGATTCATAATGCTCGGGATTCTATTTTACATAATCAATTCTAAAACGATAGATAATGGTGTTAAAAAATACACAATTTTGGGATTATTCTCTGCAATACCAACACTGATGATACTGGAAAACAATACCGTTGATTGGATTTTGTTATCATCAATGTTGGCAATCCTATGCTTAGCAGCATATCAGAAATTAAAACGGATTGAATCGAGTATGGAACTGGTAACTTTGGTGGTATTTTGCTGGCTGACTATGAGTTGGGGAGGTTATGTTGGAGCGATAAGTATCATACTTTATGTATCGTTTAGGGCATTCTTTGAGAATGAGTTAAACTTCATCTTTGAACGAACAGACAATCTAAATCTAGAGTTGCCAAGAGCAATGGTGATGACCCTAATGCCGTTGATTATTTGGTATACTTGGTGGGCTGCTCTAGGTCAAATTGGGGGAATTTATCATCCAAGAGATGTTGACCCGGGAAGTCTATATCTCAATGGAGGATATATCGGCGATAGATTCTCTCCAAGTAACAGCTGGGTAGGTTTTATGGGCGGAGGACCAGCAGTTGCAATGTCACTGTTATGGTTCAGTCTATTCCACAAGGTTGGTTTTAAGATGAAGTATGTTGCATACTTTTTGATTGCTAGGTTAGCTATGCTGTCCCTACAGTTATCAATCTCACCAAATTTGCCCCGGTTAATATTCAAATTATCTTGGGACATCATATTTTCATTTGGGTTGTTAGCATTCATGCTTCACTTGGTAATTCTTGACATAAGGGAGAATGAACGTAACAAATCGGTCGACGCTATTCTGACTCCTTGAGTTGCTGTGCCGCTGATTGCTTTGGCCCAGTGATAATATAAAATGAAAGCAAAATCCCAGATATTAGGTAGAGAATGAATTGTGGTCTGGTGTCTCCCAAGTCGATGCCATACTCTGTTGCATGTATCCACGACAATAAAGTTCCACCCAAAATTGACAACAATTGGATGCCAGAGATTCTCATTGGCCATCCCGATTTATTCTTTGGTAGCTTACGGTCAGCGATCATTAACCCACCAGAAATAAACATCACGGGGAGAATAATGAAGTCAAAATATGGCTTTTCTACAGATGATGATGATGGTTCAAAACAAAATATGCACTCGGTTGAAACATCAGGGCCAAACCCTGTTGCTGGCTGTAACCAAATCAATGCTGCGAAGGTAATTAACACCATAGCATTGCCAGGAGAAGCGAGACCGTGAAAATAAATTTTATCCGACGCTTCTTCATATTGGAATCTAGCAAGCCTAAGCATACCAGTAACGATAACCCAACAAGCAGCGATGGCCAACGAAATTGTCCACGCTGGTGATGCCTCACCCCATCGACCAAACATAACGAACATCAGCAAGGCAGGTGCAACGCAGAAAGACACACAATCAGACATCACATCTAAGGTGCCGCCCAATAGTTTGCGTTTCGAATATTTCCTAGCGATAGGACCGTCGATTATATCTCCAACAACTGAAAGTAAAATACAAGTCATTGACCCCCAAATATAGGTGGTATTTACGCCATCGGCAAAATAGGGGTTTTGTAATTCTTCTACTGCTAATATGATAAACAAAATTGCCGCAACACCAAGAAGCCCATTGGCCAAGGTGATAAAATCGGCAATCCCCATCAACCGGTAAGTAGACTTCAACTAACGCACCCCTGTTCAAATTTAGATATGGCATGGTTACTGTACAATAATGTTTAGCCGAAAGGAATTGAAGATGTTTGTTTAAGACAATGAAATGTAATACACAGTATACTTAATGCTAAATATCTCGGGAGACTGCGAATAACATGCGAAAAGTGGTTCTAACTCTAAGTCTTGTTACCATGATGTTCCTTGCTCCGAATACAATTGCGGCAAGTGAACCAGGCGTTGACGTCAATCCAGAAAGCAATGAACCTTTTTCAATTATTGAACGAGACACCCCGTCTGTCGACAATGAGAAGTGGTCCCTAACCATCGAAATGAGTCAAGATGCTTATGATAACGGGACAACTTTCGAAATTGTAACCCAAATTTGTACCAATGACGGCGTCTGTGACCCACCTGAAATTATGAATGCTGATATTGAAGACAGAATTCATTCAATCTCTCTAACACCGCCGAGCGACCATACATATGTCAACTGGCGAGTCAAAGCTCTTGATTCAGATGGCAATAAGACGAATTACCCTCATGGAGATTGGTTCAAAACATGGTCAACATGCTACTACAGCGAAGGCAGTTGGGGTGGAAGTGACTCCGATGGTGATGGCTGTGCAGAAAAAAGCGAGGATGTTCCTGGATTCACCCTCGTTTACTCGATTATGGCACTATCCGCGGCTTTTGCTCTCATTACTCGGCGCCAATATCAAGAAAAATAATACACCACTGGAATTGCTAAAACGACGATTATTGAAATCCAATAAAGTGGTTTAATCCACCAACGTCCGCCAACTTTCTTGTCGACTGCCTCACCTACTGCGTTAAGCGCTTCTTCAATTAGTTGAGCGGGGATAATTTCAGCGGGCATCTAAATCATTAACTCTTAAATTCAGTTTATTCATCAATATTGCTCCTACACTAATGTTGATAACCGGTTTTCATTTAACAATGACATGGACTGGCAGGTTACTGTTGCGTGCGCTATGATTGGTTACGTGATAGTTATCATCTTGTTAAGGACATTATTTCCAGAAAAACATCTACACTGGAATGATATTAATCTTGAAGACCTAAATTTCCCAGCCGATTTTATTTGGGGTGTTGCCACTGCCTCACATCAAATTGAAGGCAATAATTACAATAATTGGACTCAATTTGAACAACGAGAACACAAAACTCCCAGTGGGGCTGCTTGCGACCACTGGAATTTGTGGCAAGAAGATCATAATTTATTGACCGAGCTCGGAGTAGATAGTTATCGGTTTTCAATTGAATGGAGTCGTATTGAACCTAATGAAGGTGAATGGAATGAAGAGGCAATTGAGGTTTATTCGAAAATGATTGATTCACTCATTGCCAGAGGCATTGAGCCTATGATTACCCTACATCACTTCTCCCATCCTGTTTGGTTCGAGGAGAAAGGTGGATTCTACAAAACTGAAAACCTGACCTACTTCAAAGCATACTGTGCAAGAATTTTCCCATATTTTTCAG
>CEUK01029808.1_pt1 | contig 77773 bp, 67 predicted proteins | sample 356451 | NCBI WGS metagenome assembly CEUK01 (sample SAMEA2622843, study PRJEB7988) | marine metagenome | isolation source: saline water (ENVO:00002010), including
TGATTACAAATCAGCTGCTCTAGCCAGCTGAGCTACATCGGCAAATTTATCTTCTATTACCAACCCCCAAACCTGTAAAAAAGATAAAAAAATATTTAAAAAAAAAAACAATACAATCCTATCCTTATTTACAAAGGATTGCAAATTTATTAAAACATTTATCTTTTACAAATAATAATTATTGTTTTTTTTAATAAAAAAAAATAAATATTTAATTAATCATCTCCTCTTGGGTGGGAATTCTTATAAATTCTCTTAAGTTTTTCTAAAGAATTATGAGTATATACTTGGGTTGACAATAAACTTTTATGCCCTAAAAGCTCTTTAATTGTATTTATATCAGCCCCTCTGTTTAATAAATGAGTTGCAAAAGTATGCCTCAAAACATGAGGACTTCTCTTTGTTAGAGTGCTAACCTTAGCTAAGTTACTATTTACAACTCTGTATATCAGTTTTGTATATGTTTTTTTAGATTTAATTGTAACAAAAAGATAGTTAGACTTTATTTTTTTTCTGTGCTCAAAATAATCATCGAAACAATCAATTATATTTTTTAGTAATGGTATCTTTCTTTCTTTTCTTCCTTTACCAAAAACTGTAAGTGTTCGATCTAAAACATTAAATTGATTTAATTTTAAATCAACTAGTTCAGAGACTCTTATTCCAGTTTGGTAAAAAAGCTCTAGTATTAACTTATCTCTAGTTCCTTCAAAATCATTTGAGAATTTAACCTTTGAAAATAAGTCATTCATTACAGATTCCGAAAAAAAAGATGGTAGTCTTTTTTTTGTAGAAAGTAATTTAATTGATTGGGTAGGATCCTTGGAAATAAAACCTTCTCTTTTTAAAAATTTAAAATAAGATCTAAGTGAACTAATTTTTCTATTAATAGAGACAGATTCAAATTGTAAGTTTTTGAGGCTCACAACCCATTCTCTAATATCTGTGTTATGAACAGATGAAATGCTTTTTTTTATAAATAATAAAAATTGATTTAAATCGGTATAATAAGAGGTGACAGTTTTTTCTGAAAAATTACGTTCATTTCTAAGGTAATTTATAAACTTGTCAGTATGCATCAACTTTTTATGACTGCTCTTCTAAAGTGATTTTTCTTTGATTATAAGATGCTCTTAAAACCTCTTCTCTTCTTTTTTCAGATTTTTTAGTAAAATATCTTCTGTCCCTAAGTTGTCTAAGACCCTGAGTTTTTTCAAATTTTCTTTTAAATCTTTTTAATGGTCTTTCTATAGACTCTCCTTCTTTAATTGGAATTATAATCATATTTTTTAAAATATTAGGTTTGCAAATATAAAAAAAAATAAATATTAGGAAAGGATATTTTTAGAAATTACTAATTTTTGTATTTGAGATGTTCCTTCACCGATTGTACATAACTTTGAATCCCTGTAATATTTTTCAACTGGAAAATCTTTAACAAAGCCATACCCCCCAAATATTTGAACAGCCTCTGAAGAAATCTTTACAGCTAGCTCAGATGAAAAATATTTAGCCATTGCACTTTCAACAGTGACAGGCTTTTTATTATTGATTAAATAAGCAGATTTGTAAATCAATAATTCAGCTGCATTAATTTCAGTAGCCATATCAGCTAACAAAAAAGATATCGCTTGAAAATTTGATATTGTTTTTCCAAATTGAACTCTTTCTTTAGAGTATTTTAAAGCTGCATTGTAAGCTCCTTTCGCTATACCCAAAGATAAAGCGGCAATTGAAATTCTTCCTCCATCTAAAATTTTCATTGATTGAATAAAACCTTCACCAACTTTGCCTATTAATGCGTCATTTGACACAACACAATTACTAAAAATAACTTCTGCCGTTTCAGAAGCTCGCATTCCTAGTTTATTTTCTTTTTTTCCAGACGAAACACCTGGGTTTGACGAGTCGACTATAAAAGCAGATATTCCTCTTGAATCACCTAATTCCCCTGTTCTTGCAACAACAACAATAACGTCCCCACTTGAACCATGAGTTATAAAGTTTTTTGCACCGTTAATTACCCAATTATCACCTTCTTTTCGAGCAGTTGTATTCATTCGCATTGCATCAGAACCAGTAACAGGTTCAGTTAACGCCCAAGCTCCAAGATATTCCGCTGAAGCCAATTTAGGTAGGTATTTCCTTTTTTGATTTTCATTTCCAAATTTTAAAATATGTCCAGTACAAAGAGAATTGTGAGCCGCAACAGATAAACCAATGGATCCACAAACTTTAGAAAGTTCAGAAATTATTGTGACATACTCATCATAAGATAAACCAGAACCACCGTATTCCTCTGGAACTAAAACACCCATCATTCCTAAATTTCCAATTTTTTTAAATAATTCAATGGGAAAAATTTGTTTTTCATCCCATTCATTCATGTAGGGTATAATCTCTCGTTTTGAAAAGTCTTTAATAGTCTCTGAAATAATTGTTTGATTTTCTGAATAATTAAAATCCATATTTATTTAAATTTTTTTATTGAACCATTTTTCACTTTATCTAAGTATTTTTTTAAATCTTCTTTAACTTCAGATGATAAAAATAACAACCCTATTATATTAGGAAAGGCCATCGCTAAAATCATCATATCAGAAAAATCTAAAACAGAGCCAAGATTAACTGTGGAGCCAACAACAACAAAAAATAAAAGAAGAATCTTGTATGTTAACTCTGTATTTTTATTTTGACCAAATAAAAATGTCCAAGATTTTAAACCATAATAAGACCAAGAAATTATCGTTGAGAAAGCAAATAAAAAAATAGCTATTGTTAAAATATAAGGGAACCACCAAATAACGCTTCCAAATGCTTCAGAAGTTAATTCTGACCCTCCTAAGCCTCCATCATTGGCATAAGTTCCGGTAATAATTATAACAATTGCTGTCATTGTACATATAACAATTGTATCAATAAAAGGTTCTAACAAAGCAACCATTCCTTCAGAAACCGGCTCTTTTGTTTTGGCCGCAGAATGAGCAATAGAGGCAGAACCAACTCCTGCTTCATTAGAAAAAGCAGCTCTTTTAAATCCAATAATTAAAACACCAATAAAACCCCCCAAGCCTGCTTCAGGTGAAAATGCACCACTAATAATTTTTCCAAAAACCATTCCTATATCTGTAAAATGATATCCTATGATTATTAGAGCTGCGCCTACATAAATTGCAGCCATAAAAGGAACTATTTTCTCAGTGACTTTGGCGATACTTTTTATTCCTCCAATAATGACAAAACCAACCATTAAAGCTAAAAATAAACCAAAAATGGGACCAAAATTAGACATTGCGGGAAAAACAGTTTTAAAAGCTGCAAAAGCTTGGTTCGCTTGGAACATATTACCTCCACCAATAGAACCACCTACACACAAGATGGCAAAAAGAATAGCCAAAAACTTTCCCAATTTTGGAAAATTCCTTTTAGCTAATCCTTCTTTTAAATAATACATTGGGCCACCCGAAACAACACCATTTTCATCAATCTTTCTATATTTTACTCCCAAAGTACACTCAACAAACTTTGAAGACATTCCAATTAAACCAGCAATAATCATCCAAAAGGTGGCACCAGGACCTCCTAAACTTATGGCAATTGCTACACCAGCAATATTTCCTAGACCGACTGTTCCTGATAAAGCTGTAGTTAAAGCTTGAAAATGTGAGACTTCACCTTTATTATTTGGATCATGATAATCTCCTTTAACTAACGAAATAGCGTGAGAAAATCCCCTTAGATTTATAAAATTCATTTTAAATGTAAAGAAAAGAGCACCAAATATCAACCAAATAACAATGAATGGCATCTCTTTATTTTGACCAAAAAGTCTAGAGACATCATAAAAAATTACCTTTGCTATGTTATCTACAATTGGTTTAAAAATATTATCTAAAGTAATTGAAAAAATATTTAATTTATTTGTAAATGAATGCTCGAAATGAAATACATAATTACTTGACTCTTCGATAATAGAAAATTTATTTTTTGTAAAATTAATTATCTTGAAATACCTAATTGTGTCGGGGTAAGTAAATTCTAATATATTTTCATCTAAAACCCACGATCCTTCAGCATTTTTATCAGCAACATTGTAGGAAAAAAATCCATTTTGATAAAATGTTATTACATCATCTGATTTAATATTTAATTCTAAACCTTCTACTGAAACATATGAATATTGTTTATTGGATAAAATATCTTTAATCTGATTTGATGAATATGTTTCATTAGAAAAAACAAAGCAAACAGAGGAAAAGAATAAGATAATTGAAATTAAAATATTTTTTTTCATTTTATTGATTTTAAGTAAGATTTCATTTTCGTTGGCATGTAATTGAAGTCTCTAACAGCTTTATCAATAATAAGACCTGATTTTTTTGGCCTTTCTGCTTTTTGATTAATTTTAGCAGACTTGCAACTTTTAATTAACGATTTATTATAATCAAAACTATCTACAATATTACAAACAAAATCAAAAATAGATAAATATTCTTCACCAGAAATATTGTAAATTCCTTTTATATCTAATTTAATTACTTCAAAAATAGCCTGAGACAAATCCGAAACAAGGGTTGGTGTCCTAAACTGATCCTCTACAATATTAAGACTCTCATTCAAGTCTAATTTTCTTTTAACCCACATCAAAATATTATTTGAATCATTTTTATTTCCATAAACTAAACAAGTTCTAATTATTGAAAAGTTTGGAAGATTTGCATTAATTATTATTCTTTCAGCCATCATTTTTGAAAAACCGTAATAATTTACAGGCTTTTGTTTTGCTTCTTCAGAATAAGGCCCTGATTTTCCGTCAAATAAAAAATCTGTTGACAAATGAATAAACTTTTTATTATTTTTTTTACAAAAAAATAAAAAATTATTAATTGAATGAGTATTAACATTTAAACACCTTTCTTGATTTAACTCACAATAATCAACATTTGTTATTGCAGCTGTGTTGATAATAATATCTGGATTGTAATAACTCAAGACAGCTTCACAATCTTTCTTGATTGAAATGTCCAGTGGATGATATATTTGTGAATGATTTTTTAATCTATCAGTTCCTAGACCTGTAGCAATAATTTCATATTTTCCTTTTGGGACCAATAATCTGAGAGATTGCCCCAATAAACCATTGCCACCTGTTATTAAAATTTTTTTCAAAGTAATATATTTAATGACTATTTAATTTACTATTGAATTGCTTTACCTGTTCAGAGCTTCCTAAAATAAATAATTTAGTATTTGGTTTTAATATAGTATTAGCTCCTGGATTGACAATGTATTTACCGTCTGATGATTTAACGCCAATAATAGTGCAACCAGTGTGATGTCTAGCCTGTATTTGAGATAAAGATTTATTTTCATAATTAGGTGATAAAGATGAAATATGGACTTCCTCTAAATTAACATCGGCATTTCCCTCAATTGAAATGTGATCTAAGAACTCCGCTAAATCCTGAGTTTTAGCCAATTGATTTACATCTAATGTTTTTAAAATTCTTCTTTCCATAGCAATTTGTCTTTCCTCTAATTTTATAATTTTATCCCTTTCTTCACCTGATTTTTTCATCTGAAAAATTAACCACCCAAAAGCAATAAATTCAAGTACTGTAATAAAAATAAGAAGTATCAAATTTATTTGCTCTGCTATTGAAAAATCAAACGTGAATAGAATATCTATCATATGTTTTTTTTATTACTTTAAAAGTATATTTTTATATTTTAAAACAAAAAAACATTTGAAAAAACTTGAAAGAAAATTAACTCTACCTGCAGTTATTGCAATAAGTATTGGAGGAATGTTAGGTACGGGAATCTTTGTCCTACCTGGTGTAGCTGCCGGAATGATTGGAGAGTACCTTTGGTTAGCTTACATATTTTCTGGACTATTTATTTTACCAAGTGTACTTTCAAAATCTGAACTGGCTACCGCCATGCCACAATCTGGGGGAACTTATGTTTATATAGAGAGAGCCTTTGGCCCTCTTTTTGGAACAATCTCTGGAATTGGACTATGGGCTTCTTTGATATTAAAAAGCTCTTTTGCTTTGATTGGTTTTGGTGCATATTTATTAGCTGTAGCTAATATAGGTTTAGATATTAAATATCTTTCAATAGGATTTCTAGGCTTTGTTTTTTTATTAAATATTTTAGGAGTTAAGAAAGTTGGAAAAGTTCAACTTGTTATAATTGGATTAGGTATATTTTTTTTAATAGCATTACTTGGAATTGGAATTGGAAAATTAGATATAAATAATACAAACTTTGATATACCATCCAATAAAAAAAGCTTGTTAGCTACCATAGCTTTTGTTTACTTATCGTATGCCGGTGTAACAAAAATTGCAGCTGTAGCTGGGGAGGTAAAAAATCCATCTAGAAATTTACCATTAGCTATGCTAACATCCCTTCTAATTATGACAATAATTTATTCTGCTGTAGCATTTATTCTTACTGAGTATGTTTCTCCAGAATCCTTAAAAAAAGATTACCGACCCATATATACTTTAGCAGAAAACCTAACAAATAGTAATACTTATGTTGGTTATTCTGCCGCAATTATTGGTATTTTAACTTTAGTATCCTTAGTAAATTCTGGAGTTTTAGCTTCATCAAGATTTCCTTTTGCTATGGCTAAAGATAAATTACTTCCTAACTATATGACTTATCTCCACCCAAAATACCTTACCCCTGTTATTGCTATAGCATTCACATGTATAATGATGGCCCTAGTTGTAATTTATGTAGATGTAATCAAAATAGCAAAATTAGCGAGTGCATTTAAAATTACTATGTTTATTGCAGTTAATGCTTGTGTAATTGTTTTAAGAGAAACAGGAGTGCAATGGTACAAACCTACTTATAAATCACCACTATACCCGCTAACTCAAATTTTTGGAATTATAGGTGGGATTTTATTACTATTTTACCTTGGCTGGATGCCTTTTATTGCTATAATTATTATTAGTTTATTAGGTACAATTATTTACTTTTTTTATGGTAAAAAAAGAACTATGAGGGAAGGAATCATTACAAAATATGGTAATAGACCTGCATTGTATATGTTTTACGGAAGAAGAAAAGATTTCAACTTAATGCAAGATGATTTTGAGAAAAAACAAAAAAAAGAAAAATTAGAAAATGAAATATTATCTGAGGCAGGAGCAATAGTTCCTTTATTAGGTAACGAAAGGTCTCCAGAAATTCTTACAGAAATTGCAGGAGCCATTACAAAAAATAAAAAAGTTCAAACTATTCATGTTACTGAAGTCCCAGACCAAACATTTCTAGATAATGAATTTTTTGAAAAAGATGGAAAAGCCGAAACAATTAATAGACAATTAAAACTACTCGAAAGAGATAAAAAAATTCAAATAAATTTTAGAAAATATCGAACACATAATTTAATAAATACTGTTCAATCTTTAAGTGAACAAACACATTGCGACTGGCTTGTTTTAGGTTGGAACGGAGTAGATCATCAAGGAATATTAATAAACAATCCAATTGGTTGGTTAGTAACTAACGTAGATTCAAATGTGGCTTTATTTAAAGATAATGGTGTTAAGTATATAAATAAAATTTTATTGGCAATTCTTCCACAGAAAGATAATTCTAAATTTATTGAAGCAACAAACATGATTACTGATTTTTATAATAATGACAGTGATGGAATTGAAGCTAACTTTACTGTTCTTCATATAATTCCAGAGGACACAGATGAGGAAATGATTAATGATATCGAGCTTAGGACAAAAAAAATTCTTAAAAAATTTCCAAATGGAAATTTAAGTTTAATTAAGGATAATAACCCAGAAAAGTATATTTCTAAAATTTCAGTAAAATATGACTTATTAATCACAGGAACTCCTAAGAAAAATGACTGGGCTAGTATTTTGTTTGGAACAGGAAAAGATAAATTTGTTGAAAATGCATCTTGCTCCGTTTTGAGACTTACAATAAAAAATTAAACCAAATATTTGGACATTTCATTTTGAATTCTTTTTGCTTCATTCATTGATGCATTAAAAAAATCGTCACCATTACTAGCATATAAAATAGATCTGGAACAATTTACTAAAACACCAACTTCATCATTGAATCCATACTTTGCTATCAATGACAAATCTCCACCTTGGTGTCCTAATCCAGGTATTAACAAAAAAAAATCTTTAGCATTTTCTCTTACTTTTTTTATAACTTCAGGCCTGGTTCCCCCAACAACAAACATCATATTATTATAATTCCCCCATGATTTAGCTTTATTTAAAACTTCCAAATATAAAGGAATGCCTTTTTCTGTTTTTATCATCTGAAAGTCTTCTGCAGTTGGATTAGATGTAGCAATTAAAACAATACTCCATTTACCGTCTCTTATAAATGGCTTTACACAATCTCCACCCATGTAAGGGGATAACGTTACTGCATCAAAATTAAAATTATCGTAAAATGCATCAGCATACATTTTTGACGTATTTAAAATATCTCCTCTTTTAGCATCTGCAATAACAAAAAAATCATTTGGTATATATTCAATTGTTTTCTTTAAAGATTTTAAACCTTTAATACCGTACTTCTCATAAAAGGCTAAATTTAATTTATAAGAAACACAATAGTCTTTTGTTGCATCTATAATTTTTTTGTTAAAAGAAAAAATAGGATCATCGTCTTGCAAGACTGAAATTGGAAATTTATCAAGATCAGGGTCTAAACCAACGCATAAAAAAGATTTTTTTTTGTATATGTTCTCAACTAAAAATTTTTTATTCATTTCTTCCTTCCTTTAATTTTTCTGTATTATCCGCAATTTTTAATTCTTCAATAATTTTATTAATATCTCCGTCTATAATTTCTCCAAGTGAATATAAAGTCAAACCAATCCTATGGTCAGTAACACGACCCTGAGGATAATTATAAGTTCTAATTTTGTCTGATCTATCACCAGATGAAATCATTGTTTTTCTTAAATCGCCTTCTTCATCTTGTTTCTTTTTTAATTCCATCTCATAAATCCTGGTTCTTAATACTTTTAAAGCTTGCGCATGATTTTTTATTTGTGATTTTTGATCTTGGCATTGAGCCACAATACCTGTTGGAATATGAGTTAACCGAACCGCAGAATATGTGGTATTAACAGATTGACCTCCAGGGCCAGAAGAACAGTATGTTTCTTTTTTTATTTCAGAATCTTTTAATTCTACATCAAATTCTTCAGCTTCAGGCAAAACAATAACTGCAGAGGCAGAAGTATGTACCCTTCCCTGAGTTTCAGTCTTTGGAACTCTCTGAACTCTATGAACACCGCCCTCATATTTAAGAAAACCATACGCACCTGTCCCTAAAACATTAAATACAATAGATTTAAATCCTCCAGATGTACCCTCAGTGTAATCAACAAGTTCTATTTTCCATTTTTTTGTTTCAATAAATTTAGAATACATTCTAAATAAATCACCACAAAATATACTCGCCTCATCACCACCTGTGCCTGCCACAATTTCAACTACAGCGTTTCTATCATCATTTGGATCTTTTGGTATCAAAAGAATTTTTATATCCTGCTCTAAAACCTCTTTTTTTGACAAATATATATCAATTTCAGACTTTGCCATCTCCTTTAATTCAAGATCAGTTTCTTCATTTAAAATTTTTTTTGCTGAATCAATGTTAGAAAGAATATTTTTATAGTTATTATAAACTTTTACAATATTATCCAAATCTTTATATTCTTTATTTAGCTTAACATATTGTTTCATATCAGCAATAACATCTGGGTCAACAATAAGTTTACTAACCTCATCAAAACGAACTTTTATTGCCTCTAATTTATCTATCATAATTAATATATAAATTCTCCATGCTTAGATTTTATAGTAAGTTTTTTATTGGGTGAAGAAGTACACTTACCTATGATTTTAGCTTCTATATTAAAAGAATTAGCAATTTGAATTATTTCATTTGCTGTGTTCAAATCTGTATAAAATTCTAACCTGTGTCCCATATTAAAAACACTGTACATTTCAGAGTAATTTATTTTTGATTCAGTAGCAATTAATTTAAAAATTTCTGGTGTATCAAATAAATTATTTTTTATGACATGAATGTTATTTATAAAGTGTAATACTTTTGTTTGCCCCCCACCCGTACAGTGAATAATACCATCAATTTTTGATTTATCACAATTAGAAAAAATAGATTTAATTACAGGTAGATAAGTTCGCGTAGGAGAAAGTGCCATTTTACCGTAAGATAAATTATTAACAAATATATCCGTTAAATTTTTACTTCCACTGTAAACTAAATTTTTAGGAATTAATGGGTTAAAACTTTCAGGGTATTTATTAGCTAAGTAGTTTGCAAAAATATCATGTCTAGCTGATGTTAAACCATTGCTGCCGATTCCGCTATTATATTCACTTTCATAAGATGCCAAACCAAAAGATGCTAAACCAACAATAACATTACCATCTTTAATATTTATATCAATCACATCATCTTTTTTCATTCTAGAAAAAATTGTGAAACCCACATCTAACGTTCTTACTATGTCTCCCACGTCAGCAGTTTCGCCACCAGCTAAATCAAAATTTAGACCAAATGGCTTTAATTTGTCTATAAATTTTTGTGAACCATTAATAAGGGATTTTATTACAGTACCAGGAATAAGATTTTTATTTCTCCCAATAGTAGATGAAATAACTAAATTATCTATTGCCCCAACACACGCAAGGTCATCCAGATTCATAACCAATGAATCTTGAATAATTCCCTCCCAGACCGTTTCATCTCCGGTTTCTTTCCAATAAATATAGGCTAAAGAAGTTTTTGTTCCAGCGGTATCCGAGTGCATAATATTACAAAAGGAGGGATTACCACCCACAATATCAGGAAGTATTTTACAAAAAGCATTTGGAAAAAGACCTTTATCAAGGTTTTTTATAGCCTCATGAACATCCTCTTTTCTAGAGGACACTCCTCTACTATTATATATATCCATATAGCAAAAAAAGATTAATCAATTACAACTGGTAGTAAACGATTAAATAAATTATGACTTTACTAATTCTCTATTTCAATTAAATTACCATCTTCATCTAGCACACCTTGTTGGACAGGAGAAACATCTTGTTTATTTTCCTTCAACCATTCTTTAAAATTTTCAGAAATAATTTTAAAATCTGTTCTTCTGTTAATCTGATGAGCAGCCTCCTTTAGTGATTTTGAATTCAATAGATTAATATAATCTTTATCTAACACGCCTGGGTTTAAACCATTGAAAGTAGTTTCTAGAACCTTAGGTTCACTATCAGACATACCTAAAGCAACCAATCTTTCAGCTTCAACACCCTTTTCAACTAGATAATCAACACAACTTTGTGCTCTATTTTGAGATAAAGGTATGTTTAATTCTTGTGTTCCTCTGAAATCAGTATGAGATCTTAACTCTACAACTACATTAGGATAATCATGTATTAATAAATCAGCTAATGAATCTAATTCTTCCATACCCTCTGGTCTCAAATCAAATTTATTTACATCAAACTCGACGCTTCTTAAAACCATTGGCCTCCTACTTGTTTCTAAAAAAACTCCTCTAGAAAAAGTAAACAATAAATTTCCATCTAATTCTTCCTCACACTTGGTTTTATCAATATTCATTGTACTTATTGTAGTATCTCGTTGAGTAAAAAACCATTGTTTACTAAACTGTATTTGGTAATCCTGATTCTCTTTAAAATGTTCACGATTAATCTTGTACTCTCCCTTTCCATTGGTAGTAGTTATGTGTTTTGAACCATCAGTCCCATCAATCTGAACGGTAACACCAGACAAAGGCTCATTAGTTTTGCTATCTAAAATTTTTCCTGTCAGTTCAAAATGAATTAGTTGTAAATCAATTAGATAAATATCATCTCCTCCCCTAGGTTTCCATTTTTTATCTTTTCTATTGGAAGACAAATAACCTTTTATTTCGGTTTCGTCTTCAAATAACACTCCAAAATCATCATAGGGTGTATTAATTGGATATCTCATGTTAACGGGAAATTGAAATCCATCTGCAGTTAATTCAGACCTAAAAATATCAAGCCCCCCCATACCTGTATGACCATTAGATGAAAAAAACAATGCACCTGACTTACTTATATATGGAAATTTCTCATCACCTGAAGTATTAATTTTTTCTCCCATATTTTTTGGTTCTGACCAACCCTTCTTTCTTCTGTCATAAGAACATGTATATATATCATAACCACCAAAACCACCTTCCATTTCAGCAACAAAGTATAAAGTCTTACCATCCATTGAAATTGCAGGATGTTGGACATCGACTAAATCATCAACTGGAATTTCTTCTAAAATTGGTTCACTAAACTGTCCACTTTTAAATTCAACTGAGTATATTCTTTTTGGATTATACTGATTTTTAACCTTAGTGGATCTTGTAAAAAACATTTTTTTACCGCCCTTAGAAAAACAAACTGTTGCTTCATCAGAATCCTTCATGTTTATTTCTTCAAGACCGAAACCAAACTTTACATCATCGTACTTTTCTTCTAAAATTTCAATATCCTCCTCTATGTCATTTGTAGGGGGCAACCATAGAGGCATATTATTTTTTGGATCAATTTTCTTCTTTCTCTTCTTATCAATCTTTTTTTGTTGTTCGGTATAATCGTAAGAGTAGAAAATATCTACATAATCTTGTTTAGTGTAAGAATCTTTAGATTTTCCAACAGCCTTTTCTCTAGATGATGAAAAAAATAAATATTTATTCTTTTTGTCTCCGAAAGATGGACAAAAATCATTTTGCCTAGAATTTAATTTTAAAACATTTGAAACTCTATACCTACTACCTTCAGAAATCCAATCTTTTGACATTTGACATCCTTGAATAGCTACATTAGCCATGTTTATATCGGCATCTTTTTTACTTTTATAATTTTCATAATAGGCTATTGCTTCATTATATTTACCTTGACCTTTGTAACATTCTCCTAAATAATAGTAAACAAGAGGATCAGCAAACATTTCATAGTACCTAAGTTTAATTGTTCTTTTAAAGTAACTTTCTGCAACTTTAAACTGACCCATTAATCTCGCACAGTTAGCCATTTGAAAACTAATTTTTGTTTTTTCAGATCTATCATTTGACCTTTCATAGGCTTTTTGATACAATGCCTTGGCTTTATTATATTGTTGATTTTGGAAAGCCTTTTCAGCTTTGGTGAATATACTTCCTTGAGAAAAGGAAAGTAATAGACCAAATAAAAGAAAAGATAATGTTAAAAAATTTCTAAAAATCATGACTTTTGGTTTAAAAAAACGTTACAAATCTAAGAATATTTTATTAAACGCTGGTTATGTTGGAAGAAACTGTATGTAATGTCTCTAACATTCGACCAACAACTTTGTAAGGATCAGCGTTAGAAGCGGGTCTTCTATCTTCTAAATAACCCTTACCTGTTTTGTGAACACAAACAGGTATTCTAATGCTAGCCCCTCTATCACTGTAGCCATATGAAAATGTATCAATATTTTGAGTTTCATGTAAGCCCGTTAACCTCATTTCATTATGTGAACCATAAACATCAATATGCTCCTTATGATACTTAGCGAAAGCTTCACAAATATTTTTAAACAAATCCTCCCCACCTATTTCTCTCATATTTTTTGTTGAAAAATTTACATGCATACCCGAACCATTCCAATCACCTTGAACTGGTTTAGGGTGAAGCTCAATTCCTAATCCATACTCCTCGGTTAATCTGTACAACAGAAATCTACTAATCCATAAATCATCAGCAGATTTTTTTGCCCCTTTACCAAAACATTGATATTCCCATTGACCTAATAAAACTTCAGCATTAATACCTGTTAGTGACAAGCCTGTTTCTAAACAAATATCTAGGTGTTCTTCTACAATTGCTCTTCCAGCTACGTTTTTATTTCCAACAGAGCAATAGTACATACCCTGAGGAGCTGGAAAACCTTGTTTTGGAAAACCCATAGGCCTAGTACCATCCATCATTGTATATTCTTGTTCAAATCCAAACCAAAATTCATCACTATCATTTTTAATTAAAGCCCTAGTATTTGTAGGATGGGGCGTACCATCAAGATTCATAACTTCTGTCATGACTAAGTAAGCATTAATTCTAGTTGGGTCAGGATAAACTCTAACTGGCTTAAGTACACAATCAGATGAATGACCCTCGGCTTGTTGAGTTGAACTTCCATCAAATGACCAATCGGGAAGTTTTTCAATCTCTCCATTATATTCATCAAATTGAAGTACTTTAGTTTTACTTCTTAAATTAGGTTCTGGATTATAGCCATCTAACCATATATACTCAAATTTAAATGCTGTCATATTAAGTCAATTTTTATTAAATACTCTTTAAATATATTTTTTTATTTGACTAAATTAAATAATAGAGATATTTTTTTACTAACCTAAACAAAAGAGTTATTAACAATACCAAAATTGACTTTAATCTTCAGAATCTAAAATTGATTTCTTAATATCTTTTCTAATACTATTAGAAGTTTCTTTAATTTTTCTAATAGATGAGCCAAGATTCCTAGCGAGAGATGGAATGTTTTTTGAACCAAAAAACATCAAGTACATAATTAAAATAAAAAGAATCTCTCCTATACCAAGATTTAATAAAAAAAGATGATTCATTTAAACTAAAAAAACTATTAATTATTAAACTTTTTGGTTGTATCTAACATAACAGGGGTAGCTATAAATAAAGAAGAATAAGTACCAACAATAACCCCAATAATCAAAGCAAACATGAAACCTCTAATGACTTCACCTCCAAAAAAGAAAATAATTAGTAACACTATAATTGTAGTTAAGGAAGTATTTATTGTTCTACTTAAAGTACTATTTAAAGCACTATTAATTATACTTTTATAATCACCTACTTTGCTTTTTTGGAACTCTCTAACTCTATCAAAAACAACAACAGTATCATTAAGAGAATATCCAATTACTGTAAGAAGAGCTGCTATAAAGGCTTGGTCAACTTCTAAAGAAATTGGTAAAATACCATTGAAAATAGAGAATATTGACAGTAAAATTAATACATCATGAAATAAAGCTACAACAGCACCAAGACTAAACTGCCATCTTCGGAATCTAAATAAAATGTATAAGAAAATAATTATTAAAGAAAAAACAATCGCAAAATAAGCAGATTTTTTAACATCATCAGCAATAGTTGCCCCAACTTTCTGAGTGGAAATTTTTTCAACAAAATCCATTCCTCCAGCGTAGTTACTTAATTTTTCTTCAATTATAGAGACAACCTCAGCATCAGATCCTTCCTCAGAAATTTTAAAATTAGTTGTGATTTTTATTTGATTAGTTTGTCCAAAATTACCATATGTTTTTACTTCAGGGTATTTTTTAACATTATCTTCAATGAAACTTTCCCCTAAAATATTTCTAATTTCCACGGTATTGATATTGTCTTTTTCAATTTTATAAACATACTCTCTTCCTCCTTGTAAATCAACTCCTTTATTTAAACCCTTAGTTTGTAAAAAGAAAACACCAACTACAATAAAAATAAAAGAAAAAACATAAGCTATTTTTCTTCTTTTTATAAAAGAAATATCTGTATTTCTAAATAAATTTTTTGTTAATGAATTAGAGAAAAATATTTTTTTCTTATTAACTAATCTTGACTCAAAAACCAGTCTAGTAATAAATATTGCACAGAACAAAGAAGTCAAAATACCAATAATTAAAGTGGTAGCAAAACCTTTAATTGGACCGGTTCCAAAATAAAAAAGAACCACGGCTGTTAGTAAAGTTGTTAAGTTCGCATCGATGATTGCAGAATATGCATTTTTATACCCATCTCTTACTGCTAACGCTAGTCCTTTTTGTTGAGACAATTCTTCTTTTATCCTTTCATAAATTAAAACATTTGCATCCACCGCCATACCTATAGTAAGAACGATACCTGCAATACCTGGTAACGTAAGGGTAGCATTAAATGCAGCGAGAGCACCAAAAATAAAAAACATATTAATTATTAAGGCTAGATTTGATGCAACACCAGCATGAAAATAATAAAATAACATATATACTAACACGAAAATAAGAGCCATTAAAAATGACTTAGCTCCAGAATCAATAGATTTTTGACCAAGAGATGGACCTACATATTCAGACCCAGCAATATCTACTTTTGCATCCAATTGTCCTGCGTTTAATATACTAGCTATATCTTGAGCCTCTCTGAGCTCAAAATTTCCAGAAATAACTGAAGAACCAGTTGGAATTTTTTCATTAATTGTTGGGTAAGTGTAAACTATCTGGTCTAACACAATAGCAATTTCATTTCCTATTTCATTTTCAGTAATCTGTGCCCATCTTTTTGCTCCACTTGGTGTCATATTCATATTAATTGTGACACCCCCAGATCTTTCATCAAATCCATCTCTAGCGTTATTAACTTCTTTTCCCAGTAAAATAGGTCCATTAAAATCACCGTATTCATTACTTTTTTCAAGAGCAATTAATTGAATAAATTTGTCATAATTATCCACTTTCTCTCCTGATGCATCATTACTTATCGCCGCGGTGTTTGTAAAATAAAATACAACATCAGGATTTAAAGTTCCATCTTCATATTTTTCATTAATGTAATCTAGAGCAATTTTCTTATCATTTTCATTATTTATAATATTAGCAATAATTGGTGAATTCAAAGAAAAAATATCAGGCGCGTCTTGATCAGTTATACCAGGAGAAATATTTGGTATGTGAGCAAAAGAAATAAAAATTGAATCACTCAAAAGCACAGATAAGGATGGATCAGAATTTTTCTTAGTCTTCCAAAACTCTAAACTCGCTGTTTTTGAAAGATATTCTTTAACCATTTTTTCATCAGTCATACCAGGAAGTTCTACAAGAATTCTTTCAGATGATTCAATTTGTTTAACTGTTGGATTTGCTAAACCAAATTGATCAATTCTTCTTTTAATTGTTTCAAATGTTTTGCCAATGTAATCGGAAACTTTACCTTCCAAATATTCCATAACTTTAACATCTAATTCCTCAGAACTAAAAGAATTTTGATCAAAATCGAAAGAATCTTCTCTTTCAAAAACTGTAAAAAAAGTAGTTTTCGGTAAACTATCTTGTTCAATAATTTTATCAAATTCGTTTTTAAATATACTGAGGTAAGTATCCTGAGTATTGCCTTTATATACATTATCTGAATTTTCAAGTACTTTATTAAGTACTCTCCCAAGATTTCCATTTGATGATACAGCAGATAGTCCTTCTAAAATATTTCTTTGAGATATTTCTAATAAAACACTCATTCCACCTTTTAAATCAAGACCAAGGTTTAAAGAATTTCTTTTAGCATCTTTGTATGAATATTTATCTAACCAAAAAAAGCTTCCTATTGGGAAGAATTTTCCTCTATCGTCAATGATGTCACCGTTTTCATTTTTCAATGGTGTTAAAATCAAAGAATCATTCTCGATTCTAATTTGCTTTATATTTTTTGCATTATTATAAAGGTTTGATAACGCATCTTTAGAGCTAATGGATTTATCCTCAATAACCTTTTTTTCTAAAGAATACGTAGCAAACGAAAAAGAGAGTGAATAAATAAAACCTACAATGAAGCAAATAAGCACAACTCTAACAAAAGTTCTAAATTTTTTATCTTCCATCTTTTAACACATTTAAAAATGAACGCAAATATATGATTTAAATTTAAATAAACTTATTATTATATGAGAAAAAGTAAAAGTATATATCTTGATTAAATACTAAGTTATAAGAATATATTTATCGTAACTTTATAATATGAATAAAATTATTTTCGCTTTTACAATAGTCTTACAGAGTTTAATTAACACCGCTGTTGCACAAATTAACTTTATCCAAAGTAATGAAATCCAGGTTTTTGAAAATATTAATGAATCTAGTTTATTACTAAACCCATGGTCAGGTGGTTTAAATTTTTGCCAATTTTCTGAAATAGATCTAAATATGGATGGAGAAAAAGACATTTTTATTTTTGATCGTTCTGGAAAAAATGGATCTCGAAGTGGCAATAAAATTATACCCATGGTATTTGATCAAAACATAAATGACTATATTTACAGACCTGAATACATAGAAAATTTTCCCGGTGATTTTGCCTTAAATAATTGGGTTTTATTAGTAGACTACAATCAAGACGGTAAAGAAGATATTTTTACTAGTAACAATAATAGTATTGCCCTCTTTACAAATACATCTGTTGAAACACTATCTTTCGAATTTACAAAAATATTGGACTCTGATGCTGGTTTTGGACCAACAAACCTTTACGTAAGCGGAGTAGATTTACCAGCTATCACTGACATTGATGGAGATTGTGATATTGATATTTTATCATTTAATCCGGAAGGTACAAACGTATATTTTCATCAAAATAAATCTATGGAGCTGTATAATACATGTAACACTATTGACTTACATAGAACAGAGAATTGTTGGGGACAATTTCAAGAAAACTTTACAGATAATAATTTGACTTTATTTTTAGACGAAAATTGTCAAACCACTGATGTAGACCCATTAAGAGTTCATGCTGGATCGACCCTACTCGCTCTTGATTTAAACCCACAACAACAACTTGATATAAATCCACAAAATACAATGGAATTATTACTTGGTGATATTTCCTACTCAAATATTGTAATGGTTCTAAATAATGGAACTCCTGAAGAAGCCTTAATGATTGATCAGGATACTAATTTCCCAAACTATGATTCTCCAGTTGACCTCCCTCTCTTCCCGGCTTGCTTTTATTTAGACGTTGATAAAGATGGGTGGAAAGATTTAATTATTAGTCCAAATGGAAATAATATTTCTGAAAATAAAAATAATTGTTTGTTTTATAAAAACATAACTTACCAGACTGATGATTCCTTTTGGTACGAAAATGGTGAAAACATGTTTCAATTCCAATACACTCAAAATGATTTTATGATAGAGAACATGATTGATGTTGGGAGTAATTCTAAACCAATATTATTTGATTTAGACACTGATGGCTTGTTGGATTTAATTATTGGTAATAAAGGTTATTACGATGAAGCAAATTATAACTCAAGACTATCATTTTACAAAAATATTGGTACTGAAACTGTTCCAATATTTACTAAATATTACGAAGATTCAATAAATAACGATTTTGGGAATCTTTCCGTGATGGGTGATATAGCTTCGATTGAAAGTATTCATCCTACTTTTGGAGATTTAGATTTAGATGGTGATATTGACTTAGTTTTTGGTGATTCGAGTGGAAAAATATTTATAGTGCTAGCCTTAAATACTGAAAATGGTATATCAAGCCCTTTACCTATTTATTCTCAAGATATTGATCAAATTATTGATACTGGGATTGATGTGGGAAGTTTTTCTACTCCACAATTAGTAGACTTAAATAGAGACGGACTATTAGATTTAGTTATTGGTGAAAGATCAGGAATTGACAATGGTGTGTTGAATGGAATTAATTATTTTGAAAACACTGGTTTAATTGATCAAATTCCATTTTTTTTAGACGCAACCCCTGAATTCACAACTCCTGATGGTATTGTTATAAAAAGTTTAGGAGGAATAAACTTAATGGATCAAGTCTTTACTACTGCATATACATCCCCTCATGTATTTGAACATGAAAATGAGTACCATCTAGCTGTTGGAACAGAGAGCGGAAAAGTTTATTTGTATAACAACATTGAAGATAACTTACTTGGCTTTTACAACTTTTTTTCCGATAATATTCTACCCAACTTAAATTGTATTCATTCTTCTGTAGCAATTAATGATATAAACAATGATAATAAAATTGATTTGATAAGAGGAAATGCTAGCGGAGGACTAGAACTATTCTTTGGCGATGAATTCAATGTTCAAAATACAGAAATCTCATCCAAAGAAAATTTTAATATTTTTCCAAATCCCAATTCTGGTATTTTTACTCTAGAACATAATTTAAATTCAGAAATAATAATTAGTATTTTTTCATTAACTGGTAAATTAATAAAAAAAGAGACGGCTAGTCAAAAAGTAATTACCTTAGATTTACAAGACAAAAGTCCTGGAATTTATATCTTACATGTAAAAAGTGACGATCAAATTATTAAATCTCAAAAACTAGTCATAAAGAATTAAAATAGATTTAAATCCATTAATGTTTTATTAGTTTTTTTCACAGAATCTACCGAATTAGATAATAAGCTTTTCTCATCCTCAGTTAAATCTATTTCTATAATTCTTTCAATTCCATTTTTGCCTAATATAACTGGAACACCAATACAAACATCACTGAACCCATATTCCCCATCTAACATAACTGAACAAGGAAACATTTTTTTCTGATCACAAGAAATAGCATGAACCAAAGATGAGACAGCTGCACCGGGTGCATACCAAGCAGACGTACCTAACATAGAAGTTAAAGTTGCCCCTCCAATCTTTGTATCTTGCTTTACCTTTTCTATTCTTTCTGCAGATAAAAATTTGGATATATTGACACTATTTCTTGTAGCCAAACGAGTTAATGGAACCATTCCTTTATCACTGTGCCCTCCGATAACCATACCTGAAACGTCTGAACTAGGACATTCTAAAGCTTCACTTAATCTGTACTTAAATCTTGCACTATCTAACGCACCACCCATACCTATGATTCTATTTTTTGGCAGATTTGTTATTTTTTGAGTTAGATATGTCATGGTATCCATAGGATTACTTACAATTATTATTGTAACATCCGGAGAATATTTTATAAGATTTTGAGCAACTTCTTTAACAATTCCCGCATTTATTCCAATTAACTCTTCTCTTGTCATTCCCGGTTTTCTAGGAATCCCACTGGTGATTACTGCAATACTACTTCCAGATGTTTTAGAGTAATCATTAGTACTACCAATAATTCTAGTGTCAAAATTATTCAAAGAAGCTGTTTGCATTAAATCCATTGCTTTTCCTTCAGCAAAATTTTGTTTAATATCTAACAAAACAACTTCTGACGCAAAGTTTTTTATGGCTATATATTCTGCGCAGCTTGCTCCAACCGCACCAGCACCAACTACTGTTACTTTCATATTTTTTTTTTTTCGAATTTAATTAATATTTCAACTACAAAATAGCAATAATAAAGATATTTTTTATTATGTAAATTTTAACTATAAATTTCATCTTATTGAAACAATTTTTTAAATTTATAATTATTAACGATAGAGACCCTCCTTTTACTATCTATGCCTAACACATGATTTATGAAGTATATTTATTTATTAATTTTTTTACAATTTAATTTTTGTTTTTGTCAAGTAGTCGCAGAGGGTGATACAACATTATGCGAAAGCGCATCTGGAGAAGTAACGCTAACTCTTACCGCAGAATCTTTTAATGTAGATTTAACAGATTCCGGTATTTATTCAGATGATACTTATGGCGGAGTAATTGACATTGGATTTGATTTTGTTTTTTATGGTAATACTTACAATCAAGTTGTTTTATCCTCTAATAATCATTTAACATTCAATATTGCAAATGCAAATAATTATTCAGACTGGACTATTACAGATCCAGCACCAAATAATTTTGATTGTCCATTAAACTCAATATTATGTCCTTGGCAAGATATTTACCCAGGTGTTAATGGAAATGGAACTATACAGTATGCCACTACTGGTGAAGCACCAAATAGAGTGTTTATTGCGTCTTTTTGCGGAATTCCTATGTTTTCCTGTACAGACATATGCTACACCAGTCAAATTAAATTATTTGAAGGAACAAATATTATCGAAACTCATATAGCTCAAAAAGTATTATGTACAACTTGGAATGATGGCGCTGCTATTCATGGTCTTCATAATTCCACAGGAACAATTGCTAATATCGTTACAGGTTTAGATGGCATTGAGAGAAACTACCCAAACCAATGGACATGTGAAAATGATGGTTGGAGTTTCACTCCAAACGGACCTAATGATTATACAATTCAAAATATAACCTTTGCTCCTGCTGTAGCTGGTGATGACATTATTTGGCAAGATAATAATGGAAATATCATTGGATATGGTAGTTCCATTGATGTAACTCCAGTATCTCAAAACGGAGAAACTGTTGTTTATACTGCTGGCGCTTCTTTGTGTGGTTCTGCTGGTGATTGGTGTGGATTTGAAGGAGGAATTGAGGGTGATGAGGTATTTATCAATTTTGAACCTACTGAAATAACTACAAATTACCAAAACCCCACCTGTTTTCAATCCGGAGATGGATTAATAAATGTAGCCCTTCCAGCGAATGGAAACTGGGAATACCAAGTTACAGATGAACAAAATAATTTAATAGATTTTGGTTCTATTCAAAATGATAACAACTTTTCAGTCAATAATTTAAATGGAGGAGAATTTAATATTTATGTAGAAAATGAATTTGGATGTACAGATAATCAGTTAGTTTCCTTAACTGAACCTGAGCAAATAGTTGATGATTTTACTACAATAAACAGCAGTTGTTTTAATGAAAATAATGGAAGTTTAAATCTTGTACTTAACGGGGGAACAAACCCTTTCACAGTGTTTGTAGGTGAGATTAATTCGGGTTTGATTGTTGAAGAGCAAACTAATTTAAATCAAGGATCAATGGTTACCTTCAATAATCTAGGGCCTGGAGAATATTATTTTACAGGAATAGATCAAAACGGTTGCCTGACTGAGGGAGATGAAATCTTTTTTGATATTTCTGAACCAGAAGAAATAATCATTCAAGCAACGTCTGAAGATGTAACATGTGCTGACGCAAATGATGGAAGTGTAAATATTTCGGTGAATGGAGGAACTGGTAATTACACTTTTTCATGGTTTGGAGACAATGGATTTCTCTCCAATCAAGAAGACATAGCAAATCTTGCTGGTGGAACATATACATTGACGGTAAGTGATGAAAATGATTGTAGCTCATCTCAAATAATAGAAATTTCTGAAGACGCAGGTATCTCCATAGATTTCTCAACTTCAAATTATAATGGTTATGAAATTTCATGTGATGATGGAAATGATGGGTTTATTGATTTAAATATAAATGGAGGAAGCTCTCCTTACTCAATCAGTTGGGATGGTCCAAATGGATTCACTAGTAACTTGGAAGATATTTCAAATCTCTCCTCAGGACTATACACAATGTATTTATCTGACTTAAATGGGTGTGAAGCATTCATTAATCTTACATTATCTGAGCCGCAAGAGCTTGAGCTAATCATAGAAGAAACTCCTGAAATTTGTGGAACAGGAGGCTCGACTTTTGTACAAACATTTGGTGGGACTTCACCAATATCGTACAATTGGATTGGGCCTGAATCATTTTCTAGCAATCAAGTTGACTTAATAAATGTTTCATCTGGTAGTTATGAATTAACTATAAATGATGCCAACAATTGTATGATTTCTGATAATATTATTATTGAATATATTGATGGTCCTACATGTGATTTTACTGCATCATCTTATGAATTTATGTTATCCAATGAACCTGTCAATTTTTATGATAATTCAAGTACCGACCCAAATTTTAACTTTCAAATTGAATCTTGGATATGGGAATTTGGAGACGGTACAATATCAAATGAACAAAACCCATCACATCTGTATTCTAATCCAGGGTTATATTATGTATGGCTTACTGTAACTGATGAAAACAACTGTGAACAAAGTGTTATGAAAACAATTAATGTTTTAGAGGAATATTATTCATATTCCCCAAATGCTTTTAGCCCTAATGGTGACGGGGTTAATGATTTATTTGCTCCAATATTAACTGATATTGACTATGAAACTTATGAAATAAATATATTTAATAGATGGGGTGATATTGTATTCAAAACAAATAATTATGACGAATCGTGGGATGGGACATTCAAAGGAGAGGATTTACCTCAAGCCGTATATACCTATAAAATCACATACAAAACACGAAGAGGGATAGACAAGCAAGAAAGAGGTGATATAGTTTTAGTAAAGTAAAACTATCGTAATCTATACATCAATTTTTGCATAAGTAGCTCTCTCTTCAATAAATTTTCTTCTTGGCTCAACATCATCTCCCATTAATCTTGAAAAACATCCATCAGGGTCGGAAGTTTCATAATCAATAGTAACTTGTTTTAACTTTCTTGCTTCTGGATTCATTGTAGTTTCCCAAAGTTGTTCAGCATTCATTTCTCCTAACCCTTTGTAACGTTGAATACTAACATTTACATTTTCTTTACCATTGGTTAGTTCTTTCACAACTCTTTCCCTCTCATCTTCATCAAAACAATATCTAGTGGTTGTTCCTCTTTTTAGTAAATATAATGGGGGTGTTGCTATATAAACATATCCGTCCTCAATTAATTTTTTCATATACCTAAAAAGAAAAGTTAATATTAATGTGGCAATATGACTACCGTCAACATCGGCATCACACATTATAATTAATTTATGATATCTAAGTTTTTCTAAATTTAATTCTCTTTCATCGTTCTCTGTACCAACTGTTACACCTAGTGCAGTGTATAGGTTTTTAATTTGATCATTTTCAAAGACTTTAAACGGAAGTGCTTTCTCAACATTCAAAATTTTCCCTTTTAATGGTAAAATCGCTTGAAATTGCCTATCTCTTCCCTGTTTAGCCGTACCACCCGCAGAATCTCCCTCCACTAGATAGATTTCACATTTTTCTGGGTCAGTTTCTGAACAATCAGCTAACTTACCTGGTAAACTAGTTGAAGATAAGACACTTTTTCTTTGCACCATTTCCCTAGCACGACTAGCAGCTTGCCTAGCTTTTGCAGCTAAAATAACTTTTTGAACTAGAGTTTTAGCATCTTTAGGATTTTCCTCAAGATAATTATTTAACATTTCTCCAACCAATTGGTCAACAGGACCCATGACTTCACTGTTACCTAACTTAGTTTTTGTTTGACCTTCAAATTGAGGCTCCATAACTTTTACAGAAACAACTGCAGTCAAACCTTCTCTGAAATCATCACCAGAAATCGTAACCTTTTCTTTGGATAAAAAACCTGACTTTTCAGAGTAAGACTTTAATGTTCTAGTTAAAGCACGACGAAAACCAGATAAATGCGTTCCACCTTCATGAGTATTTATATTATTAACATAAGAATGAACCGTCTCCGAAAAACCTGTATTATATGAAAGTGCTATTTCAACAGGAATCCCATTTTTTTCTCCCTCCATATACATTACATCACTAAGTAATTGTTCACGAGCTGAATCAATATATTTAACAAATTCTGACAACCCCCCCTCAGAATAAAATGACTCACTTATAAAATCTCCATTATCATCTTTGGTTCTTTTATCTACAACTTTGATTGAAATACCTTTATTCAAAAATGATAATTCTCTCATTCTTTTACATAATACTTCATATTCGTAGGTAGTAACAGAAAATATTGTTTTATCGGGTAAAAATGTAACCTCAGTACCTCTCTTATCTGTTTCCCCTACTTCTTTAACAGGATATAATGGAGAACCTATTTTATATTCTTGCTGATATATTTTTCCGTCTCTATAGACTCTAGCTATTAAATGTTCTGATAAAGCATTGACACAAGAAACACCAACTCCATGTAATCCCCCGGAAACTTTATATGAATCTTTATCAAATTTTCCACCAGCATGTAAAACTGTCATTACCACTTCTAGAGCAGATTTCTTTTCCTTTTCATGCATTCCAATAGGAATTCCCCTTCCATCGTCTAAAACAGTAATAGAATTATCATCATTAATAGTAACAGTTATATTTTTACAATGGCCTGCTAGAGCTTCATCAATAGAGTTATCAGTTACTTCATAGACAAGGTGATGGAGACCTTTAGTTCCAACATCACCAATATACATTGCAGGTCTTTTTCTGACAGCTTCTAAACCTTCTAATATTTGTATACTGTCAGCTGAATAATTTTTATTATTTTCGGACATATTTAAGGGTATTGTTATTCATTTTGAATATACAAAATAATATGTATTTACATACCCTTTTTTTTTTATATATTCAACAATTAATTAACAATTATATAATTGACAAATTCAGAGACAATTTTACAATTAAAAGATGTAGATATTTATCGATCCAACACATTAATATTAAGCAATTTAAATTTGACTGTTAAAAGAGGTGAATTCATATATTTAATTGGAAAAACTGGTAGCGGAAAAAGTAGTCTTTTTGAAACATTATACGCTGATATCCCGTTAACAAAAGGATTCGCTCAAATAATGGGTTTTAATTTATCTAAAATAAAAGAAAATCAAATACCAGAATTAAGAAGAAAACTTGGAATAGTATTTCAAAGATTACAACTTTTACAAGACAGAAATGTAAATAATAATTTGCTTTTTGTAATGAAGGCCACAGGATGGAAAAACAAAGAAAAAATGAACAACAAATTACTTGAGGTTTTAAAAGCGGTTGGAATGGATTCAAAGGGACAAAAAATGCCATTTGAATTATCTGGAGGAGAACAACAAAGAGTATCGATCGCTAGAGCATTAATTAATAACCCATCTTTAATTTTAGCAGACGAACCAACAAGAAATTTAGATCCTGAAACTTCAGAAGAAATAATGTATTTACTTAAAAAAATTAGCTCTCAAAATAGGTCCGTTATTATGATTTGTCATGACAACTATCTAATTAATAGGTTTCCCTCAAAAATGATGTATTGTTATAATCAAACAATTTCAAGTACACCACCACATTCTAAAGTTTTTTAAAAATGTTGTCAATTCTTATCCCATGTTATAATTATGATATTATTGAATTGGTAAAATCAATTAGTGAGCAAGTCAAAAAAACAAAAAAACAATATGAAATTATTTGTGTAGAAGACGGATCAGAAAAGACTTTTTCAAATCAAGAAATTAAAAGCTTAAAAAACACACTTTATATACAATTAAAAAAAAACATTGGAAGATCAAAAATTAGAAATTTTCTTGCAAAAAAAGCAAAGTATAATTGGCTCTTATACATAGATTGTGATTCTGAAATTATAAATGAAAAGTTCATACAAAATTATATAAGAAATATTGGGAATGAACATCAAATAATCTACGGAACAACAAAATATCAAAAAAATAAACCCTGTGACTCAAAAATATTACATTGGAAATATGGAATAAAAATAGAAAGCAAAAGAAAAAAAAATATATTCTCATCTCACCATTTTTTAATTCATAAATATACTTTTGAAAAAATAAAATTCAATGAAAATATAAAAGGATATGGGCACGAAGACACAATTTTCTGGATTGAACTAAATAAAATGAATTATAAATTTAAACATATTGCAAATCCATTGAATCATATTGGATTAGAATCGAATAAAAAATACATAGATAAAACAAAAAATTCTATTAAGAACCTATTCTTATTGAGTGAAGAATACGATTTAAAAAAAATCTCACTAATTAGAACATATAAAATAATATCTTTTTTATTTCTAAATCATTTATTATTGTTTTTATTTACATGCTTTGAAAAAAAAATAATGAACAATCTTCTATCTGCAAAACCAAATCTATTTATATTTCAATTTTTTAAAATTTGTTATCTGTGTAAAATAATTAAAGATTATTAAATAGCTCAATGATTTTCTTCTCTTGGTTCTCCCAACAAAATTCTTTTTTAGCAGATTTTAAATTTAAATTATATATGTTCTTATTTTTTAATATGTATCTTATCTGACTTGCTATATCTTCTGGATTTCTAGAAGATAACACCTCTCCTATTTTATTATTAATTACTAAACTAGAAATATCGGGTAAATCACTAGCTAAAATTGGAATTTCAGCATGTAGATAATCAAAAATTTTATTTGGTAAAGAATAACGATAAGCTAAACAAGTGTCTTCCTCAAAGGAAAGACCTAAATCAAATTCCCTTGTAATTGATTTAAGTTGTTGAAAGGGAACACGACCTAAAAAAAATATTTTGTTAATCAATTTTTTTTTTTTGGTGTATTCTAATAACTCTTTTTTTAAATCACCAGAACCAACAATGAATAAATTAGCATTTAAATAAGCCATTGAATCAATCATTAGTGATATACCTCGATCTTTATTCAAACTGCCTTGATAAATAATATTTTTTTTGTTTGGATTAAATCCCTGAATATTATATTCTTTTTCAACTGATGAATTATTTGATTTTAAATACGGTACATTTTTTATTATCAAAGAATCAATTTGATATTTTTTTTTATAAAAATTAGCTATACTATCACTAACTGTTATAACATTAGAAAGTTTAGGAAATATTTTTTGTTCTAAAAATAACCAAAAAGATTTTACATTTTTTTTTTCAATTAGTTCAGGTACTTCGGTAAATAATTCATGAGAATCATACACAAGGGGCTTGTTCTTTATTTTTGAAATAATAAAATTTGGCAATAAAGTATCTAAATCGTTTGCATAAAATATATCACATTTATTAAAAAGCAAAAAAATAAATAGCCTTATGTTAAAAAACATATAAAAAAGAAAACCTCTTCGAAATTTTAAATTAAACCTTTTAACACTATAAGGTCTTTTTGAAAAAAAATCATTATTTAATTTTCTTCCTACTAAAAGAACATCGTAACCACTATTATGTAGAGTTGTGCTCATTTTATGTACTCTTTGATCAGAAATCAAATCTGTAGTAACTGAAATTATAATTTTTTTCAAAATTTTAAGATTAAGATTTAATTAAAAAAGAGTAAAACGTTATTATATTAGTAATATGTTATTGGAAAATAATAAATCTCTAATAAATTTAAACACTTTTGGCGTAAATTATTTTGCTGAAAAATTTATTAACATTAATACTGAAGAAATTCTCAAGGAAAGTATTGATTATATAATAAAAAATAAAATAAAATATTTTGTACTAGGTGGGGGTAGTAATATATTAATCACAAAAAATATTGAAGGCATAGTTCTTTTTAACCAGTTAAAAGGAATCGAAATCATAAACGAAGATGAAAATTCAGTAATTATTAAAGCTCAATCTGGTGTTGTTTGGAATGATTTAGTGAATTGGTCAATTAAAAATAATCTGTGGGGAATTGAAAATTTAATATTAATTCCTGGAACTGTAGGTGCAGCCCCGATACAAAACATCGGAGCATATGGAGTAGAAATCAAAGATGTTTTTAAAAGCCTTACTGCATATAATTTTGAAACCAACGAAAAAATTAAATTTAATAAAGAAGAATGTTCTTTTGGATATCGTGAATCAGTATTCAAAAATAAATTAAAAAATAAATTTTTTATAACCGAAGTTGAGTTTGAATTGAATAAAAATAAAAAACCAATACTAAATTACGAGGCTCTTAATTTAGAACTAAAGAAAAGTAACTTACCAATAACTCTTAAAAATATTGGTAAAATAGTTAGTGAAATTAGAAATAGAAAACTGCCTGATCCAAAAAAATTAGGTAATAGTGGAAGTTTTTTTAAGAATCCTATTATAGATATAGGATTTTTAAATGAGATAAAAAATAATTTTCCTGACGTAAAATATTTTTCACATAATAATAAAATAAAAATTTCTGCAGGATGGCTAATTGAAAAATGTGATTGGAAAGGAAAAAAAATTAATAACTGTGGAGTTTATGAAAAACAAGCCTTAGTTTTAGTTAACTTTGGAAATTCAAGTGGTAAAGAAATAAGTGACTTATCAATTAAAATAAAAAAAGATGTCAAACATAAGTTTAATATTAATCTAATTGAAGAAGTTCAAATAATATAAATATGATGATTGAAATTATATTAATATCAATTATACTGCTCTCAATTTGTGTTGCAGGAATAGCCATTAAAATCCTTGTTAAAAAAAATGGAGAATTTTCTGGCACATGCGCAAGTAATAATCCATTTTTAAATAAAAATGATGAACCTTGCTCTTATTGCGGAGCAGCACCTAATGAGGGTTGTAAGTCAGAATAATCAGGAGATTTTGTTGATATTAACTTTAACATTCCATTAGTCATAAAAGTCAAAGTATCATCTTTTTCAACGTATATAAAACAAGCATCAATATTATTTTTACTAATAAATTTCTTTGATTTATTTAACCCCATTGACATACAAGCTGTTGCATACGCATCAGCATCCATACAATTATTTGCTAAAATGGAAACACTCAATAAGTTATTTTCAGCAGGTTTTAGTGTTTTTGGATTCATAGTATGAGAAATTACTTTTCCGTCTATTTTTTTTAATTTTCTATAACTTCCCGAAGTTGCTAATGCTTTATTTGATAATTTTAAAATATATTTTTGCAGTTGTATGTTTTGGTAAGGTTTTTCAATAGCTACTAACCATGGATTTTTATTTTTATTTCCAGAACAATACACTTCACCTCCTATATTAATAATGAAATTATCAATATTATTTTGTTTTAGATAATTAGATAAAATATCAACACTATATCCTTGAGCAATACCATTAATATCTAATTGAATTATATTATTTTTTTTATTAATCAATCCATCACTTATTGAAATCATATCACATCCTAAAAAATTGGCATATTCAGTGTTAAAATTTGCACTCTTTGGACCAAATCCATAAGAGTTAACTAACGGACCTACAGTAATATCAAAAGCGCCTTCAGTTTCATTACATATTTCAATTGATCGACTAATAACATCACTTAACAAAGTATCAACATATGTGGTAGAATTATTATTTACTCTAGTAATATTAGATGAATCGTTATAAGTTGAAAGAGCCATATCTATATTAGATAATATACTATCAATAGAATGTTTTTTAATTAAATTTAAATTAGAATAATACTTAACGGAGTAAAAGGTTCCTTGAGTCCTCCCCTGTATTACATAAGGAGATAATTTTTCATTAGTACAAGAAAAAAAAAATGTCAAAATTAAAAAAAACCTAACCACCGAAATCATCAAAAGCAACATTTTCATCAGGTACACCAAAGTCATCACACATTTTTAAAACTGCTTGATTCATAAGAGGAGGGCCACAAAAGTAAAACTCTATATCCTCTGGATTTTCATGTTTACTTAAATAATTATCTATAAAAGCTTGATGAACAAAACCTAAAAAGCCATCACCTTTTTTATCATCTAAATTTTTCTTTTCCTTCCAATTATCTTCTTCTAAAGGTTCTGAAAGTACAGGGTAAAATTTAAAGTTTTTAAATTTTTTTTCTAACGCAAAGAAGTGTTCCATATAAAACAATTCTCTTCTTGATCTTCCACCATACCAATAAGAAACTTTTCTTTTAGACTTTAAAGTTTTAAATAAATGATATAAATGAGATCTCAACGGAGCCATTCCAGCACCTCCTCCTATGTATACCATCTCAGCTTCTGATTCCTTTATAAAAAATTCACCATAAGGACCTGAAATTGTTACTTCATCACCGGGTTTAAGTCCAAAAATATATGAAGAAGCTATTCCAGGGTTTACATTTAACCAGTTATTTGATTTTCTGTCCCATGGGGGTGTTGCAATTCTTACATTTAACATAATTTTTCTACCTTCTGCGGGGTAACTAGCCATTGAATATGCTCTTACAACACTTTCATCATTTTTCATTACTAAAGGCCATAAATTAAATTTATCCCATTCATATTTAAATTTATCTTTTTCACCCGGATGCTCTTTAGGATGAGCAGATATATCAAAGTCTTGATATTTTATTTCACTTTCAGGTATTTCAATTTGAATATAACCTCCAGCTTCATAATCCATATCTTCAGGTAATTCAACAATGAATTCCTTAATAAATGAAGCTACATTATAATTTGAAACTACCTTAGCTTTCCATTGTTTAATTCCAAATATTTCCTCTGGAATTTGTATCTCCATATCATTTTTCACTTTAACTTGACAACCTAACCTCCAATTTTCTTGAATTTCTTTTCTTGAAAAATATGGCTTTTCAGTTGGTAATATACTCCCTCCTCCTGATGAAACTTGACATTTACACATTGCGCAAGTACCACCACCACCACATGCAGAAGGTAAAAAAACTTTGTTATTACCTAAAGTGGTTAAAATGGTATCCCCCGCACTTACTTTTAATTTATTTTCTCCATTAATTGTTAAAGTTACATCACCTGATGGGGATAATTTTGCTTTTGCAAAAAGTAAAACCATCACTAAAGAAAGCATTACAATTAAAAAAACGAAAACTGAAAATAAAATTAACTGACCCATAAATTTAATTATATATTAATTCCCATAAAACACATAAAACCAATACCCATAAGCCCTGTAATAATAAACGTAATTCCTAACCCTCTAAGCGGAGCAGGGACATTAGAGTATCTTATTTTTTCTCTGATAGCTGCTATTCCTACTATAGCTAAAAACCAACCAACACCTGAGCCCAATGCAAAAGAGGTGGCTTCAATAATTGTAGAATACTGACGTTCTTGCATAAATAGAGCTCCTCCCAAAATTGAACAGTTAACAGCAATTAAAGGAAGAAAGATTCCAAGACTACTATAAAGTTGAGGTGAAAATTTCTCTACTAACATTTCTACCAATTGAACCATAGATGCAACCACTGCTATAAACATGATTAGACTCAAAAAAGATAAATCCATAGTTGCAAAGCTTTCTCCTAACCAACTTAACGCACCTTCTTTGAGAAGATAATTTTCTAATAAATAATTTATTGGAACAGTTATTCCTAAAACAAAAATAACAGCAGCACCTAAGCCAACACCAGTTTCTACAGTTTTAGAAACTGCTAAATATGAACACATACCAAGAAAATACGCGAAAATCATATTTTCTATAAAAACACCTTTTATAAAAATATTTACTAACTCTTCCATAATTAATTTTCTTCTAACAATTCTTCTGGGAATGAAGTTCTAGACCTTTGAACCCAAATAATTAAACCAACGACTATTAATGCCATTGGTGGTAAAATCATTAAATTATTATTTAAGTAAAATCCTCCTCCAGCTTCATACCATCCATCTGGAAAAACTTGGTATCCAAACAATTTACCTGAACCAAACAGTTCTCTAAAGAATGCAACAGCAAGTAAAATCCAACCGTAACCAACTGCGTTTCCTATAGCATCTAAAAAAGATGGCCATAAAGTATTTCCTAAAGCAAAAGCCTCCAATCTTCCCATAATAATACAATTTGAAACAATTAAACCAATAAATACAGACAATTTTTCTTGAACGTCAGGTAAAAACGCTTGTAAGACCTGATCAACAAAAACCACAAGAGAAGAAACAACAACTAATTGAACTATAATTCTTATTCTAGAGGGAATAACATTTCTCAGGGCAGAAATAATCATATTAGCACAAACCATAACAAAAACAACAGACATAGACATTACTAAAGCCTGTTGTAATTGAACTGTAATTGCTAAAGCAGAACAAATTCCTAGAACTTGAATAGTTATTGGGTTTTGATCACCTAAAGGGTCACTCAATAATTTTCTATTTTTTTTTGAAAAAAGTGAACTTTTCATTTAATTTCTAATTGTTTTAAAATAATTATTATAAATCTCTAAATCAGCTTTTAACATATTAGTTACACCATCACTTGTTATTGTCCCTCCTGTAATACCATCTACCTCATGATAACTCCCTTCTTTAGCGCCACCTTTAACAACATTAATAGAGACAAAAGATGAATTTTCATCTAGTATTTTTTTTCCAATAAATTCATCTTCAAAAAAAGATTCTCTAATTTCCGCACCAAGACCTGGTGTTTCTGTTTTGTGATCAAAAGATGCACCAAAAACAGTATTGCAATCTTTTTCAAATGCCACAAATCCCCAAATAGGCCCCCACAAACCACTTCCAACTAAAGGAGTGATATAATATTTATTCCCATCTTTTTCAGCAATAAATAAGGGAAATACTTTGTCTTCTTTTGCTAAAGCTGTATTTCTGTATTGTTTTTTAACATCAATGTAAAAAGCATCATTATCTCCAACAACAGTTTCACCTAACGAATTAATCACCACTGATTCTTTAATGTACTCATCATATAATTCACTAGCATTAGTTCTATCGCACTGTACTTTAATTGCAGATAAAATATTTATTTTCTTTTTATCTTCTTTGTTAGCTTTTTTCCTACTTGATAAGGATTCAGAAACAAAAGCTAAAGAAATGGCAACAACTAAAACCATTATTATGGCAAAAGAAAAAGTGAAGAAATTTGAATCTTTATTTATTTTCATTTTATTAATTAAATTTTAACCCTACTCATTCTACGTTTCACACTTGCCTCAACAACATAATGATCAATCAGAGGAGCCATGACATTCATGAATAATATGGCTAACATTATACCTTCAGGATAAGCAGGATTAAAAACTCTAATCATGATTCCTAAAAATCCACATAAAAACCCATATATTATTTTTCCAGTATTAGTTTGTGCTGCTGATACCGGGTCTGTCGCCATAAATACAATTGCAAACATAAAACCCCCAATACATAACTGATGAATTGGATTTAATGACATAAATCCATTAGCATTCCAAAAATAAAAGATGGAGGCCATAAAAAAACCTCCGATTAAAGCAGAAGACATAATCCTCCACGAGCCTAATCCTGTAATCAATAATATTGCTGCTCCAATTAATACAGCTAATACAGACGTTTCACCAATTGAACCAGGAATAAAACCCAAAAATGAATTAAGCAAACTATAAGCTCCATCACTACTAAAATTACTTAATACAGTTTCCTGATAATCTACCGAAACACCGTCTTTAACTAAAGTTGCAAGTTCTCCAAGTGCAGTTTCTCCAGAAATTGAATCAGTATATCCTTCAGAAACCCAAACTTTATCACCAGATAATTTAGTAGGATAAGCAAAAAAGGCGAATCCTCTAGCTAGTAAAGCTGGATTTAATATATTCATTCCAGTTCCTCCAAAAACTTCTTTTCCAATAACTACAGCAAAAATAACAGACAATGCAACAATCCATAAAGGACAATCAATGGGAAATATTAGCGGAATTAGCATACCAGTAACTAAGTATCCCTCATTAACCTGATGATTTCTAAAAACAGCAAAAGCAAACTCAATTGCAAGACCGACTCCATATGAGACAACAATCATAGGAAGCACCTTCATAAAACCATACAAAAATAAATTCAAAAAAGAGGAAAAACTTTGACTTATAAGAGATGGATCAAACTGAGAATAATACTGATAACCAATGTTGTAACATCCAAATATTAAACAAGGAATGAGTGCTAAAATTACAGTACCCATGGTTCTTTTTAAATCAATTGAGTCTCTAACGTGACATTTAGTAGAAGTAGTATGATTAGGCACAAACAAAAAAGTTTCAAATGCATCATAAGCAGGATATAACTTTTCTAACTTGCCACCTTTTGTAAAGTGTGGTTTAATTTTATTTAATGTATTTCTTAAAAAATTCATAATTAACTACATTCTTTTTTTACTAAATCTAAGCCATGTCTTAAAATTTCTTGTACAGGAATTTTTGAAGTACATGCAAATTCACATAATGCAAAATCTTCAGGTGAAACCTCATAAATACCCATTTTTTCCATTAGTTCTATATCTTCAATTAAAATAGATTTTATTAATTGAACTGGAAAAATATCCATAGGAACAACGTTTTCATATTGCCCTGAAACAACATAAGCACGCTCTTCACCGTGCATGTTAGTGTCTAATACTATTTCTCTTTGAGGAATTAGTGACGACAGAAAAGCTCTTGAAAAACTATATTTTTTAAATCCAGGCATAGCCCAACCAAACAATTCATGATAATCTCCTTCAGGAATTACTGTAACATGGTCATCAAAAAATCCTACATGTCCTTCCTTTCCAATATTATCACCATGCAAAACATTTCCTGAAATAAATCTTTTATTTCCTGAAAAAAGCTTACCCTTCAATAAACCACCAATGTTAACACCTTGAAAAGACTTATAGTATTTTGGCGATTTAACTTCTGAACCGGTTACAGCAATTGTTTTATAATTTAAATATCTGCCAGAAAGAAAGAAATTACCAATTGAGATTAAAGCCTGTGGCTTTAAAACCCAAACTATATCCCCTTTGTTAATAGGGTCAATATGATGAATCTGAATCCCAACATTTCCAGCTGGATGTGGTCCATAAAATTTATTTAACTGAACATTTTTGAATTTATTAAAAAATTCAAAATCAGATTTTTCACTTACATTAAGATGAATTTTTCCGTCACTCAGTAACGAAATAACATCTATTCCTTTTTGAAATTCTTTTTCTTTTCCAGATAAAAGGAAATCATAATTTGGAGCTAAAGGAGAAGAATCAAAACAAGAAATAAAAATTGCCTTTGGAGTTATGTTTGGATCCGCTACTGAGTCAAAAGGCCTTTGTTTAATTAATGACCACAAACCAGATTCAAAAAATAAATTTTTTAATTTTTCAGGATCAAGTTTTTCAAAATTAGAAACATTAAATTTTTTAAACTTATTTTTTTTGTCAGCCTTTACAACTACTTCTAACAATTTTCTTTTTTCACCCCTTATAATGGATTGGACTTTTCCACTAACTGAGGAAACAAACTTAATTTTTTCAAAATCTTTATCAAAAAATAAACTTTCTCCCGCAAGAACTGAATCTCCTTCTTTTACACTTAATCTAGGTTTCAAACCATGAAAATCCGTAGGCTTAAGAGAAAATGTCTGTGAATGATACTCCTCAACTGTTAAAGAGGCCTCACCTTTAAGATTAATGTTTTTTCCTTTTGAAATTTTTACTTCCAATGTTTAATAATTTGTGTTTGATTTTTAAGTACACGAATATAAAAATATTAATAAAATTAAACTACTATATTTAAGTAATTAATTTTATTTTTTTTGAACCAAAAATGTTGATATGTTTCGATATTTATTTTTTTTATTTTTTTTATTTTTTTTTATTTCAAAAAGCGAGGTTTTTGACGAATATACTTCCAATAAAATAAAAACTGTTTTGTTACACAACATTGAAAATAAGTTGGTCGACCCAACTATTCAACTCAACTCAAATGATAAAATACAACTTTCTTTTGATGAGCTCGGAACTGACATGAACAACTATACTTACAGCTTCATACATTGTGACTATGAATGGAAAAAATCTGACTTACTTCCCTCAGAATATATTGACGGATTTACAGAAAATTATATTGATAATTTTTCTTTTTCATTCAATACTAATATTGATTATGTTAATTACAAATGTCAATTCCCTAATGAAAGTATAAATTTTTTAATTTCTGGTAATTATATTCTATTAGTAAAAAATGAATCTGATGGAGAGATTGTAATTAAAAGAAAATTTGTTGTTTATGAAAAAATTGCACAATTAAATGCTATAGTAAAACGAGCAACATTTGTGAACAATATAGATTCAAAACAAGAGATTGATTTTGAAATTTTTTACTCCAACTTAAATGTTTTAAATCCAATTGATGAAATAAAAGTTGTTGTTCAAAAAAATGATAACTGGAATAACACGAAACGCAACATAAAACCAAGTTTTATTGGTAAAAATTATTTAGAGTATGACTATGATGGTGAAATTAATTTTGACGGCGGAAATGAATTTAGAGATTTTGACATTAGTAGTTTACGTTTTTATTCAAAAAATATTGATACTATATATACAAAAAAAAATAACTATTATAATAGCAATATCTTCTTTGTAAAACTTTTAGAAGAAAAAAATAAAACAAATAATCCTTATGTTGAAAAATATGATTTAAACGGGAAATTGTTAATTCAAAAAGATAACTCAGATTTCTCTGATAGCGAATCAGAATACGTATTAGTTAAATTTAGTTTAGAAAAAACTGGATTAGATTTAAATCAACAAATTTTTTTGTTTGGAGCTCTTAGTAATTGGACCATTGATTCTGATTTTCAATTAAATTATAATCCTAAAAGAAAAAAATTTGAAAAAGAAGTGTTATTAAAACAAGGTTATTATAACTACAAATACATAATAATTAATGAAGATGGAGAATTAAATGAAATTATTGACGGAAATCATTATGAAACAAATAATGAATATACAATTTATGTCTACCACAAATCTCCATGGGAAAGGTACGACAGACTTATTGCAGTTGAAAAAATAACTTCTAATTCTTTAAATTAATTTTCCTTTCATAATTTTGAATAATTTTTAAATTTTAATGTAATGACAAAAGCTATATTTTCAGTTCCAGAAGTTTCATGTGAAGTTGTAAAAGCATATGAACCTGGAAGCAATGAGAGATTAGAATTAATTAAGGAGTATGACAAAATGATAAACAAGGTTATAAACCTTCCTATGATTATTAACGGAAAAAAAATAACCTCATCTAAAAAGAAGGCAATATCCCCACCTCACGACCACAAACATATTGTAGCCTATTGTCATTATGGATCAAAAAAAGAGGTTAAACTTGCTATTTCAGCTTGTATGAATGCTAAAGAAAAATGGAAAAGCACTCCATGGGAACAAAGATGTGCTATATTTTTAAAAGCAGCTGAGCTGTTATCTGGCCCTTACAGACAAAAAATAAATGCAGCAACAATGATTAATCAATCTAAAAACATTTTTCAGGCAGAAATTGATGCATCATGTGAGTTAATTGATTTCCTGAAATTTAATGTTAAATTTTTAACTGAAATTTATCAAAGTCAACCTGAAAGTTCAACTGGTGTTTGGAACAGAATGGAATATAGGCCACTTGAAGGTTTTGTATACGCTATTACACCATTTAATTTTACATCTATTGCAGCAAATTTATGTTTAGCCCCAGTATTAATGGGAAACACTGTTGTATGGAAACCATCTGATAGTCAAACATATTCAGCAAAAATAATTATGGATTTATTGAAGGACGCTGGTCTTCCAGACGGCGTTATTAATATGGTTCACTGTAAACCTGAAGAAGCAAACAAAGTTATTTTTGAACATAATGACTTTGGCGGAATCCACTTTACAGGTTCTACAAAAGTCTTTCAGTCAATTTGGAAAGAAATTGGTAGAAATATCAATAAATATAAATCATACCCTAGAATAGTTGGGGAAACTGGAGGGAAAGATTTTATTATCGCTCATAAATCAGCTGAAATCAACGAAGTTGTAACAGCAATTATAAGAGGGGGATTTGAATATCAAGGCCAAAAATGTTCTGCAGCATCAAGAATTTATCTTCCAAAAAGTCAATGGGCAAAAATTGAAAAAAAATTGATAAGTGAAATGAAAACAATCAAAGTCGGAGACCCAAGAGATTTTTCAAACTTTGTTAATGCAGTTATTCATAACAGCTCCTTTGAAAATTTAAAATCAACAATACAGAAAACAAAGAAAGATAAAAAAGCAAAAATTATTTTTGGAGGAGGATTTAATAAAAAGAAAGGTTACTTTATTGAACCTACAATTATTTTAACTTCAGACCCTAATTACGACACAATGAAAAGAGAGTTGTTTGGACCAATTGTTACGATTTATTTATATAAAGACCAAGATTTTGATAAGACCTTACAATTAATTGACTCAACTTCAGATTACGCACTTACAGGTTCAATTTTTTCAAAAGACAGGAATATTATTACTAAAGCGTTGGAAGCATTAGAGAATTCAGCTGGAAATTTTTATATAAATGATAAACCTACAGGAGCGGTTGTTTCTCAACAACCATTTGGAGGGTCCAGAGGGTCCGGAACAAATGATAAAGCAGGTTCTTATATGAATCTTTTGAGATGGGTTTCACCAAGAACAATTAAGGAGACTTTTGTCCCCCCTAAAAATTACAGATACCCATTCCTTAAAGACTAAAAAAAATTAAATTGAAAACGAAAAAAATATTTTTATTTGTTTCTAAAAACATATTTAGGTTATTGTTTTTTTTTCTTTTGATTTGGCTTATCTTTTTTGATGAAAATGCTTTAATTCGACATGTAAAATTAAGTAAAGAGATTAAAACTCAAGAAAAAGAAATTGAACGATTTAGAGAAATAATTAGAAAAGATAGCACTCTAATCAGTATTTTTAACTCAGATACCTTAAATCCTAATCTTGAAAAAATTTTAAGAGAGGAATACCTTCTATCAAAACCTAATGAAATTATTTATAAAATAGAAAAATAGAATGGAAAAGATATTTTCTTCAATTAATGAGTTTTCAACACAAACAAAAAAAGATTGGATACGTAAATTTGAAAATGAAAATTTTAATATTAAAAAAATACAACATTCAATTAATGATAAATTATTTGATCCAATATATTTTGAAGAAGAGATTAGTCAAAAAACTACATTTCATAAAAATAAAAAATGGAACATCTGCGTAGAAATCAATGTAACTAATGTTGAACAATCTAATTTAGATGCTATAAATGCAATTTCTGATGGTGCAAATACTATTTGTTTTAACTTAAAAAGTATAAGCATAACAAAAAAAAAATTAGACTCTTTATTAAAAGACATAAATCTTAAAAAAATCTTTATTGAATTCAAAAAAACAAAAAAAGGTTTAGAAATTTTAGATTATCTATCATCACACAAGGATTATAAATATATTCAGGGATGTATTCATGACATTATTGTAAATGAAAAAATTTACGTTAAAACAAAAAAAAGATTACAAAAATATAAATTTCATTTTTTTCAAATTAGAGATACAAATTTTTTAGATTTAAAAAATAAAATTCCTTCATTCATCAATCCCAATTTTATTCAATTTAATTTTATTTTGTCTAATAATATTATGTTTGAAATAGCTAAAATTAGAGCTTTCAGAATTTGGTATCAAAATGAGTATAAATCAATTCCATATGTATCCTCTGAAACAAAACTAAAAAGTAAAAATTATCACCAGTTAATTCAAAGTAGTTTTCAAGCACTATCCTCTGTTATTGGCGGATGCGACTCACTAAAAGTAACATATAAAAATATTAATCAAGGAATTAAACAACAACTAATATTACAACATGAAAGTTTGTTACATAAAGTAATCGACCCTTTTTTTGGAAGCAATTATATTGAAAAAATAACTAACCACCTGAAACCTGATAATACTGAATTTAAAATAAAGGGAGAAAATAGTACATGGTTAAGTCCTGAGGGAATTAAAATTAAATCTAAATACTCCTCATTAGACCTCAAGGGTATTGAACACTTAAATTTTGGTGCAGGAACCGCTCCTTTCTTGAGAGGTCCATATACCAGCATGTATTGCCAAAGAAAATGGACTATTAGACAATATGCAGGATTTTCTACAGCTGAAAAATCAAATGAATTTTATAAAAAAAATTTAAAATCCGGTCAAACTGGTTTATCTGTTGCTTTTGATTTACCAACTCACAGAGGTTATGACTCTGACCATGAAAGAGTGAAATCTGATGTTGGTATGGCGGGAGTTGCAATTGATACTGTAGATGACTTAAAAACTTTATTTGAAGGTATAGACATTGAAAATACTTCAATTTCAATGACAATGAATGGAGCAGTTTTACCAATTATGTCATTTTTAATTGTATGTGCTAAAGAAAAAAATATTTCATTAAAAAAATTAAGTGGTACAATTCAGAATGATATTTTAAAAGAGTTTTTAGTTAGAAACACATACATTTACCCCCCACAGCAATCAATGAAAATTGTTGGTGATATTTTTAAATATACTTCAAAAAAAATGCCAAAATTTAATTCAATAAGTGTTAGTGGTTATCATATGCTTGAGGCTGGAGCTACAGCAGAATTAGAGCTGGCTTATACATTAGCTAATGGCTTAGAATATTTGAAAACAGGAATTAAAAGTGGATTAAATATTGATGATTTTGCCCCTAGAATTTCATTTTTTTGGGGTATTGGAATGAATTTCTTTATGGAAATTGCAAAAATGAGAGCTGCAAGAGTTTTGTGGGCTCAGATTGTCAATAAATTTAAACCAAAAAATCAAAAGTCATTAATGCTCAGAGCTCATTGTCAAACTTCGGGTTGGAGTTTAACAGAACAGGACCCATTAAATAACATAACAAGAACATGTATTGAAGCTTTAGCATCAGTTTTTGGAGGAACACAATCATTACATACTAATGCATTTGATGAAGCAATAACATTACCAACAGAGAAATCTGCAAAAATAGCTAGAGACACTCAACTATTTTTACAAAAGGAATCAAAAATTTGTCAATTAATTGACCCTGTCGGTGGAAGTTTTTACATAGAAAAATTAACGTCAGAACTAATCGAAAAAGCAAAAAAAATAATAACAGAAGTTGAAGAAAATGGAGGAATGACAAAATTAATTGAGTTAGGAATACCTAAAAATAAAATTGAAGAAGCTGCAATTAAAAGACAGGCTCAAATTGATTCAAAATCTATATTAATTATTGGATTAAATGCTTTTCAAAATAAAAACAAAACAAAAGTTGAAGTTTTAGATATTAATAATTTAAAAGTTCAAAAAAGTCAAATTTCAAAAATTCAAAAAGTAAAAGATAATAGAAATAAAAAGAAAGTTGAAAAAGCTTTAAAAAATATAACTAGTTCTTGTAAAAATGATTCAAGTAATTTATTAGATTTATGCGTTGAAGCAGCAAAGGAAAGAGCAACTTTAGGAGAAATTTCATTTGCTATAGAAAAAGAATATAACAGATATATTCCTGAAAAAACTATTTCTACTGGAATTTACTCTATGCAAATGGAAGAAAATAAGAAATTTAAAAAAGCAAAAGAAAAAATTAATCTTTTTTCCAAAATAAACGGAAGACGACCAAGAATTTTAGTAGCAAAAATTGGGCAAGATGGTCATGATAGAGGTGCAAATGTTATTGCTACAAGTTTTTCAGATCTTGGATTTGATGTTGATATAGGACCATTATTTCAAACTCCTGAAGAAATAACGAAACAAGCAATTGAAAATGATGTTCATATAATTGGAATATCTAGTTTGGCAGGCGGACATAAAACATTAGTTCCAGAATTAATTAAGTGTATTAAAAAACAAACAAAAAATAAAATACATATTGTTTTAGGAGGTATTATACCGGAAAAAGACTATAGTTCCTTAAAGAAAAAAGGAGTTGATAATATTTTTGGCCCAGGTACTATAATAGCTGAAGCCGCAATTGAAATTATTGAGTCAATTTCTAAAAAATGAAAGTAATAGATATTTTAAAAGGAATTAAAAAAGGCGATATAGGCATTTTATCAAAAGCAATAACGCTCGTAGAAAGCACAACATCGAGTGACAGAATTAAAGCAAATAAATTAATTGATTTATGTCTAAAAGAAAGAAAAGAGACTAAAAAAATTTGTATTAGTGGGCCTCCTGGAGTTGGGAAAAGCACATTCATAAATCAACTTGGGTTTTATTTATTAAATAATAAAAAAAGAATTGCTGTTCTAGCGATTGACCCAAGCAGTAAGAAGTCAAATGGGAGTATTTTAGCTGATAAAACAAGAATGTCTGATATCTCTTCTCACAAAAATGTGTTCATTCGCCCCTCACCAAGTAGTGGTTCACTAGGCGGAATCAATAGTTCAACAAGAGAAAGTGTAATTTTATGTGAAGCTTTTGGATTTGATGTTATTATTATTGAGACTGTTGGTGTTGGTCAAAATGAAATTGATGGCTATTCAATTTCAGATTGTTATATTTTACTTACACTTCCTAAATCTGGAGATCAAATACAAGCAATAAAAAAAGGAATACTAGAATTTGCTGATTTTATTATCATCCATAAATCTGACCTAATTAGTAAAGTGGAACTAGTAAAAGAAAAAAATTATTATTTGGAGACGTTCAATAATAAAAAAATAGTTGAAAGCTTTTCATCAATTAAAAAAACAGAAATTGGAACAATCTGGGAAAAGATTGAAAACCATTCCTCAAAAAAAGACTTAATAAATAAACAAATGAAATTACTACATGAAGCTATAAAAGAGGAGCTAAAGTATAAATTTTACAAAGACTCTGAAGTCCAGGTTCAAATAAATAGATATAAGAGAAACAATCTAGATGGATTGAACATGAAAAAGATAGCAAAAAAATTAGTAGAAAACTTTTTAAAATAAATTTTGTATTATTTTTTCTATTGAAACCCCTTCGGCTTCAGCTTTATAATTTTTAACTAATCTATGTCTCAAAACATCTGTTGAAACTGCTCGAACGTCTTCAATATCTGGAGAATACTTTCCATTTAATACGGCATGCATTTTTGCTCCTAAAATTAAATTCTGAGAGGCTCTTGGTCCAGCTCCAAAATCAATAAACTTTTTTATTTGCTCTGGACAATTTTTAGAGTCCGGCCTAGTTTTTCTCACTAATTCAACAGCATAAGAATAAACATTATTTGTTATAGGTAAATTTAGTAAGCAGTTCTGAAATTTTAAAATATCATCAGCTCCTAAAACCTTATTTATTTGTTGATGATTAGTTGAAGTGGTACTTTTTACTATTTTAAGTTCTTCTTCTAAACTAGGATAATTTATTAAGATACTGAACATAAACCTATCTAGTTGAGCTTCTGGCAAGGGATAGGTACCTTCTTGTTCTATTGGATTCTGAGTAGCTAAAACAAAAAAAGGACTATCTAATTTGTAGGTAACTCCTGAAACTGTTACAGATTTTTCTTGCATTGCTTCCAAAAGAGCAGATTGTGTTTTTGGAGGTGTTCTATTTATTTCATCAGCTAAAATAATATTACCAAATAAAGGCCCCTTAACAAATTTAAAATTTCTATCATTATCGATAATCTCTGCACCCATAATATCAGATGGCATTAAATCAGGGGTAAATTGAATTCTATTGAATTTTAAACCTAGAGTTTTTGAAATTGAATTAATCAACAATGTTTTAGCTAGACCAGGCACTCCAATTAAAACAGCATGACCTCCTGAAAGGATAGTAATTAGTATCTTATTTATTACATTTGTTTGTCCTATAACTAGCTTAGAGACTTCTAATTTAATTTTTTCACAAGAATGTACTAAATTTTCAATATTCTGAATTTCTGAATTATTTGACATCATAAAATTATAAATGTTTATTCCATTCGTAATTAAAATCTAAATCACTGAAATCTTCATCAATATGGATAAATGTGTTTTTAATTTTTAAGTTTATCCATTCCAGCAGCATATTTTGCTTTTTATTATTTTCAGCATAAATTTTAATTAAATTAAAATCATCAGTGGGATTTGCAAAATGTGCATCTTTTTTCTTTACTAATTTTATTAGTCTGTAGCCCTCTTTTCCGTCAATGCTTTTATAATACAAGGGATCAGAAATATCATCTTCTTCTAAGTTAATTATGTTTTGTTTAATCAAAGGGTCGATTTCGTCTAAAAAAAAGTTTAATTCTCCTGTTTGATCGTTTATTAACAATCCTCCATTATGTTTTGTTAAGTCATCATCAGAATACTTGCTAGCAGCGGTTTCAAAAGAAATTAAACCGTTATTTAAATCTTCTTTTAAAGAAGTCAAAACATTTTTTGATTCATTTAACTCCTTATAAAATATTTTAGGAACCATTAGTATATGTGCAAAATCAACAACACCTCCTTTACGATCTAATAGTTTAGCAATATGAAAACCAAAATCAGTTTTAAAAACATTAGAAATCTCACCGACCGAAAGACTAAATATTACTGATTCAAATTTTTTTTCTAATTGGCCTTTTTTAACACCAAAATATTCACCTCCTGTTCTTGATGAACCTGGATCTTCTGAATATAAAATAGCCATTGTAGAAAATTTATCTCCACTTTCAATTCTCTCTTTTAAATTATTAAGTTTACTCTTCGTTTCTAAAATTGAGGAATCAGAAGGGTTGGGTAATATCAAAATTTGCGCAATTTGAAATTGATTTTCTATGAATGGTAAACTATCTTTTGGAATGTCCTCATAATAATTTGAAATTTCAGAGGGAGTTATATCAACAAATCGAGTTATTTCTTGTTGCATCATTTGAGCTGTAAGCTGTTCTCTTATATTGACTGACAACTCATCCTTAATTTGAGCTATAGTTTTATCAAAATATTTTTCAACTTTTTTTACAGAGCCTATTTGAGAAATTATATAGTCCAAACGTCTATTTAAATTATTATTAACTTCCATATCGCTAACTTCAATACTATCAATTTTAGCATGATAAACTAAAAGCTTTTGAAATAATAACTCTTCTAATACTTGTTTTGAAAGTAGTGAGTCAGAAAGGGTTGAACTGGTTTGGGATTTATATTGCATTATATTTTCCTGCAATTCACTATAGAATAATACTTCATCTCCAACCATAGCAACAATTCCATCTAATTTTTTCTTTTTTTCTTGAGAATAAGAAAAAATACTAATTAGAATAAAGAGAAAAAAGATTTTAAAATTAAACATATAGTTATTTATGCTTTTAATATACAAATTTTATTAAGAAAATTGAGGAAATTACTCTGTAGTATAAACATTACCTCTCCAAATAAAGTAATTATCTTTTGAAGAACCTAAATCTCTAACTGCTTTTCTGTATGCTTGAGAAAAACTTCCATTATATTCAGGTATATTTTTTGATACTTTATCTTTATTAATTAACTCTTCTAATCTATTTTCTTTTAATAATTTAAGTACATTTTTATTAATTTCGATTTCATATTTTTTCTTTAATAAGGTTAACCACTCTTCCTCTAATAAATTTTGATACTCAGAAATAACTAGTCCCTTGATTTCAGATAAAGGTTTTGGAGATTTTTTTAGAGTATCTGTTAATACATTTAAATAAAAAACTCCCTCCGAAAAGTAACTTGACTTAAAATTTGAAATTTCTTTAATAGGAATAACTTCCTCATAAATTTTTAAATTAAGATTAGATTCCTTATTAAGTTTTTTATCAATTAATTGATCAGTAAGTCCTCTTGATATATATCTCAATAACTTCTTGTTATTATTTTCGTCATAAGTTTCATAAACTTTTTTGACAACTCTTTCAGGATTGAAATACTTTTCAGATTTTGAATTGTTAATTAAAGAATTATAAAATTGATTTAGACCCGAAGTGTCCTTTACAGCTTTAGACCAAACTCTCTCATTCATTAAATCAAATAAAAGAATACCATCATGATATTCGTCCATTAGAAGAGAAAACTCAGGATATCTTAATTCTAAATTTTTGTTTTCAAAATTAATAATACTTTGCTCAACAAACATTCTGTATAACTCATCAATCAATAATTTTGAATTTTCTTTTCCTCTAAAGCTATTTTTGAAATTAATTATAAACTCCGAAAAATCTTTTTGTTTAAATAATTTAATTGTCTCATTGAAACTTAAACTAAATAAATTTTTGTTAGATTTCTTTAAGAAATCAGATGAGTTTTTTGCTTGTAAAATATCTTCGCTTGAAATTTTATAAAAGATATTTAAATACTTTTTACTTTCTTCAAATGAATAAAATTCTTTACATCTTTTAATTAAAGCGTCTCTGCTTTTTTGTGACCTAGAATCCTTTTCAACTCTAGATTTTAAATTAGATTCAATATCAGTAAAACTAGGAAGAGGTTTTTTATCTAATAATTTAATTATATGCCAACCAGCAGGTGTTTTTATTGGTTCAGAAATATCACCAATATTTATCAGATTAAAAGATGCATTAGAGAAAGTCTCATACATATTAACTTTATTTGTCACACCAAACCAATCTAGCTCACCACCTTTTGAACCAGATTTTTTATCATCAGAATATTTTTTTGCTAAATCTTCAAAATTATCTCCATTGGTTAAAAGATTATGTATTTCGTATATTTTTTTTCTTGCAATTGAATCGCTTCCTGTCTTTTTATCTTTAACCAACATTATATGAGCCACTTTAACATCTCCTCTAGAATTTCTAATATCATTAACTTTTAAAATATGATATCCAAAACTTGTTCTAACAGGTTTAGATACTTCTCCTTTATTGGTATTGTACGCAGCAGATTCAAATGGATATACCATTCTTAATGCAGAAAAATAACCCAATAATCCTTTATTATTTGCAACAGATGGATCTTCTGAATATTTTACAGCTAAAGTCTCAAAGCTCGCTCCGTTATAAAATTCTTTTCTAATGCTGTTTATTTTATTGTAAGCCTTTAAGGTGTCTTCAGGTGTTGCAGAGGGGTCAAGAGTAATTAATATATGACTAGCATTAATTTCATATTTCAATCTTTCATATGCTTCTTTTAATAGCTCTTCAGTTACTTTTGTGTCATTTAAATAAGATTTACTTAATTGATTTCTGTATCCTGCTAATTCTTTTTTAAATGATGTTAGAGTGTCCATTCCTAAAGATTCAGCTTCAATTACTTTTAACTTAAAATTGATAAATAAATTTATGTACTCATCAATTTCATCAGCTTTTAAAACTGTATCAGCATCTGTTCTATTTTTATTATAAATATTTAAGAATTCATCTGGAAAAATAAGGTTGTCCCCAATTTTCATTAGATGTTTATCTTGTGAAAATAGAAAAGAAAAAGTAAATAAAAATATTAATAAAAATTGTTTCATAATTATAGTTTTATCTTGAATAATTAGGAGCTTCTCTAGTTATAGTTACATTGTGCGGATGACTTTCCTTCATACTAGCAGAACTAATTTTTATAAATTTAGCTGATTTTAAGTCATTTATATTTTTTGAACCAGAATAACCCATTCCAGCTCTCAAACCACCAATGTACTGAAAAATTGATTCTGATAGTTTACCTTTGTAAGGAACCCTTCCTACTATACCCTCAGGCACAAGCTTAGAATTATCTTTTTTATGATCTTGGAAGTATCTATCACTAGAACCTGATTGCATAGCTTCTATAGAACCCATTCCTCTGTATGATTTAAATTTTCTTCCCTCAAAAATTATAGTTTGGCCAGGTGACTCTTCTAAACCTGCCAGTAAAGATCCTAACATAACAGTGTCTGCACCAGCAACAATAGCTTTAACAATATCTCCAGAAAATCTTATTCCTCCGTCAGCAACTAATGGGATTTTGTTATTTTTAAGTTCAGAAAAAATATTACTGATAGCAGATAATTGGGGAACTCCAATGCCAGAAACAACTCTAGTAGTACATATAGAGCCGGGACCAATTCCTATTTTCACACCATCTGCATAATTTTTAATCAATAATCGAGCAGCTTCGGGTGTGGCAATGTTACCAACTACACAATCAATGTTTTGAAATTTCTTTTTAATTTCTGTCAAAGTTTCAACAACTAATTTTGAATGAGCATGAGCTGTATCAATTACAACAGCATCTACACCCGCTTCAACTAGTGCAGAACACCTGCTAATTCCTTTCTCTCCAACTCCAATTGCAGCAGCAACACGCAATCTTCCATGATCGTCTTTACATGCATTAGGCTGTTTTTTTACCTTCATAATGTCACGAAAAGTAATTAATCCAACTAATTCATTATTGGAATTAATGATTGGTAATTTTTCTATTTTATTTTTTTGTAAAATAATTTCAGCATCACTTAACGAGATATTTTTTGTGGAAGTTATAAGTGAAGATGAGGTCATAATAGACTTTATAGATTTTTTATTATTTTTTTCAAATCTTAAATCTCTATTAGTTACAATTCCAACCAATTTTTTTTCAGATGACAAAACAGGAATCCCTCCAATTTTGTATTTATTCATTATATTTTTTGCATCCTCTACTAAAGAATTTTCAAAAATAGTAATGGGATTAATTATCATTCCACTTTCAGCTCTTTTTACAATATTAACCTGAGCCACTTGTTCATCAACTGATAAATTTTTATGTATGACAGAAATACCACCTTCTCTAGCTAAAGCAATAGCCATTGAGGATTCAGAAACAGTATCCATAGCTGCTGAGACAATTGGAATATTTAGCTTAATATTTTTTGAGAAATGTGTTGAAATATCTACATCTTTGGGTAAAATATCAGAATATGAAGGAACTACTAAAACGTCATCAAACGCCAAACCTTCAGAAATAATTTTTTTACCTTTTAACATAACTAATTAATTGATTGCAAAAATATAAATTTTCTTATGTTATACAACGTGACTTTTACCATATTTTTTCTTCCTTGGGTCCGCAAGCAACAAAACTAATATCATCGACATTTAAATATTTATTTGCTAAATATTTGATTTTAGAGGGAGTAATGCTGTTTATTTCAAAATTTAATTTTTCTAAAAAATTAAAATTAGAATCATGTTTTTTTAAATCTTTAAATACGCTAACTTGAGGAAATAAACCGTTACAATTATGCAAAATAGAACCAAGCATATAAGATTTTACCCTACTGAGTTCTGAAAATGAAATACTATTCTCACTTAAATTTTTAATTTCTTTAACAATTTCTGAATAAACTTGCTTTGTATATTTCGAGCCAGCTTCAGTAACAATATTTAATTCACTATAATTTTTTTCAGTCAATAAATATGCACCTATTCCATAAGTATAACCTTTTTCCTCTCTAATATTAGTCATTAATCTAGAACCAAAATATCCACCTAAAATTGTAATTAATACTTTTAAGCCAAAAAAATCACAGTGAGAATGACCGGGTAGAATTCTACCAATTCTGAAAGCAGTTTGAAGGGCCTTATCTTTAACTATATAATGACAAGAAGAACTTCTTTTGTCAACTGATTCTAGTTTTTGAAATGAATTAATTTGAAGTGATTTAGGTAGGTTATCTTCTAAAATTCTAATAATATTTTTTGGATAATCTCCTGAAATTAAAATATTTAAATTAGAAACAAAATTTTTGTTTTTCTCAACTTGAAAGCAACAAATATTTGAGTGAATATTATTTAAAATATTTGAGTTTAAATTATTAAAATCATTTAATTCTGTTTTTTTTCCAAAGACGTGATCATTTCCGTATAAAATTTCTTTAAATTTTATTTTTGCTTTTTCAGTAACTTTAGTTGAAGAAATAATAAATGATTTTTTTTCATTATCTAATTTATTTTTTATTACTTCCTCAGGGAAAATTGAATTAAAAATACAATCGGTCATAACTGGCAAAACACTTGAAATTGTATTAGATAATGTATGTAAGGAAAGCTCAAAATGTCTTCTATTGTAATTCTTCGAGATATATGCCCCAAAAGAGTCTATTTTTTTATTTATTTCAAATTCAGTCATTTTATTCGTACCACATGTTAAATAAGAGTTCACAGAGGAAAGAGATAAAGCTGAATTTTTATTTAAAATTGAAGAATCAATTTCAAATAAAAATTCTATTCCTGTAATTGAAGTATTATTATCAGGAAAAAAGTATACTGGAATATTTTGAAAAACATAACCTTTTTTCGGTCTTAAAAAAACAGGCTTGTTGATATTATTTATTTTTGGAGTTTTCATTTACATTTTTCCGTAATATAGTGATGTGCAATTAGTTGGATGAAAAATCTTTTTTGATTCAGCTTGTATATCATCAACAGAAACCGATTTATATTTAGAAAAGTCATCATTAATTAAATTTGGATTATTTAAAATAGAACCTATAGCTAAATCAACTGCCTTATACGAATTATTGAGTAATGAAAAATGTAATGATGTTTCATTTTTATTTTTAACTTTTATTAATTCTTGTTCAGTGATTAATTTACTTTGCAACAAATTCAATTCATTAAAAACGCTTTCTTCAGCTTTTAAATAATCGATATTATCATTTAAAAAACCTTTGATATAGAACAAACTAGAATCAAAATCTTCTCCTAGATAAGTTTGTATTTTACTAAATACCTTTTCTTTTTTTACCAAATTATTGTACAATCTGGATGAAACCCCAGATGATAATATAAGAGAAATTAATTTTGAAGCATAAAAGTTCTTATTTAGCCTAGGTCCCATATGAAATGCTAAAGCTATACATTTAGACGGAACATCTTTTTGGATTTTCAGCTCAACTTTTTCTATTTTTTTGGGTTCTGATTGATAATAACTTCTTTTAACCTCTCGATAAGGAATAAATGAAAAATACTTTGATATTAATTTTTTTGTTTTATTTAAATCAATATTTCCAGCAACCACCAATACGGCATTACTTGGTGAATAAAAGTTTTTGTAAAATTGACTTACAATATCAAGATTAAATTTTTCAATGTGAGAGATCTCTTTACCTATTGGACACCAGTTGTATGGATGATGATTATATGAAGCATCCCTTAATATTAAATGTATGTCACCGTACGGTTGATTTAAATAAATTTGCTTGAATTCTTCAATAACCACATTTTTCTGAACATCAAGATTATTTTGAGAAACATTTAAATTTAACATTCTATCGCTTTCAATGTATAAAGCGTGCTCTAAATTATTAGAAGGTACAGTAATATAGTAATTGGTTATATCACTGCTAGTAAAAGCATTATTTTGAGCGCCTACTTTTTCAAGAAAAGTATCAAATCTAGGATGCCTTTTAGTTCCAGAAAACATCAAATGCTCGAAAAAATGAGCAAGTCCAGTACAATCAGGACTTTCATCTTTAGATCCTACGTTATATAGCATATTTGTAGTTACAACATTACTATTTGAATCAAAATGTAAAACCACTTTCAAGCCATTTTCTAAAGTAAAAAAATCAAAATTAATATTCATTTAATTTATTTCTTGTGTTATAAAAATCACTGATTATTTCTTTAATTATTTCTTTGGCAGGCATCAAAGAGTCTAGATAGCTAGAAATTTGACCTATTTCTAGCTCACCTTCATCTATATCACCCTCAAACATTCCTTTTTTTGCTCTTCCCTTTCCCAAAATTTCTTTTAAATCTTCAATATTACTTTTATTAAAATATGCATTTTTTATTTTATCATAAAATTTATTTTTTATCAATCTTACGGGAGTAATTTCCTTTAAAGTTAATAAGGTGTCACCATCATTAGCTTGAATGATTGCATTTTTAAAATTGATATGAGCAGAACTTTCATCAGATAAAACAAATCTGCTTCCAATTTGAACACCATCAGCTCCTAAAGACATTGCGGCAAACATAGTTTTACCAGTACCAATTCCACCAGCTGCAATTAAAGGAATACTAATATGTTTTTTTATCAAAGGTAACAAACAGAAAGTTGTATTTTCATTTAAACCATTATGACCTCCGGCCTCAAATCCCTCAGCAACGATAGCATCTACACCTGCCTCCTTAGCCTTTAATGCAAACTTTAAATTTGACACAACATGAACAACAATAATTCCTTTCTCTTTTAATTTTTTCGTCCAAATATTTGGATTTCCAGCTGATGTAAATACTATAGGAACTTTTTCTTTAATTACAGTGTCAATGTGACTATCAATATTAGGATATAGAAGAGGAATGTTTACAGCAAAGTTATTTTTTGTTGCCTGTTTACATTTTTTGATATGTAATTTTAATACCTCAGGATACATTGAACCAGAACCTATAATACCTAATCCACCAGAATTACTAACAGCTGAAGCCAACTTCCAACCACTACACCAAACCATTCCTGCTTGAATAATTGGGAAATTAATTTTAAATAATTCAGTTATTTTAGTTTTAATCATAATTAATAATCTAAATATCCATTTGAATAATTTAACTTCTCTATCAGCTCTCCTTTTTCATTAAATATTTCGTACTTGCCATCTAATTTATCATTTTTATAATTTTTAATATTTTTTATTTTACCTGATAAAAAAAAAGATTTTGCAAGACCATTTTTTTTACCGTCATTATAATTATAAACATCACTTAATTTTCCATTTAAGTACACAAAATAAGAACCATTTAAAACATCATCAATATAATTTTCTTTTAGTATTATATTTCCCAAATCATCAAAATATTCCCAAGTTCCACATCTTTTTTTCAAACAATATTCACCCATTGTTTTTATATTTTTATTTGAATAATATATTCTTACCCGTGCCCTGAGACCACTTTCAATATAAAATAGCTCTTTTTCTAAATTTCCTGATTTATAATAATACCTAAATAGTCCTACTTCAATTCCGTCATCAAAAGAACCTTCATATTTCAACTCTCCAGATTCATAATAACCTCTCCACAAACCATCTCTGTTTCCATTTTCAGAATATTGATTTTGAGAAAAAGATTGAAAAAATAATAGAATTATAATAAAAAAAAATCGATACATATTTATCATTTAAAAATGTCTTCAAATTTGTCAACTAATTTAGACCAAGAATATTGTTTTTTAGTTTGTTTAATTTCTTCTTTAAAATTTAATTCTCTTTTATGATCAAAATAATCTTTTAATGAATCAACTATTGCTTGAGGATTTGGTTCAACAATATATCCGTTTTGTTTATTTTTAATATAATCACTTAACCCACCAACATCTGTAGCTAAAACAGGTTTGTTAAAGTGAAAAGCTATCATTGATACACCACTTTGTGTAGCAGAAATATATGGCTGAACAACAATATCAGAAGAACAAAAAAACTTACTTACCTCATCATTTTTAATATAATTATTGAAAATAATAACATATTTTGATATGTTTAAATCACGGATTTTTTTTCTGTAAATTTTTTCATTTTCATAAAATTCTCCTGCTATTATTAACTTAATCTTACTTTCTTTAATATAATTACTACTCATTGCATCTAACAGTAAATCCAATCCTTTATACTTTCTTATAAAACCAAAAAATAAAATATAATTAAAATTTGGGTCAAGGTTTAATTTTTTTTGTGCAAAATCTTTTTTTATTACTGAACCAAAATTATTATATAAGGGGTGATTAGAAATATGAATTGGAGTACTTCTTTTAAAACTCTGTAAATCAGACTTAACTGATTTAGACATTACTAAAAAGGCATCCATTTTATTTATAAAAAATTTGATAAGAATTTTTTGAAATGGAATTTTTTTATGTGGGTATACGTTATCTACCCAACCTACTTTATTTAAAGTATTTAAATAATAAGCTATAAATCCCAAACAAATAGAAAAAAAAGGATTCCAAAATCTAAATACTACATAGTCAGGTTTTTTTGAAATTATATATTTAGAAGTACGATACCACGAAAATGGATTGATTGAATTTAATATTGATTTAATATTATAATCCTTTTTTTTGTCATCAATAGTAGTTTGATTTTTTCCTGGGAAAAGAAATCTTGGGTACTGTAAGCTGTATGAAATTATTTGACAGTCAATACCTTTTTTTAAATACTCTTTATATAACAGTTCTGTACTTTCTGAAATTCCACCCCTGAGAGGGTAAGCCGGTGAAATTATAATTACTTTTTTCAAAATTTAAAATCCAATTTTTTCTGAAATCTCATTTGACTCTTCACTCTTATTTCTTATTACTAACTCTGCTAAAAATCCAGTTAAAAAAAATTGAGAACCGATAATCATTGAAAGTATCCCTAAAAAAAACAATGGCCTGTCAGTCATATTATAATAATTTAAAAATAGCTTTGCGTAACTAAAATAAACTGCTATGCAAAAACCAATAACAAAACATATAATCCCAAGGAGACCAAAAAAATGCATAGGTCTATTCCCAAATTTATTTAAAAATAAAATTGTTAGTAAATCCAAAAAACCATTACTAAAACGCTCAACACCAAACTTACTTACTCCATGTTCTCTTACTCTATGATTAACTTCTATTTCACAAATATTCTTAAATCCTTTTCTTTTAACAATTAAAGGAATATATCTGTGCATTTCTCCTGAAACACTTATATTCCTAACAACTTTTAGCTTATACGCTTTAAACCCACAATTAAAATCATGAAGATTTATTCCTGAAAAAAACCTAGTTACAGAGTTAAATAATTTAGTAGGCATAGTTTTTGAAATTGGGTCCTTTCTATTTTTTTTCCAACCACAAACTAAATCAAAATTTTTATTAGAAATTAAATGAAAAAACTTAGGAATTTCTACAGGATTATCTTGAAGATCTGCATCCATTGTTATAACAACTTTTCCAATGGCATATTTAAAACCCTCATTTAAAGCATTAGATTTTCCTAGATTTTTTCTAAAATTTATTGCTCTGAATAATACATTACTGAATTTTTGACCACAAATTTCCTTAATTTTTAACCATGAATTGTCTGTACTACCATCATTAACAAATATAACCTCACTTTTGAGGTTGTTTTTTTTACAAACTGATTCAATTTCATGACTCAAAGTAATTATTGACTCATTTTCATTATAAAGTGGAATAATTATTGATAAATCCATATTAATTTTATTTTTTTAAAATTGATGCTAATAAAAAACTATAAGCAATTAAAGGAGTTAAAGAAAAAATAAATGAAGAAAAATTAAAATCTGAAAATCCTTTAATATGCAAAAAAATAGAATAAATTAAAATAGCAGTTAATAAAGTTAAAAATGAAACTGAGAAACAACTTCTAAAATCTAAAGAAACAACTCTTCTTCTATAAATCCATGTAGAAATAATTGGATAAATAAATATTAAAGACCAAAAAAAATATACAACACTGTTGGTCCAACCGAACCAGTGAATTGGAAATGAGACTAGAAAGCCTAATGCAATCCCTGAAAAAAAAGCATAACTAAATAAATCTCTTGATATTTTCTTATAATTATTCACTAAAAAAACTTCACGCAAATATAATCAATTAATCTTGAGAAGATTAATTAATTAAAAGATAGACATATGAAAATTAATTAGTACTTTTGCTTCGGGCAAGTCTTATACAACCAGCTCCCATTGAAATTCCCCAGGACCGGAAGGTAGCAAGGATATTTGGTCGTAGCGGTGTGATATAAGTAGCTTGCCTTTTTTTTTGGAAAAAATCTAAAATTTTTTAAATATCTTCAAATTTTAAATCTTTAAAATCTTTATCATTTGATTCCCCCTCAGAATTTCCAGCATCATTATTTGACGATTCATCAGTTTCATTATTAGAAGAATCTTCAATATCAGTATTCTCAATTTTATCTAAAGTTATTACATCTCTTCCCTTTTCTTTAATTATAAAGTCAGATACTTCTTTTAGTGATTCTAAAAATGAGTCAAAATCTTCTTTATAAAGATAAATCTTATGCTTTTGATAATAAAAAGACCCATCTTCCTTTGTATGCCTTTTACTCTCTGTTATTGTCATGTAATAATCTTCAGCACGAGTAGATCTAACATCAAAGAAATATGTTCTTCTACCTGCCCTAACACTTTTTGAGAAAATTTCTTCTCTCATCTTATTATCTTTTTCTTCCATTTTTTAAAATTTTAATTATAGAAAGCAAATCTAAAAAAATATAAAGAATAACAACTAATTTTATTTTTTTATTTAATGATGTATATACTGCAAATCATATATTTTTTTGTAATAACCATTTAATTTTAATAAATGTTCATGATTCCCTTGCTCTATAATTTTACCATTATTTAAAACAATAATTTTATCACACTTTGAAATAGAAGAAACCCTATTTGAAACAATTAAAGTTGTCTGTTTATTTTTAAGTGAATAAATATTTGAAATTATTTTCTTCTCGTTCTCAACATCAATATTAGAAAGTGAATCATCTATTAAAAGAATATTTGATTTTTTAAACAGCGCTCGAGCTAAACTTAACCTTTGTTTTTGACCTCCTGAAAGTGTAACTCCTCTTTCGCCTATTTTTGTCTCAATTCCATCTTTAAATTTTAAAATATCATTTTTAATACAAACAAAGTCTAATAAGTTGGATATTTCAGAGTTGTCTGCATCAAATTTTCCAAAAAGTAAATTATTATGTATGGTATCAGAAAACAAAAAACTATCTTGAGTAGCAAAAGAAATGTTGGACCTTAAAAAATTAACATCAAAGTTTTTAATGGGTTCATCATCAATTAAAATCTCTCCTTTACTAACATCCAAAAATCTACAAATTAATTTTAACAGAAGTGATTTTCCAGAACCTATATTCCCTATTATACCTAGAAATTCACCAGAATTAATTTCAAAATTTATATTTTTTAATATATTTTTTTTGTCTTGTATAAAACTAACATTTTTAAATGAAATCTTACCAATTATTTTTTTTGTCAAAAATTTTTTCGAAATAATATCATTTTTTTTAATTAAAAATTCATTAATTCTTTTTTGTGATGCCGCTGCAGTTTGAACAATTGAGGTAACCCACCCAATTGATGTTACAGGCCATGTAAGCATATTAACATAAATAATAAACTCAGCAATAACACCAATGTCAATTTCACCAATAAGAACTAATCTTTTTCCAGCCCAAATAGTTAATAGAGTGCTAATCCCAACTAATAAAATCATAAGTGGAAAAAATAAAGAATTAATTTTTATAAGCCTCAACTGACTATTTAAATAGTCAGTTGAATAATCATTAAACTCATTCAAAGAATCTTTTTGCGCGTTTGAAGATTTTATTATTTTTATTGAACTGACAAATTGTTGAGTTAAATTAGTTAGTGCGGCTAATTTCTGCTGAATAATTTCACTTCTTAAATTAATCAAATAGCTAATCTTATAAATTAAAAAGGACAACAAGGGAAGAGGAATAAGAACCCAAAATGTTAGCTCAGGACTTATATATACCATTCTAAAAATAACAAAAGATAAAAGAAACACTAGGTTTAATGTATACAATATCGCGGGGCCTAAATACATCCTTACTTTTGAAACATCTTCAGAAATTCTATTTAGAATATCACCTTTTTTATTTGATCTAAAAAAGGAAGTAGATAATGACTGGTATTGATTAAAAATTTCATTTTTTAAGTCAAACTCTATTTTTCTAGAAACCACAATTATAGTTTGTCTCATTAAGAACATAAATAAACCTTTTATACAAACAGCTAGAAAAATAAATAAAACTATTTGTAAAAGTTCTTTGTTGTAATTAATTGATTTTGAATTAGTTGTAAAATACTCAATGACTCTAAACGCGTCTCCAATAAATTTTGCTGGTAATAAACTAAATATGTTAGAAAAAATTACAAACAAGATTCCTAAACATAATTTACTTTTATATTTAAGTAAGTATTTATTTAAATACATTAAACTTCTCATTTTGCTAATGAACAAATTTTTTTCTTATTAAAAAAAAAGTATTTTTGCTCAACATTATTTTATCCAAAAAAAAAATGATAGAAATTTCAACAATAAATGAATTTATATCTAGAAATGAAATCCAAGTCATGGATAGATCATCTTTTGAAGGGCATGAAAAAATTTTATTCTGTAAAGACCCCAAAACAAATTTAAAAGCAATTATTGCAGTTCACAATACTAAACTAGGTCCTGGACTTGGTGGATGTAGAATGTGGAATTATAAGAACGAAAAAGAAGCACTAACTGATGTGCTTAGATTATCGCGAGGAATGACATACAAAGCTTCTATTACAGGTTTAAATCTTGGAGGAGGAAAAGCAGTAATTATTGGTGATTCTAAAACTGAAAAAACAAAACAAATGATGGAATCATTTGGCGAATTTGTTGAAACATTAAGCGGAAAATATATTACTGCTGAAGATGTTGGAATGAGTCCCGATGATATGAAAATAATTAGCAATAAAACTACACATGTTGTCGGCACACCTAAAGAAATGGGAGGAAGCGGTGACCCCTCTGTAGTTACTGCTTATGGTGTATATATGGGAATAAAAGGTGCAGCGAAATATAGATGGGGTTCTGATAAACTTGAAAATAAAAGAGTTTTTGTACAGGGAGTTGGAAAAGTTGGAGGATATTTAATTGAATATTTAAAAAAAGATGGATGTGATATAATTATTCATGATATTGATCAAAAGAAAATGTTTGATGTCGCAAAAAAATTTGACACAAAAATCACTAATGAAAATGAGATGTTTAAGCAACAAATTGATATATATTCTCCTTGTGCTTTAGGCGCAACATTAAATGATAAAAATATCTCTGAATTAAGTTGTGAAATTATTGCTGGAGCTGCAAATAATCAACTTGAAAAAGAAGGAATTCACGATATTGCTTTAAAGAAAAAAAATATATTATACGCTCCTGACTTTTTAATTAATGCTGGAGGATTAATTAATGTTTATTCTGAACTAAAAAATTGGAAACAAGAAAAAGCATTAAAGAAAACTGAAAATATATATGATACAACTATTTCGATACTTATAAGATCTGAAAAAGATGGAACTTCAACCCATAACGCAGCACTTTCAATTGCACAAGAGAGGCTAGATAAAAATTAATATGTTATCTAGACATCAAATAAGAATAAAAATATTTCATTGTATTTATTCCTCATACACAAAACATGATATTAAAGAAAAAGAACTTAATGAAAGTTTTGAGGAATATAAAAATCTTTATTTTCAAATATTAGAAATTTTAATTTATATAAAAAAACGCGCAGAATTTGAAATTAGCCATGGCCTAAAAAAAAATATAGCATCAAAAGCTGATTTAAATCCTAATTCTAAATTTATTAACAACTCAATTCTAGAAAAAATTAACAAAGAAACACAGATTGACTATAGTGAAGACGAAAAAAAGATGATAGCAAAAAAAATATATTCAGAATTAAAAAATAAAGAGTACTATTTGTCCTATATGTCAAAAAAAACTGATGATATTAGTGATGATAAAAAAATTATTATTAAAATAATTAATGAAGAATTATTTAATAAACCTGACCTTTTAGACTATTTGGAAAACAATTCTATTTATTGGAATGATGATTTTTTTTCTGTTCAACTTTTATTAAATAAAATGATAAATGAGTTCAGTGAAAAATCAAAAACAAGTTATTTTATTAGGATAAAAACTTTTAAAAATACTGAAGATAAAAATTTTGCAAAAAAACTTTTTTCTAAAACAATTAAATTAAAAGAAAAAAACAACACCATTATTCATGAACTTGCTAAAAATTGGGATATAGAACGGATTTCTACTTTAGATTCAATTTTACTTCAACTTGCAATTACTGAAATGACACAATTTGAGTCAATCCCTTATAAAGTGAGCATAAATGAATATATTGAAATTGCAAAAACATATAGTACAAAAAAGAGTCATGAGTTTATTAATGGAATCTTAGATGCATTTTTGAAAAAAAATATTTTAATTTAGCAACATAATAAAAAAAAAAAAAATGAAAAAAATTGCAATTATTTTTTGTATAGGTATATTTATCATTGGTTGTAATAATAATGCAACTGATAAAATAAATTCGAATTCTAATGATAAAAAAGAGACTAGTGAAGTCACAAAGACTTCTCCAGAACTAATTTTTAATGATGGAGCTGGAGGCCCAGAGATAAAATTTGACATGGAAGTATGGGAATTTGGAGAGATTAATGAAGGGGACGTGATTGATACAATTTTTACATTTACAAATGTTGGAAAAGAACCTTTAATAATCAGCAATGCTAAAGCAGGTTGCGGATGCACAGTTCCTCAGTGGCCAAAAGAACCAATAGCCCCTGGTGAAACAGGAAAGATTGCAGTCAAATTTAATAGTAAAGGCAAACCCGGTCCGCAAAATAAACCAGTTACTCTTACAATGAATACTACCCCGAATACAATGAAATTAAGGCTAGTTGGAAAAGTTAACCCTTTAGCTAAATAAAATGGAAGAGTTTATAAATGAAAATATTTGGTGGCTAGGCTGGGTCCTTATTTTCTTTGTTTTTTGGTTTTTTATTCTTAGACCAAAAGTTAATGCACAAAAAAAAGAAGAGTCATTTAGAAATAGCTTAGAAAAAGGACAAAAAATTATTACTATTGGTGGTATTCATGGAAAAATAATTGGAGTTCAAGAACAAACTGTTTTAATTGAGATAGAATCTGGCACAAAAATAAAAATTGAAAAATCCTCCATTCTAAAAAATAAACAATAAGCTAAATAACTAAATATGAAAAAATCTAAACTTGATAGATTTTTTAAAATTATTATATGCATAGTTATTTCATTTACATTCTGGACTCTCAATAAATTGTCAAAAAAAACAAAAAACAATATTTCATTGAAATTGAATATTGTTGATTTACCAGAAAATCTCGCTTTAGATTCCATATCATATAAACAAATAAATGTAAAACTATCTGGAAAAGGGACTCAAAAATCAAAAAAAAAAGAAATAAATATAAACGGCAAAAATATTTTAAATGGTATTTTACCAATAAATAAATATGAAGTTGAATCTCAACTAGAATCTCACTTAAACATAATTGATATTTATCCTGACACTATACTTGTTTTTACATCTAAAAAAGAATTAAAAAAAGTGCCTGTTAAACATAATATTTTAGTTGATTTAAATAAAAATCATTGGTTAAAAAATGAAATAAAGATCGAACCTGACTCTTTAGTAATAAAGGGAAATAAAAGAGATTTAAACAAAGTAAAATTTCTAGAAACTGAACAATTAAAATTATTAAATGTTGATGAAAAGAAAACTGGTACTATTTATTTAAAAGAAAATTTATTTTTTTCAAAAAAAATGGAGTTATCATACAATATTGATGTAGAAAAATATACTGAGGGAAAAATAAAAATAAAAATTGAAACTAAGAATTTTCCATCTAACAAAGAAGTTTTATTATTTCCAGATCATTTACAATTACGTTACTTAGTTTCCGAAGAAAACTACAATAAAATAAAAGAAGAAGATTTTAAAATTATTTGTGACTTTGAAAATGTTGATATAAAAACTAAAGAATGTTTTGTTTCAATTATTAAAAAACCAAAAAATATACAGATTGCTGAGTTTAATAAAAAAATAAAATTTTTAATACAATGAAAAAAATTGGAATAACAGGGGGAATTGGAACAGGAAAAACTACAGTTAGTAAAATATTTAAAGTTTTAGGATCTCCAGTTTACAACTCAGACGAAGTTGCTAAACAAATTCTACTTAATAATAAATACGTTAAAAATGAAATTAATAAACACTTTGGAAATAGTGTAGTAATTAAAGGAAAGATAAATAAAAAAAAATTAGCCGATAAGATTTTTGAAAGTGAGATTAATCTAAATTTTATAAATTCTTTAATACACCCTCTTGTTGAAAAAGATTTTAAAGTTTGGTGTATGAATCAAAACAATAAATATATAATAAAAGAAAGTGCTATAATTTTCAAATCACCTTCACACAAAGAACTTGATCACATAATATATGTTGAGTCAACAATAAAAAATAGAATTAATCGAGTACAAAAAAGAGACAAAAAAAGCACAGAAGAAATTAATCTAATTATAAAAAATCAGCCTTCTGACAACTTTTTTGAAGAGAATTGTGACTTTAAAATAAAAAACTATGAAAATATCTTTTTAATTGACCAAGTTATAAAACTTCACAATTTATTTATAAAATAGACCGAACTTCTTTTTTTAAAAAATCTAAAGCAATTTTTGAAGGAGTAGTTTCTTGATTATCTAAAACTAATTTAAATGAATTAAAAAAATCAGTACCATTTGCATTTTTTTTTAAAGATTTTTTTATTGATGATATTACACTGATATTCTTATTTTTAGACATTAAAATTAGATTCCACAACGAATCTGAAACGTAGACTTGTTGAGAAATATTATATTCAAATTCAGTTAAAATAGTTCGTATTATATTAGATTCTATTTTTTCTACATTTTTTTCATTTTTATCAATCATTGCTAACAATCTAAGAGAATCTGTTCTCTCTAAAAATATAGTTAACCTTTCATAAGCCTGCATTTTTAAATTTATGTCAATACCTTTTTTTATAGAATTTGATTTTAATATATCAGAATGCAAATTTTCAAGACTCTCAGTTTTTTGTTTTTTAAGATTTTTAATAAAAGAAAAAATTATAATTAAAAAAAAACAACCTAAAATAATATACACTCCATAAGTATTTAAAAAACTGAGAAAAATAAAGTTTAACATAATTTTAAATTTTATGCTAATATCGCTTTTTCTTTGAAAAGAAACTAAAAATAAAACTAATTGAATTTTATGATTTATATTTATTTATCTTAATTAAAAAATAAATTAAAAATGATTTCAGATAGAATATTGGGAATAGAAGAATCTTCCACTTTGGCAATGGCTCAAAGGTGTAGAAATTTAATTAACGAGGGGAAAAATATAATTAACCTAAGTCTTGGGGAACCAGATTTCAATACACCAGATTTTATTAAGCAAGCAGCTAAAAAAGCAATTGATGAAAATTACTCAAAATATACTCCAGTTCCAGGATATATTGAACTTAGAGAAGCGATTTCTGAAAAATTTAAACGTGACAACAATTTAATATATAACAAAAATCAAATTGTTTGCTCAACTGGAGCCAAACAAAGCTTGATGCAAGTTTTATTATGCATCTTGAATCCTGATGATGAAATAATTTTACCAAGTCCATATTGGGTTAGTTATTACCAAATGATAAAATTTGCTAAAGCTAAACCAATAATTATTAAGTCATCAATAGAAAATAATTTCAAGATAAAACCTGATGAATTAAGAAAAAAAATAACAAAAAAAACAAAAGCCTTTCTAATTAATTCGCCATCAAATCCTACTGGAGCTGTTTACTCAAAAGATGAATTATACCAAATCTCTAAAGTGTTGAAGGATTTTCCAAATATTGTTGTTATTTCTGATGAAATTTATGAACACATAAATTTTACAAGCAATAATTGTAGTATAGGTGAATTTTTGAGTACAAAAAATCAAGTTGTAACAGTAAATGGATTATCTAAAGGATTTTCTATGACAGGTTGGAGATTGGGCTATTTGGGTGCGCCAAAAAAAATTGCTGATGCATGTATTAAAATTCAAGGGCAATTTACATCCGGCACATGCTCAATTACTCAAAAAGCAGCTTTAGCAGCTCTGTCAAAAAGTCCAGATTTTACTTTAAAAATGAAAAATGAATTTGAAAATAGACGAGACTTAGTTTTTAATTTAATCTCCGAAATACCTGGATTAAAGAAAACAAAACCTGAGGGAGCATTTTATATGTTTTTAGATTTTTCTAATTATTTTAATAAAAATTTCAAAGGAAAAGAAATTACTAATAATGATGATTTGAGTATGTTTTTTTTAGAAGAAGCTGAAGTTGCAACTGTAAGTGGAAGTGCTTTTGGTGATAAAAATTGTATTAGAATCTCAATTGCATCTTCAAAAAATGATTTAATTGAAGCTATTTCAAGATTAAAAAGAAGTCTATCTAAACTTTCATAAAATGATTTTAGAATTATTACAATCCTACTCAAAAGGAAAAGTTATGGTAATTGGAGACTTAATGCTAGATAGATATTTATTTGGAGAAATCAATAGGAAATCAGCGGAGGCTCCTATTGATATTGTAGATGTTAATACTAAATTAGAACAAGTTGGGGGAGCTGCTAATGTTGCATTGAGCTTAAAAAATATAAAAACTAACGTTTTTTTATTTGGGCTTATTGGAAATGACTATGAAGGAAATAAAATATTATCTATACTAAAAAAAAATAAAATTAAAACATCTGGAATTTTTAAAAATAAACAAACAACAATCAAAACTAGAATAATTACATCTAAATCAAAACATCATTCGAGGTTTGATATTGAAAAAATTAATTACAATCATACGATTGAAAAAAAAACTTTATTAAAAAAAATCAAATTACATATACCAGAAATTGACTTTATAATTATACAAGATTACAACAAAGGGCTTTTAGATAAAACTATGATAAAATCGATACTCAGTACTGCAAAAAAACACAATAAAGCAGTTATGGTAGATCCAAAAGAAAAAAATTTCATAGAGTATAAAAAAGTTAAACTCATAAAGCCCAACCTAAAAGAAGCTGAATTATTTTTAAATCAAAAAATTAAATTAAATAATAAATCCTTAAAAAAAGCGTGTGAAGAAATTAGAATTAAAACTAAATCAGATTGGATAATATTAACTTTAGGAAAAAAGGGATTGTGTATATTTAATAACGGAAATTTTTACAGACAAAATGGACAAAAAAAAATTAACCCTGATGTTACTGGGGCTGGTGACAATGTAATCTGTATCTCATCTTTACTAGTTCATTTAAACTTACCAATCAATAAAATTGCTGAAATTTCTAATGAAAGTGGCGCATTATCCTGCGATAAAATCGGAACAAATCCAATCAATTTAAATGAATTATTGACTAAATTGGAAAATAATAACTAAAAAATGACACTAAAAAAAATTATTAGAAAGTTAAAACTTAAATTTTACGATACTAATCAAAATATTCCCAAAATTATTGGACAATATAACTTAATTGGTTCATTTTTAGTTTTAGCAGTAATTATTTTAAATTTTGGATTCAGTGATTTTTTAGTTAAGGAACAAAACTCTATAATTCTTATTGTCTCTATATTTTACTTAACTTCGTATTTCATAAGAGGAGCAGTTCATGTTAATTTTTTTGATTTTATCAAAAAAAATAAGATTCTATCTTTTCTCATTTTTTTAATTTCACTTGACTTAACAAATTATTTTTTACCTGGCATATTCTATAACAAATTATCAAGTATTAGAATCTTATGCATTTTAATCATACAATTTTATTTTTTCTTTGATTCATTATCAAGTACAATTAAATCAAGCGATTCTGATATAAATAAAAAACCAATATCCCCTCCTATTCTATTGATTATATCTTTCTCTAGTTTAATTATAGTTGGCACTTTGTTGTTAATGATGCCTGACATTTCAAGTTCGGGCACCAGCATAGGATTAAAAGATGCCTTGTTTACATCTGTCAGTTCTTGTACTGTAACTGGTCTTACTGTTTTAGAAACAGCAATAGATTTTTCATTTAAGGGACATTTAATTATACTCATTTTAATTCAATTAGGAGGCGTGAATATTATTGCCTTCGCAACCTTCTTTGCACTTTTTTCTAGAAAAGGTCTTGGAATTGAACAACAAAAAATGATAAGTGAAAATTTTAATACTCAAAACTTATTAAGTGGAAAAAGCTTACTAATTAGAGTATTTACTTTTAGTATAATTATCGAATTAATTGGTACTTTTTTAATTTTTTCTAGTTACCAATTTGATTACAAGATGCTATTTGAATCTATTTTTCACTCAATTAGTGCATTTAATAATGCTGGATTTATTTTGTCAGATGATTTTGTGAATTCTTTGAATTTAAAATGGTACTTAACTATTCTAATTTTTCTTGGAGCAATTGGATTCCCCACCCTAAGTGATTTATTTTCAAATTTTTCAAAAAAAAGAAATTGGAAAACACTTCATTTAACAACTAAGATTTCCCTACTATCTTCCTTAATATTAATTTTTATTGGTTCTGTTGCTATGTATTTGTTAGAATCAAAAAGTATTGACGGTAGTTTACTAGAGAAAATAACAGATTTAATTTTTCATTCAACAAGCGGAAGAACTGCTGGTTTTACAGCCATAGATTTTAGCACTTTAGGATTTCCATTACTTATAACATTCATCTTTTTAATGTTTATAGGAGCATCCCCAGGTTCATTTGGTGGTGGAATTAAAACAAACACATTTGTTCTAATTATTTATTCATTCTCCTCTACAATTAGAGGAAAAAAAAATGTGGAAATATTTAATCGAAGAATATCATCAAGTCTTTTATATAAATCATACTCAATTCTATTATTTGCACTAATTGTAATTTTTATTGGTTGGATTTGTCTCTTAATCACAGACCCAAATATAAACCCTATCTATTTATTATTTGAGCAAACATCTGCTTTTTCCACCGTTGGCTTATCAACAGGAAACACAACAGCAGAACTTTCAAATATTGGTCAAATTATTATTATTTTAACGATGTTTATTGGAAGAATAGGAACTCTATTAATGGCTTTTTCATTAATTCAGAAAAAAAAGAACCCAAATTATAACTATCCTAAAGCACATTTAATGGTTGGATAAATAAATCTAATTATATTGCAAATACTATGAAAAAAATATTTCTTGCCATAATTATTATAATTTCTTCAAATTTAAAATCTCAAAATACAAATTTGCTTAATTTACCAAAGTATGACAAACAATGGTATCATTTTGGCTTTACATTAGGTTTAATGAATACTAATTTAAAAATTGACTACCAACAAAATCTATCTTTGAAAAATATTTCTGCAATTTCTTCACCAGGTTTTAACGTAGGAATAATATGTGACTTAAAAATTTTAAAAAATTTAAACTTAAGATTTATCCCATCTTTAACTTTTACACAAAGGGATATTAATTTTACTTCATTTGAAAATATTGAAATTATTAAAAGCACTGAAAGCTCTAACCTTGACTTACCAATTTTACTCAAATATCGATCCTTAAGATATAAAAATATGAGACCATATTTTCTTTTAGGTTCGAGATTCACCTATGATATGGCATCCAAAAAAGAAGTTGAGGATATAAATCTTTTTAAATTAGATGAAATTGATTACGGAGTTGAATTTGGTTTTGGAATAGATATTTACTTACCGTACTTTAAACTTGCTCCGGAAATTAAGTATTTTTACGGATTTAATGACCTATTACAAATAAATAATGTTGAGTTAATAACATCTAATATAGAGTCTCTCTATTCGAGAACAATATTATTTTCACTTACCTTTGAATAAAAATTTTATCTTCTAAAAATATGAGAAATTATTACCCCAAAAGAAACAGATAAATTTAGTGATTCGCATTTAGTGTATTTTTTTGGTATTGTAATTTTACTAGAAACTTGTTCTTTTATTTTATTTGAAATTCCTCTAGCTTCATTACCAAAAAATATAATTCCATTATTTAATTTTTGATGATCATATATACTTTTACCATCTAAATCTGCAATAAATGAGTTGATATTTTTCTTTTTAATCTCAGACAAAAATTTTTCGGTATTAACATAACTCACAGAAATTCTAGATAATGAACCCATAGAAGCTTGCACAACTTTTGGGTTAAAAGCATCAACAGATTGATTTGAACATATTACATTATTAATTCCGAACCAATCACAAGTTCTAATTATTGACCCTAGATTTCCTGGAATATTAACATCTTCTAAATAAATCCCTATTTCATTTTTTAAAGAATTAACATTAATTTTTGAATTTTTAATTTTAAAAACTGCAACTACATTATTAGGGTTTTTGAACGAACTAATGACTTTAAGGTCACTTTTTCTTATTTTTTTGTATTTCAATTGAGGAAATATAGTACAAATTTCGTCTGACGATTTGTAAATATCAACTAAGTTATAATTAGATTCGATAAATTCTTTAATTGAACGCCACCCTTCGACTTTGAACATTTTATATTTCTCTCTAAATTTTAAAAGATTAAGAGATTTTAAAAACTTTATTTCACTTTTTGAAATCATTATCAATGATAAAATATAAATTTGTTATAAATAACGTATTAAGATGCAAAATCTTCTAGTTTTTTTTTCAATTTTAATTATTCTCAATTCCTGCACTACAACTAAACATGTTCCTAAAAATAAACATTTATTAATTAGAAATAACATCATTTTAAATGAAGAAAAAAAAATAAATGATTTTGAAATTAAAAAAATCATAAAACAAAAACCTAATAAAAAAATTTTTGGAAAATTAATTAACTTTCATCTAGGTATTTACAATTTAACAGATAGTCTTAAAAATAATTTTATAAATAATTACCTAAGAAAAATAGGAGAAAAACCTGTTATTTTAGATCACAAATTAACAACTAAAAGCAAATTACAAATTGAAAGATATTTAAAAAACAAAGGATATTTTAATAATAATGTAGATACTAACACCATTTATTTAAACAAAAAAGCAATTGTTAATTATAATATTACTTTGGGTAAAAATTATACCATTAAAAATATTGTTTATCCAAATTTTGACATTAATAATATTGAAGAAAAAAGTGAAATTAAAAAAGGGGACCCATTAAATATAGAATTATTAAATAAAGAAGCTAAAAGAATAGTTACTATTTTTCAAAATAATGGATATTACAATTTTAAAGAGAAATCTTTAATTTACTTAGCCGACACTGTTAAAACCGATTCTGTAACACTAATTTTTCAAGTTGACTCAAGTTTAACAAATGTTTATAAAAAATACTATTTAGATAAAATTAGCATTTTAATTGATTCTGACACCTTAATTTTAAATGAGAATAGTTATTTAGATTCTACAAAAATTAAAACTGGAATAAAGCTTAAAGCTTTAAAACGTGCAATAAACATTAAACCAGGTCAATTATTTTCTTTAAAAAAAACAAATCAAACAAGAAATAATCTATCAAACTTAAAAATATTTAAATCTATCAATATATATTTTTCTGAATCTAAAAATAAAAACTCATTAGATTGTATCATTGATTTGAAAAAACAAAAAAAAATGTATTATAGAATTGAAGCTGAAGGAACAAATTCATCAGGAAATTATGGTACATCATTGAATTTAAAATTTGGAAATAAAAATATATTCAGGGGCGCTGAAAATTTTAATTTTAAATTTAAAGGCGCGTTGGAAACTAGAACAAATTTAAGTTCTAACAACTCTTTTTTTAATATTTGGGAATTAGGAGGGGAAACTTCTCTAAAAATACCAAGACTTATTTCACCAATTTTAATTTCAAATGTAAAATCCCCAAATACAAATTTTAAGCTTTCATTCATGAAGCAACAAAGGCCTGATTTTACCAGATCTATATTTAAAACTACTCTCTTTGGTTATAATTTCAACTCTAACAGAAACTTTTCTCACTATTTTAATTTAATTGAATTTAGTTATGTAAAAATGTTTAATGAAAGTTCAGATTTTCAAGAAGAGTATTTATCAAATCAGTTACTTCAAAATCAATACAGTGATCATTTAATCACAGGAAGCAGTTACTCTGTGATTTACAATAATCAACAATTTAGAAAACTTAAAAATTACTCATTTATTAAAGCAAAATTAGAAATGAGCGGACTTTCAATTGATTTGCTAGCAAATATTTTGAATTTCAACAAAGATGAATTTGGAAATTACACATTATTTCAAAATAGATACACTCAATATTTAACTGGTGAAATAGATTTAAGGAGATATTTAGTTTTTAACAAAGAGAGTATTCTAGTATTTAGGACTTATTTTGGTATTGGATTACCTTATGGCAACTCTGAACAAATTCCTGCTCAAAAACAATTTTTTGGAGGTGGTACAAATGGAGTCAGAGCTTGGAACCCTTTTTCACTAGGACCGGGTTCTTTTGAAAGTAATCAAAGTAATATTAATTATTTTTTAGGTGATATAAAATTTGAATCAAATATTGAATACAGATTTCCAATGTTTAATATTGGCTCATATAAAATGAAAGGGGCTATTTTTTGCGATTCAGGTAATATTTGGAATTTAAAAGAAAGAGAAAATCAACCAGGTTCAAAATTTGAAAAAGACTTTATTTCAGAAATAGCTATCGGTTTAGGTTTTGGATTTAGATATGATGTAAATTTATTAATATTAAGATTTGATTTAGCAACTCCTTTGAGATACCCATATAAAATTGATGATAATAATTGGGTTAATAATCCGTTAAAAAAAGCACTAGACGGGGATTTAAATTTAAATATTGGAATTGGATATCCATTTTAAAATGAAAAATTATATTTTAGCAAAAATTCATAATTATGAACAAAGAAAAATTAATCAAAATTGCAAATCAAATGGTTGCCCCTGGGAAAGGAATATTAGCAGCAGACGAAAGTACGCCAACTTGCACAAAACGATTTAATTCTATTGGAATAGAAAGTACTCCTCTGAGTAGAAATGAATATCGTGATATGTTATTTACTTCACCTGGCTTAGAAAAATATGTGAGTGGTATTATAATGTTTGATGAAACAATAAAACAAAATACAATTGAATGTAACATTCCATTTCCAGAATATTTAAGAAATAAAGGAATTTTATCTGGAATTAAAGTTGATACTGGTGCAAAAAATTTAGCTGGAAAAGATAAAGAAAAAATTACTGAAGGTTTAGACGGACTTAGAGAAAGACTGATTGAATATTCAAACTTAGGTGCTAGCTTTACTAAATGGAGAGCAGTTATAACTATAGATGAAAAAACCTTACCTACTAAAACTTGTATTGACGCTAATGCTCATGCATTAGCTAGATATGCATCACTATGTCAAGAAAATAACTTAGTACCTATAGTTGAGCCAGAAATTTTAATGGAAGGAGACCATAATATTAACAGATGCTATGAGGTAACTAAAAATGTTTTAAACATTGTATTTGAAAAACTTAAGTTATTTGACGTGTTATTAGAGGGGATTATTTTAAAACCAAATATGGTGATATGTGGAAAAGACTGTAAAAATTCTTGTTCAGATGACCCTGAAAAAGTAGCCGAAATGACTCTAAAATGTTTAAAAGAAACTGTTCCTACTGAAGTACCAGGAATCGCATTTTTATCTGGTGGTCAAAGTAGCGAAAAGGCTACATCTCATTTATATAACATGAATTTAAAATTAAATGATTTCAGAAATAATTTTTGGAATTTAACTTTTTCATATGGAAGAGCCCTTCAAGAAGACGCATTAAATACCTGGAAAGATAAAAATAAAGAAAAATCTCAAGAAAAACTCCTTAAAAGAGCCAAGAATAATTCTCTTGCTTGTCAAGGAAAAATTAGTTAGTATGTCAGATTGGTTTAAAAGAAAAAAACAAGGGATTTACACCGAGACTAAGGATAAAAAAGACCTCCCACCTGGTTTATGGCATAAATGCACAAACTGTTCTCATGTAATATTGAGTGAAGACTTTAAAAAACAGTTTTATGTGTGTAGTGAATGTAATCATCATGAAAAAATAAATAGCCAGGAATACTTTGAAATTTTATTTGATAATACAAAATTTAAAGAACTATATTCAAATGTCAAATCTATTGACCCATTATCATTTGTTGATACAAAAAAATATACTGATAGATTAAAAACCGCAATAAATAAATCTAATATAAATGAAGCAATAAGTGTAGCTGTAGGAAAACTACATAAAAAAGAAATATTAATTGCTTGCATGAATTTTAATTTCATAGGTGGGTCAATTGGTTCTGCTGTTGGTGAAAAAATTTCAAGGTCTATTGATTATTGTATAAAATATAAAACTCCCTTTATGATTATTTCTAAATCAGGGGGTGCAAGAATGATGGAGTCAGGGTTGTCATTGATGCAACTTGCAAAAACTTCTGGAAAACTTGCTCTTTTATCAGAAAAAAAAATACCTTTCATCTCTCTTCTAACTAATCCAACGTTTGGTGGAGCTACCGCTTCTTTCTCTATGCTAGGCGATATTAATATTGCAGAACCAAATGCATTAATTGGTTTTGCAGGGCCAAGAGTTATAAAAGAGACCATTGGCAAAGATTTACCAGATGGTTTTCAACGATCTGAGTTTTTGCTTGAAAAGGGGTTTCTTGATTTTATTGTTGAAAGAAAAAATTTAAAAAAGAAAGTTCATGATTTCCTTTCACTAATTTATTATTGATTTTTAGTGTAATTATTACAATAATACATTACCTTTGCCCCGCGGATAATATAAAATGATATGCATTTAAATAAAGAAGAAAAAAAATCCATATTTAAAAAATATGGTAACTCTACTGAAAATACTGGTTCTACTGAAGCACAATTAGCATTGTTTTCTAAAAGAATTATACATCTAACAGAACATCTTAAAAAAAACAAAAAAGATACACACACTGAGAGATCTCTTATTCTTTTAGTTGGTAAAAGAAAAAGATTATTAAAGTATCTACAAAAAAAAGATATTGCGAGGTACCGAAACATCATCACTGAATTAGGATTGAGAAAATAATTTTTCTCTTTTACCTTTATAAATACACTTAATTAAATGAAACCTGAATTAAAGACAGAAAAAATCACTCTACATGATGGTAGAGAAATCCTATTAGAAACTGGATTATTAGCAAAACAATCACACGGATCTTGTGTTGTTAGAATGGGCGACACTATGTTGCTGGCAACAGTCGTCTCTTCATATGAAGCAAAAGAAGGTATAGATTTCCTTCCTCTTACTGTTGATTACAGAGAAAAATTTGCAGCTGCAGGTAGATTTCCTGGAGGTTTTCTAAAAAGAGAAGGAAGACCGTCAGACCAAGAAATTTTAGGAATGAGATTAGTAGACAGAGTACTACGACCCCTATTCCCTAAAGATTATCACTCTGAAACTCAAATAATGATTCAATTAATGTCTCATGATGAAAATGTATGTCCCGATTCATTAATTGGTCTTGCAGCTTCTACAGCTCTAAGTTTGTCAGACATTCCATTTGATGGTCCTATTTCTGAAGCTAGAGTTGGAAGAGTCAATGGAGAATTTATTATAAACCCTAGTAAATCTACTATGGAGGAATCAGACATAGATCTTATGGTAGGCGCATCAAAGGATTCGATTGTAATGGTTGAAGGAGAAATGAAAGAAATTTCTGAAAAGGAAATGTTAGAAGCAATAAAATTTGCACATGAAGCTATAAAAGTTCAATGTTTAGCTCAAGAAAACCTTTCTAAAAAAGTTGGAAATATTGAAACTAGAGATTATGAAAAAACTGTAATAAATGAAGAATTATTCGGAAAAATAAATAAACTAAGTTATGATAAAATATATCAGTTAGCTTCTGAAAAAACAGAAAAAAAGGAAAGAAGTGAGCGTTTAAAAAAAATAAAGGAAGAAGTATTGAATTCTTTTTCTGATGAAGAGATTGAAGAAAAAGAAAATGAAATATCAAGTTATTTTCACAAAATAGAAAAAAAAGCCATCAGAAACTTTATTTTAGATAATCAACAAAGATTAGATGGAAGAAAAACTGATGAGATTAGACCAATATGGTGTGAAGTAAGTTATTTACCCAAAACTCATGGTTCTGCAATCTTTACTAGAGGTGAAACACAATCTTTAACAACTGTTACATTGGGAACATCAATGGATGAGAATAAATTAGACACTGTTACATTAACTGGGGCTGAAAGGTTTTATTTACACTATAATTTTCCACCTTTTTCAACAGGAGAAGCCAGAATGAAATTTAGTGTTAGTAGAAGAGAAATAGGTCACGGAAATTTAGCTCAACGTGCATTAAAATTAATGATTTCAGAAAAAAACCCATATACAATCAGAGTTGTTTCTGAAATTTTAGAGTCTAATGGCTCTTCTTCAATGGCTACTGTTTGTGCAGGAACATTAGCTCTCATGGACGCAGGAATAATTTTAAAGAAACCTGTATCAGGAATTGCTATGGGACTAATTACTGATCCAGAAAATAATAAAAATGCTATATTATCTGATATTTTAGGAGATGAAGACCACTTAGGTGATATGGATTTTAAAGTTACTGGAACTGAAGCTGGAATTACTGCTTGTCAAATGGATATAAAAATTAAAGGTCTTTCTTATGAAATACTAGAAACTGCACTAGAGCAATCAAAAAAAGGTAGATTACATATTTTAGAAGAAATGCTAAAAACACTTCCAGAAACAAGAAAAGAATTAAAAGCTCATGCACCAAAAATAATTAAGCTCATAATACCTAAAGATTTGATAGGTGCTGTAATTGGACCAGGCGGTAAAGTAATTCAAAAAATGCAGGAAGACACTGGAACAACTATTGTAATTAATGAAATTGAAACGGGTGAAGGTGAAGTTGAAATTTTGGGAACTGACCAAGAAGGTATAGATGAAGCAATTAAAACTGTTAAAGATATTTGCTTCATTCCTGAAGTAGGTGAAGTATATAAAGGAACTGTAAAGTCAATCATGCCTTATGGTGCGTTTGTAGGAATCGGAAAAAACACAGATGGTTTATTACATGTTTCTGAAATTTCATGGGAAAGATTAGAAAATGTCGAATCTGTTTTAAGCGAAGGTGATGAAATTGAAGTTAAACTTATCGAAAAAGATAAAAAAACAGGAAAACTTCGTCTATCTAGAAAAGTTCTACTAGAAAGACCTAAACAAACTGAATAAATATGAGACAACTAAAAATAACAAAACAAGTAACCAACAGAGAAACTGCTTCACTTGATAAATATTTACAAGAAATTGGAAAGGTTGAATTAATAACTGCCGAAGAAGAAGTTCAACTAGCCATTAAAATAAAAAATGGAGACAAAGTTGCTTTAGAAAGACTAACAAAAGCTAATCTACGTTTTGTTGTTTCAGTTGCAAAACAATATCAAAATCAAGGTTTATCACTACCTGATTTAATTAATGAAGGTAATTTAGGTTTGATAAAAGCTGCACAAAGATTTGATGAAACTAGAGGTTTTAAATTTATTTCATACGCAGTTTGGTGGATTCGTCAATCAATTTTGCAAGCTCTCGCTGAACAATCAAGAATTGTGAGGCTTCCTCTTAATAAAATTGGATCTATTAATAAAATAAATAAAGCATATGCTAAATTAGAACAAGAAAATGAACGAGATCCATCTTCTGACGAAATAGCAAATGTTTTAGATATGTCTTTGAATGATGTAAAAGAATCTCAAAGAAATGCAGGTAGACATGTTTCAATGGACGCACCACTTCTTGAAGGTGAAGATAGTAACTTATATGACGTTATTATGAGTGGTGAAAGCCCAAGTCCTGACCAATCTTTAATGCTAAATTCTTTAGGTACAGAAATTGAAAGGTCGTTAACAACTTTAACTGAAAGAGAAGCTGATGTAGTTAGGTTATATTTTGGCTTACAAAGTCAACACCCAATGACTTTAGAAGAAATCGGTGAAAGATTTGATTTAACAAGGGAAAGAGTTAGGCAAATCAAAGAAAAAGCTATTCGTAGACTAAAACATACTTCAAGAAGCAAAATACTTAAAACTTATCTAGGGTAAATGCATCATTTAATTGCTCCATCAATGTTAGCATCTGATTTTGGAAACTTGAAATCAGAAATAAAGATGGTAAATGAAAGCGATGCAGATTGGTTTCACTTAGATGTGATGGATGGTGTTTTTGTTCCAAATATATCTTTTGGTTTTCCAATAATAGAAAATATACAAAATAATACTAATAAGAAACTAGATGTTCATCTAATGATTATAAATCCAGATAAGTATATTAAGAGTTTTAAAGAAGTTGGCGCAAATATTTTAACAGTACATTATGAAGCTTGTACCCATTTACACAGATCTATCCAGGCTATCAAAAATGAAGGTATGGAAGCAGGTGTGGCAATAAATCCACATACACCTGTAAGTTTATTATTAAACATTTTAAATGAAGTTGATTTAATCTGTGTGATGAGTGTAAATCCTGGATTTGGTGGTCAAAAATTCATTAAAAACACTTATAACAAAATCAAGGAATTAAAATATTTAAGAGAAAAATCAAGAAATAATTTTTTAATTGAAGTTGATGGTGGCGTAAATATTGAAAATGCAAAAAAACTTATTGACTCTGGAGCAGATGTCTTAGTGGCTGGCAGCAGTGTGTTTAAATCAAAAAATCCAACCGAAACAATTAGAATATTAAAAAATATTTAATTAATATAGTCATCTAAATATCTGAAATTTTCAGTTAAATTTCCACTTTGTGTTATAGTTCCTCTATTAATAATTCCATCTTCATCTTTTAAAAAACTAGGGATAACTTTCTCAATTAACTCTTTGCCAAAATAAGTTGACGCATCTCTTGGAAGTTCACATGGCAAATTATCTACTGCCATAACAGCTATAACTCCATCATTAAGA
>CEUK01069118.1_pt1 | contig 71164 bp, 65 predicted proteins | sample 356451 | NCBI WGS metagenome assembly CEUK01 (sample SAMEA2622843, study PRJEB7988) | marine metagenome | isolation source: saline water (ENVO:00002010), including
TTTTTTTTATCCTATTTTTAATAAAACCGGACAATGATCAGATCCCATAATTTGATTTAATATGTTAGCTTCTTTAATAGATAATTGTAAAGAATTAGAAACCAAAAAATAATCAATTCTCCAGCCTATATTTCTATACCTTGCCCCTCCTCTATAACTCCACCAAGAATATTTAATTTCATGATTATTCTTTAATCTAAATGTATCTACAAATCCATTTTCTATATATGCATCTAACCCATCTATTTCCTCTTGCATATAACCTGCTGATTTATTATAATTTGCTTTTGGTCTAGCTAAATCAATAGATTTATGTGCAACATTTAAATCTCCACAAATAATAACTGGTTTGCTCTTCTCAAGATTTTTAACATATTTTAAAAAATCCATATCCCACCTTTGACGATAATCTAATCTTTTCAATTCACTCCCAGAATTTGGTGTATAAACTGTAATTAAAAAATAAGAATCAAATTCTGCACAAATAACTCTACCTTCAGAATCATGTTCTTCAACACCAATATCATAAGAAACAGAAATTGGTGACACCTTTGAAATTATTGCCGTACCTGAATAACCCTTCCTCTCAGCTTCATTAGCATAAATTTCATAGTCACTAAATGCCTCTGAAACTGTTTCTTTCACCTGTTCTACAGTAGCCTTTGTCTCTTGTAAACAAATAACATCAGGATTTAACTTATGCATATCTTCAAAAAAAGTTTTTTTTGAAATTGCTCTTATTCCATTTACATTAAAAGATAGAATTTCCATAAAATCATATTAAAAAAATAAAAAAGAGTCTAATAAATAGACTCTTTTTAAAATTACTTATTATTAATAAATAATTTATCTCATTATACCATCTTTAAGTAACTTCTTTTTTAATTCACTACGAAGTACTCTTATAACTACACCATGTGTAACACTCTGTGAACCTCTTTTTCTACTTCTCCAAACCTTGGCAAAAAATATTCTTTCATCCTTAAGATTAACAAAGTTTAGATATGGTCCTTCGTCAACAAAAAATTTATTGAAATAGTCACTATACTTATCTAATGCATTTGGTTCAGAAATTAATGGTCTTCTATCACACTCATCTCTTCCATAACTTATACCTTTAAAAATAACATCTCGAATACCATTTTTCTTTGCTTGTTCAACAGCATCCCATCGATGTCTTCCATTACCCCATGCTTTAAGTGTTAAAGACCCATCAAGTTCAGTACCATAACATTCAGTATTATACTCGAAATTACCTGCTACCTTATTTTGAGAGCCACAAGAAAAAAATAAGGGACTTAAAAATAATAGGGACAATACTGAGTAATATTTCATTTTTTTCATAACTATAAATTTATATTAAATTAAAACTAAAAACCATTGGATAAACCTTTTATAACTCCAGCTGATTCTAAATATTTTCTTAATGCTGCTACTTGGACTGAAACAACAACACCCACCTTATATTCTCTACCAATTTTTATTCTATCACCAGGGAGAATAGTACCATCAGTAGTTAAACTAACAAATTGCATATATCTACCATTTTTCCCAAAAAACTGATCAAAAAAAGATTTTTGTTGCTCATCTAAAATAGGATTCCTTGCTAATGGTGGTTGTCCTATTACACCTTTACTGGATGGATAACCCTTAAATATTATACCATGTACAGCATTTTTTTTAGTTTGCTCAAGAGCTATTCTTGGCTTTTTTGAATATTGCCATGACTTAACTAAATAAGTACCCATAGAACCTTGACCAACACCTTCTATTTCATACCTCCAATTTCTAGTATCCTTATTAGCTTTTTTTCTAGTCTGAGAAAAAGATGAAAAAGTAAAAATCAAAAAAAGTGGAAGAATAAAATGTTTCATATATTAAAAATAAATATTTATATGTGAATTCTTAAGGAAATAGTATTAATAAAATTAAAACGTGATCTTTTTATATCCTCTCCCATTTCACTAATTGTCCTAAATTCAGATTCAGATTCATCGTCATCATCATTTGCATTACTTTCCCATGCAGCAATATTAACTCCTATAGAAGGTTTATAAAAAATTGATACACTAGGTACAATATGAAAGCCTAAACCAATACCAAATCTAGTATCAACAATTACAGGAGATGGTTCATACTCCTCGTCTTCAAAATCTTGATCTTCGCCATCCTTATTTGAAAAAGATAAAAATCCAGCATTAACTGAAAAATTAGGATAAAGAAAAAGATTCCCTCTTTTTGTTAAATAAATTGCTCTTGCAAATTCTAAACCAACCAATAATGAATATCCATCAGGGGAAATTGTAACTCTTGTCGCTGTATCAGCATCATAATTTCCACCATAATTATATACATAATTTAAATCTTGAAAGGTAGATGCCCCTATAGACAAACCTACATAGGCTGCACTTCTTTTTCCAAAGGGACCAAATCCAATAGACAAACTATAAGAACTTAGATTTAAGGGGGCTGTACTAAGATTATAATTAAAATCGAAATTAATTTTTTTATCTAACTCTTCATAAATCATCATTCCGTTATATAATGAACGACCACCTCTCTGTAAAAAATTTGATGCTAGAGAATTATCTTTTTCATTATTTACTACTGAATTCACATATAATACCCCCTTTCTTCTTAATAGTGTTTCACCATCTCTTTTTTGAATTTTTTCGTAAGCAAAATACCTATCGTTATTTCTAATTCCTTCTTTAGTTCCAATTTTAGATTTACATGGATATGTAGAAGATAAAACATTAAATATTTTAAATTCAGGTACATTTTGTACGATTGATTTATTAGTTTGATTAATAATTCCAAGGGGCAAAGATGAAGTTAAAATTTTATTCATTTGCTCTTGAGTTGGTTCTATAAATCTTCCATTGCGTTTTGATTTTGACTTGCCAACTGATACATCTAATTGTAATTCTTCCCATACAACTTTTGAAGATAATTGTAGATTAGAAAAATTATCGATTTTTTTTACTCTCTCACTCTCTGGAGTATTTTCATCAATCCAGCAATTTGTATAAAAATAGTTCAACATTTCAGGTGTCCAATTAACCTGCCTTAATTTAAAACCAAAATCACATAAATAGCCATATAATTTTCTTTCTATAGGTTTTTGATTTGATTCAGAAACCTCACCACCTAACTTTCTAGTTCTTTCGTTTCGTGCTTTTCTTTTTGCTTCCTTTCTATCGTAATAATCCTTATATGTTTCAACCTTCTTTAAATCTATAGTCAAAATATAAACTTTACCTAACATCTCAGTAGCAATCTGAGTAAGAATTTGATCTTTATCTGCAGAATTATTACTTATGAATGATTGAACGTCAGAGGATGCATATTCTGAAAATTCTAAAATTTTTCTAACATTAAATAGGTTATTTGAATCTTTATTAAAAAGATATGATGTTATATCTTTAGCATATTCTGAAAAAATAGTATCTGATGCTATCGGTTTTTTAATTGGAATTATGTTTACCCTCTTTAATGTATTTTTAAAATTGAGTGTTGCTATCGAATTATTTATAACTTGAAAAAAGTTACCCTCTTTTTCAATGGTAGAAATTGACATACAAGGTCTAACATAAGTGCTAATTTGACTTTTACTAGACCAAGATAAAATCAAAAAAAATAAAAAAATATAATACTTCATTTCATTTTCTTATTTATTAAAAAACGGTTATCTATAAATAGACAACCGTTTTTTAAAAATTAATTTAATTTTTTACCACCAACCGACAGTATTATATGTAACATTTATATCTGGTTGATTGTTTCCATATGCTACTCCTATATCTCTAGCAGCTTTTATAGTGGCTTTTTGAATATTAACATCATCCTGTTGTTGTTTCAATTTAAAATCCCACTCACGCTTATCTAATTGTTTAATTCTAGTAGCTATCATAGAAGTAAGTTTCTTTGCATCACCAAAACATGAAGCGTTTGGATCTATTTCTGCAAGATAAGCGCTAGCATTTTTTGCTGCATCTGCATCTTGACCAGCACTCCAAGCATTTTTTGCTTCGGCTAATTTACTTTTACATTCACGATCAATTTGTTTTTGATAAATTGGTGCTACTGCATCCATACACTTATCATAACATTCCTTACATACATCCGGCACAGAAGTCAATTTAAGAATTGCTTCTTCAAATTTATTTTGTCCTTCTAAAGTTTTTGCTTCTTTAATGAAGAAATCACATTGAGCATTATAGAATTCTATAATTTTCTCTTTACCCTCAGTAATAAGATCTTTCAAAGCAGGGTTTTTTGGATTTAATCTTTTTAAAGCAGCGATATATGCCTTATTCTCATTTTGACCAACTCCCTTAACCTGCATTGATGAATTAGCAAATAATTTTCCGTCTAATCCATCACCAATATAAAAAGTAACTTCCAAAGTTAATGCATGCATTGGAGGTGCAGTAGGTGTTATATCTTTTGTTAAAACAGTTATGTTTGGAGTCAAAATAAATCTAGGATTTAAAGAACTCCCACCCATACCATTTGCAGATGTAATCTGTGATAACTTATTAAGCAACATTCTTTTTGCATGAGAAGGAATTGCTTCTGCTTGAGGTGCTATATATGAATTAAGAACAATTCTTCCTAAATCATCTGACTTACCTTTCTTATTTTGTGCATTTACATTAGAAAATATAAATCCAACAAATAAAAGTGAAAATATTAATTTATACATATCTTTTTTATTTATTATTATTTACCACCAAGGTATATAGTAGCTCTACCTAAACCTTTAGTTGTTACTTTACTAATAATTTCGAATTCATCCTTTAAATACTTACTAAGATTTTTAGCAAAACGTCTTGTATCCATAGCTCTTTGCTTTCCGTTTCTTTCGTAATATAAAGGAATTCTTACTTGTTCAAACAACATCATGTTTTCTGTTGCATCTGTAGTATTAAATCGACCTTGAACAGTGTTATCTGCCATCCAATCTTCGATTAGAACACCTAGTTCTTCTTCATCATCACCATACTCTGTCTCTAAATCCTCATACCAATCGTCCCATTTTTTAATTCGAACTATTACTTCTCTACCATTAGCAAATAAATCTTCAAAATGAGTCATTAATAATGCATTAAAATTATCGATATGAGCTAGTACTGCTTCCTCTAATAATACTGCTAAAGTAGCTGAAAATGATGAGGGTCCAGTTCCTGTTGCACCTGCAATTTGTTTGTCTGTATATGCATCAATACCTTCTAAAATAAAAGTAACTGATTTTTCTGGTCCATTTTGGTTAACAGTCCAAGACATACCTATTATTATATCTGCTTTTGCTACAGCCTTTAATTTATCAATTGGACTTTCACTAGCTCCCATTCCAGAATCTTTAGATGACATCATAGCATCTTCCGCACTATTTGATTCCAATGTCTTAATAGCTTGTTCCATCAATTTTAGTGGGAAACCTCTTTCTGCCATCATATTACCAATAGTGGTAATAACTAATTTTAAGTCAGCATTTTCTTGAAAAGCTTGTTTATAATTAGGGATTTTCATTTTTGTTCCCTGATTATCAAACTCCATCATAAAACCATTTTGATTACACCAATTATCACTTGGCACAACCATTATAGTTGGTTTTTTTGCTTGAGAAAAAGCAACTAAACTAAAAACTAAGAAACCTAAAACTAAAAATATATTCTTTTTCATAATTTAAATTTTTATTAATTAAAAACCATCTGATAAGCCTCTAACAATACCAGCTTTTTCGAGGTATTTTCTTAGTTCAGACTTATTTACTGATACAACAATACCTATCTTATATTCCTTTTTACTAATCTTGATTCTATCTTGAGGAGCAATTTGTCCATTATTGGCTAATGTTACAAATTTCATATAATCTCCTCCACCTGTCTTGAAGAACTCTTCAAAAAAATCTTTGTTTTGCTCATCTATATTTGGATTAGTAGCTATAGGCTTTTGACCTTTAACATCTCCTTTATCTGGAAATCCTTTAAATATGATTCCATGAACTGCATTTTTCTTTGCTTGTTCCATAGCAGTCTCTACATTTCGAGAATAAGACCATACTTTAACTTGATAAGTACCAGAAACACCTGTTGCTACAGCCTCAAGTTCATAACGCCAAGCTACTGTTTCTTTATCTGCTTTTTTCTTTCCTCTCTGAGCATTAGCATTGAAAGTAAAAGAGAGAAAAGCAAGTAGCACTATGCTACCTGCTTTAAATATATTAGTAATATTCATATTCTTTTAGTTTATTTTAATTGCTTTAATAACATTCCAACTTGAATCTTTTTAGATCCTTTAAATTGTGAAGCACTAATTGGATTTCCTTCTGCATCCGTTGCAACTTCACCATCAGGACCATTACCTGCATTGTATCTATTATCCCAAATTGGGGCTTTCTTATCAACACTACATTTTCCTACTGACTTCCATGTTGTTGTTCCTGCTTTTTCATCCCAAGTCATTTCTAATACTTCGAATTTATCACCAGGTGAAATCCCTTCTTTCATACCTATTTTAGCCATTATTGGGCCTGTTGAAGAAACTGGAATTTTTGGTTTAAATACATCATTTTGTTTTTGAAGTTTAGCGAACGCATTATCAATGTTACGAACAGTTGCCTTATCAATTATGTTTTCAAGATCCTTTCCACCAAGGACAATACTTGTATTATATTGATTACCTACAAACTCTAAACTAAAAGCATCAGAAGCAAGTATGTCACTAGTAATATCTTCGCTATTATACATTTTATAAACTGCATCAAGCTCTACTTCAGACCATTTTAATTTATACAACCAAGTCTTTGAAACTAAAGAATATCCTTCCTTAGCTTTTTCATAGGCTAACTCTGCAGCTTTTATTGCAGCCTGTTGTTGCATAGGTGTTTTCAACTCCCCTGCTGCAACTTTAGCAGCCTCTAGTATTAGTTTTGCTGCAGGCTCATTTTCAAAATAATTAAGTTTTGTAAAAGTTACAAATGTGTTCTGAATTAATTCTTTCCCTGCATCCATGATAGAAGCTGAACTCATAACATTACCTGATGCAATACTAGCACTCATCTCAGAAGCATTGTACATACCTCTTTCAGCAACTAAATCCATTGAAAATTTACCATCTTTTACAAACCATGATGCAACAAGTTGGTTAACAATTTTTTGATCTTTAATTATTTTATCAATTTTCATTTGATATTTCTGCTTTTCTGATGGTAATTCAAATGCTAAAGTTTTTTCATCATTTAAATATCTAACAGGTCTAATAGCTTCAGCTTTAGTTATTTGGAGAACATTGCTTAATGTATCTTTAAGAAATCCAGCAGCTTTTAAATCTTCATCTGTTAATTTTATCCCATCTATATCAATAGATTTTGAACTGATGTCGTGCTGATTATACTTATCTGGAAAAGGATAGTTATTCCAAGATTTCATAACATAATCTTTTTGTGGAAAATTATCTGATTCCAATAAAATCATAGAAAGAGAACTTCTACGATACTTCATCTCGTCTGTTTGCGCGAACAAATTCATTGTTCCTAGTAGACATACTAGCATTAAAATAGTTGTTTTTTTCATTGTTGTGTAATTAGTTAGAATTAAACCATTTATAAATTTTAAATGGGAGGACAAATTTAATAAATTTTTCTAGAAAAAACATATTATTCAGACTGAAAATTTATGCTTTTACCTTTCTGTATAAAATATATGCTATAAAGCCGAATATTACATTTGGAATCCAGACAGAAATTAAAGGGGAAAAACCTAGCTTTATAGCAGCGACTGTTGTGACCTTCATAGCAAAGATATACATGAATATAATTGCTAAACCTAGTGCTATATTAATACCTACACCACCGCGTTTTTTTCGACTAGCCACAGCAATACCAATTAATGTTAAAACATATGTTGCAAATGGATAAGATGTTCGTTGATATAATTCAACTTCATACATTGGAACCATAGAAGAACCTTTTAATCTCTCCCGTTTAATAAAATCTTTTAATTCAAAATAATTCATTGCTTCGGCAATATTTTCTCGGGTAGCCATCTCACTTATACTAAATTTAAAAGTAGTGTCTAAATTAGCACCTTCAAATATTTTATCTTTTGGATAACCTACCTCTCGTTTATAATAATTCCTAAGTTTCCATTCGTATGAATCAGGTTTATTTTCAGCAAATTCAGCATTTATAAATGAAACTATTTCTCCTTTATCATTCCACTTTTCAATAACCAAATTATGAATTAAATGATTGGAAGCAGAATATGATTTAAAATATACAGCCTCATTCCCTGGGAATTCAGCATGATAATCTTGAACAGTAATTACTGTTCTGTAATACTTCTCTTCAAAAGCTAATCTAACTTTATTGGAAGGTGGGATGATAAAATGGCTGAAAACCAATGAAATTAGCATTAAAATTGTTGCTGCGATCATATATGGACGAACAAATCTGCCAAACTTTATTCCACTATTCCATATAGGAATAATTTCAGTCTCTTGAGCCATCTTTGCAGTAAACCAAATAACAGACACAAAAATAATCATGGAGGAAAACATATTTCCATAAAAAATTATGAAGTTTAAATAATAGTCAAAAACTACTGAATAAAAACTAGCATCATTTTCAAGAAATTCAGTTAATTTTTCAGCTAAATCAAAAACTGAAGCTAATACCATAATCACAACTAACATGAAAAAGAAAGTTGAAAGAAACTTACGAATGATATATCTATCAATTATTTTTAGCATCTAAAGTCGATTCTCCAATTTTTGTACCATTTCATTTTTCCAGGATGAAAAAGTTCCGTCTTTAATTTTCAAACGTGCTTCACGAACTAACCAAAGATAGAAGGCAAGATTATGAATTGTAGCTATCTGAATAGCTAAATGTTCTTTAGAACGCATCAAATGTCTTAAATAAGCTTTACTATATTTTGAATCAACAAATGAAGTTCCATTTGAATCTAAGGGAGAAAAATCTTTCTCCCATTTCTTATTTTTTATATTAATAATTCCCTCTGAAGTAAATAGCATACCATGTCTAGCATTTCTAGATGGCATTACACAATCAAACATGTCTACACCAAGAGCTATACATTCTAGAAGATTAGCAGGTGTACCAACCCCCATAAGATACCTTGGCTTTTCTTTTGGTAAAATATTACATACAACATCCGTCATTGCATACAATTCATCCGTAGGTTCACCAACAGAAAGTCCTCCTATTGCATTACCAACAGCATCATGCGAAGCAATTACTTCAGCGGATTCCATTCTTAAATCTTTATAAACACTACCCTGCACAATAGGAAATAATAATTGTTCATAACCATATTTCATATCATTAATTTCCATTTGAGAAAAACATCTTTTTAACCAACGGTGTGTCATATGCATAGATTTCTTAGCATAATCATAATCACATGGATATGGAGTGCACTCATCAAAGGCCATGATAATATCAGCACCAATTGATCTTTGAATATCTATAGCTACTTCTGGAGAAAAAAAATGATAACTTCCATCTATATGTGACTGAAATGTAACTCCTTCTTCTTTTATTTTTCTAGATGAAGACAAAGAATATACTTGATAACCTCCACTGTCTGTTAAAATTGGTTTATTCCAATTCATAAATTTATGTAATCCCCCTACTTTCTCTATTACTTCTAAACCAGGTCTTAAGAACAAGTGATATGTATTTCCTAAAATAATCTGTGCTTTTATTTCATCTTCAATTTCATGCTGATGGACCCCTTTGACACTCCCAGCTGTTCCTACAGGCATAAATATTGGTGTCTCAATAACACCATGGCTAGTAGTCAATTCACCCGCTCTTGCATTTGATTGACTATCAGTGATTTCCAGTTTGAAGTGCATAATTTTGTTAATAAGTAAAAAAACAAAGATAAATCTATTTAATAAAGCATACGATATTTGTAAAAAACTATATAAGTGATGAGTAAAAGTCATTTATCAGAAAAAGCACAGAAAGATTTAGAGCTTGTTGAATCTGCAATCAAAGGTGACCAATCAGCTTATGCTGAACTTATGGATCGCTACCGTGAATCAATTTACTTTATGATGCTTAAAATGGTAAATAATACAGATGATGCTGACGACTTAACTATTGAAGCTTTTGGAAAAGCATTCAATCGCTTAAAACAATATTCACCAAGCTATGCATTCTCAACATGGCTTTATAAAATAGCATCCAATAACTGTATTGATTTTATTCGTAAAAAAAGAATTAAAGTAACATCTATGGATACAGGAATAACAAATTCAGAAGGTGAAAAAATTTATATAGATGCAAAAAGCGACAATAAAGATCCTGAAGAAGTTGCAATTCATAAACAAAAAGTACTTTTAATGCGAGAACTTGTTGGAAAACTAAAACCACGGTACAGACTATTGGTAGAAAAAAGATACTTTGAAGAATTAAGCTACGAAGAAATTTCACAAGAATTAAACCTTCCCCTAGGAACTGTAAAAGCTCAATTGTTCAGAGCAAGAGACTTTTTGTCAAATATGATTGCTAAAACGAAAGATACCATTTAAAATGAATAGTATTGACAGTTTAATAAAATACTTTCCTAAACTAACAGAATATCAAATAGAACAATTTAGCAGACTAGAAAATATTTATAATATATGGAATGCTAAAATAAATGTAATATCAAGAAAGGATACTGAAAACTTTCAAGAAAGGCATCTAATGCATTCCTTAGCTATAGCAAAAGTTATAAATTTTGTAGACAAAACAAAAATCATGGACGTTGGAACAGGTGGTGGTTTTCCAGGTATTCCACTTTCTATTATTTTCCCAAATTGTAATTTTTTTCTAGTTGACTCTATAGGTAAAAAAATCAAAGTAGTAAAAGAAGTTATAAATGAGTTAGATTTAAAAAATGTTTCAGCAACTCATAATCGAGCTGAAAAAATTAATGACAAATTTGATTTTATAGTTAGTCGTGCAGTTACCAAGATGCCTAAATTTATTAGTTGGACAAAAGGAAAATTTCTTAAAGAAAACAAGAACAAATTAGAAAATGGAATCTTATACTTAAAAGGAGGTGATCTAAGAGAAGAAATGGCTTCAATAAAAAAAGAAGTTGAGTATTTTAATATTAATAAGTTTTACTCAGAACAATTCTTTGAAACAAAAAAAGTAGTGTATATTAAAAATTAATCTAAACGATATTTTTTTAGAAAAGCACCCCAATCCCAAATAAAATTTTCAACTATTTCATCCATTCTTTTTAAGAATAATGGATTTGGAACTTGCATACGTTTAAAATATTCATCTTGATAATCGTAAAGAGCATATTTATCAAAAATACCTTTTGACATAGCATATATCATATTTTTAGATGGACGATTTAATCGGCAAATTAAACTTTTATAATTCTTTAATAAAATTATAAAATCATTAGTAGGCATCTCATAAGCTTTTGCTAACTTATTGTATACAATTAATTTTAGTCTATCAACCTGATCCGAATGAAATGAATTTTCTAAAAATGATAAATTACCAACAATAATTATTAGTGAAAACTCATAATTATTACTCTTCAAAATATCAGGAGAATTAACAAATACTGGATCATCATTAATGAATTCAGCAACTATGGGAAAACCTTTATCAATAGAATTGAATAATCCATTGACAAATACATTTGCTAACTTTTCATCGCTAACCTTCTTTTTCAGAATAGTTCCAAACATTTATTTGAGGTTAATTCAAGTAGTTATATACAAATATAAGAAAGCCATAAAGAGCTATAATAGTAGCTTTTTTTAGGTTATTAACATTCTTTTCAACACTTATTAACATTTTTTTTATGTTTTAAACATATTAATTAGATTAATTTATTATTCATTTAAACTATTATTTATACTTGCAAATAGTATTTTTATGTTATAAATCAGATTACTATAAAATGAAAAAAAGTCAAATAGTTTTAGCACTTATATTTCTTATACTAACAGGTACTATTTATTTAGCTCTAATAAATAATAAAAAAGATTATTCAAAAACTATAAAAAATGAGCAATCTATCCTATATGTTCCTGTAAGAAAAGTGAAAAATGAACTAAAAGAAATGAAACTAATCTCTTATGGACAAATAACAGCAAATACAGAAATAATTGTATCCTTTGAAGTTCAAGGAAAACTAGAAAAAGGTTTCACTAAGATGAAACCTGGGACAAAATTCAAAAAAGGACAAGTTCTTTTTAAAGTTAACAGTAAAGAAGCATTTTATTCTCTCAGTGCTAGGAAAAGTTCTTTATCTAATCTAATATTAAATAGCTTACCAGACATAGAATTAGATTATCCTTCAGAAAGATCAAAATGGATTCAATTTATTGATGGTTTAGTTCCAAGTAAAATGATGCCAGAACTTCCAAAATTTAAAAATAATAAAGAACGACTATTTATGACTAGTAGGAATATAATATCAGAATATTATAATTTAAAAAGTCAAGAAGCAAGAATGGAAAAATACTTATTTATTGCACCATTTTCCGGAACTATAACCGATTTATACGCTGAACCTGGTGCAATAGCAAACCCTGGAGCTCAGATAGCCAAAATAGCCAAAACAGGTGATTTTGAAGTGAAAGTTCCTATATCTATAAATGACTTAGAAACCTTTAAAAACATCAAAAATGCCGAATTCCAAAACCCTTCAGGAAAAACAATAGCTAAAGGTCAAATAATTCGAGTTTCCAATGTAATAAATCAATCAACTCAGTCAACAGATGTTTACTATAGTATAAGAGCAATAAATAGTGAAAAATTATATAATGGAATGTTTGTTAATGTGAGTATCAATAAAAAGTCAACAAAGGAAACTATGACGCTACCTAGAAATGCAGTGAAAAACAATGAAGTCAGAATAATACAAGAAAATGTCTTAAAACCTATAAATATAGTAATCGTAGGTTCAAAACCCGATTCAGTTTTTGTTACAGGATTAAAAAATAATCAACTTGTTTTACTAGAGCAAGTAGAAAAAGTAAATAATAAAATTAAATACAAAGGAATTACTAGATAATTTAGAATGGAGAAAATCATTAAATTTTTCATTAATCGTCCTGTATGGGGTAATGCTGCAATCGCTGTAGTAATAATGTTTGGATTATTTTCAATATTTAATATGAAAAGTTCATTCTTCCCGGAAATGCAACCTAGAAAAATATTTGTTTCTGTATTCTATCCTGGTGCATCTCCTAAAGAAATGGAGGAAGGGGTAACTATTAAATTAGAACAAGCTGTAAAAGGCTTGTCTGGTATTGAAGAAATCAATTCAACTTCTTCAGAAAATTTCTCACAGGTTTCAATTAAAGCTTACACTGACACTGATATAGATGAATTGCTTGATAATATCAACAATTCTGTTAATTCTATAAATTCATTTCCTCAAGGTGCAGAAAGGCCTATTTTAAAAAAACAACAAACAGGGGATATGGGTTCTGTAGCTGCATTTATTGGGATTTCCTCAAAAAACAGTTCAACAAAAATAACCGATCTTATAGATATATCATCTGAAGTAGAACGCGACCTCCTTAACACTAAAGAAATTACTCAAATAACCAAAAATGGCTTCCCTGAAAAAGAAATTATTATTAATGTTCGAGATCAAGATTTGCTTAGATATAAAATATCAATCCAAGAAATTGGTTTAGCAATTGGAACTAAAAACATTGATGTAACAACAGGGGTAATTCGAGGAGGAGCTCAAGACATGAACATACGTTCAAATAATCGAGGTACATCAGAAGAAGATATATCTAAGATAATTGTAAGAACATCAAAATCTGGAGATAAAATTACTGTTGGTGATCTAGCTGACGTGAAAATTGGTTACTCGGAAAGCTCACAAAGAGTTAAATATAATGGTAAACCTGCTGTCTCATTTCAAATTGAAAAAACAATCGGGGAAGATCTAAACCTAATTACTGCAGAAATATACAAATACAAAGAAAAATTCGAGAAAGAAAATCCTAATTATCAATTTAATATTTTTTATGAATTCAATAGTATGATTAAAGAACGCATTGATCTATTAACAAAAAATGGTACAATGGGTTTAATTTTGGTGCTATTATTCCTTGGAATATTTTTAAATCTTAAATTATCTGCTTGGGTTGCTTTTGGTATACCATTTTCATTTTTAGGAATGTTCATTTTCGGAATGCCTTATGGTATGTCAATTAATATGATTTCTTTATTTGGAATGATATTAGTTGTTGGGATATTAGTTGATGATGGTATTGTAATTGCTGAAAATATATATACTCACTTTGAAAAAGGAAAATCCCCCCATAAAGCTGCATTAGATGGAACGATGGAAGTACTACCTTCTGTCTTCTCTTCCGTTATAACAACTATCGTTGCATTCTCTATTTTACTTTTTGTTGAGGGACTTGAAATGATGAGAGAAATGGCTTTTGTTGTGATAGCTTGTCTAGCATTCTCACTATTTGAGGCTTTTATTATTCTACCTGGACATGTAGGGCACAAAAAAATACTCAATAAAGATACAAAGCCTTCATTCTCTTTTTTAAAAGGAACCTTATTCATTATTGTCGGATTAGTAATAATCTTTATAGGTACACAGATTATTCCAGAGGAAAATAATTTAGCTGTTATGCTTTTTCCTTTTACCTTAATTAGTATTGGAGCATTATTATTTTTCAATGGTTTTATAAAGTCACCAATAGAAGTTTTTATTAGGCAAGGAGCAGATAGAGGAATTAAATATATTCGTGACAATTGGTTTCAATATTCTATAGAAAATATTATTGGAACTAAAAAAACCAAATGGTATAGATTAGGTTTTATTTTTCCTTTAATATTCACATCTCTGACAATTTTTTGTTTATATAATGGGACTATTTCAGCTACTTTTTTCCCCAATATTCAACCTGATTTTTTCACAATTGAAGCTGCGTATAAACCAGGAGATAAAAAAACCAAATCAGAAGAATTTGTTCAGCAAGCTACAAGAATTCTTTTTGAAGAAAACAATAAAATAATTCAAGAAAATGGTGATTCTCTGCTCACCTATTTTTCTAGTAATATTGGTTTTGCAATGAATATTGGACAAAATGGTGATCATGCATCTATGGTTCAAGTGTTTTTTAATGGTGAAGAAAGTAAAACCCCAGTAGATACATTGATTAACAGGATTATTAAACGTATAAACTCCATCCCTGAAGGAAGATTAGCACAGGACACATATGTTGGTGGGTTTAATCAATTTGGTAAAGAAATTGAAGTGGGGTTAACATCTCAAAATGCAACTAATTTATTAAGTGCTAGAGATCTGTTTAAAAAAGAATTATCACAAATGGATGGCGTAATTAATATTAAAGACAATATGCCATCTGGGAAAAATGAAATTTACCTTAATCTAAGACCTGAGGCCGATATATATGGAATCTCTAAAAATGAAGTATTAACACAAGTAAGGCAGGGCTTCTTTGGACAAGAAGCACAAAGAATTATTATTGGAACTGATGAAGTAAAGATTTGGGTTAAGTACCCTAGCGGAGATAGAAAATCAATTTCTGATCTTGAAAATATGAATGTAAAATCAACAAATGGTTTAGCTATACCTTTAAAAGAAATCTGTGACTTTACCTTAGGTCGTGCACCCGAATCATTAAAGAGGTTGAATGGTCAGCGTATAGTCAAAGTAGATGCTGAATGTGTGGATCCAGATCAGGTTGGAAAAATAAATAAAATTATTGCTGATTCACTATTACCCAAAATAATTCAAGCATACCCTGATATTGAGACTAAACGTTTGGGCCAATATGAACGCAGTCAAAAAACAGGAAGTTCAATGCAATATGTAGGAATTATTGGAATAATAATTATGTTTATTATACTTACGCTTCACTTTAATAGTTTTGGTAGTTCAATGTTAATTATGCTGGTAATCCCTGCAGGAGTTGGAGGAGCTATCTTAGGACATGGATTAGTTGGAATACCAGTATCAATCCTTTCTGCATTTGGAATGATAGCATTAACTGGAGTTTTAATAAACGATGCTATTGTCTTCCTAGATAGATATAATGATTTATTAATTAAAGGACAAGATATCAAAACTGCATCTATTGGTGCAGCAAAATCTCGTTTCCGACCAATCATACTAACATCACTTACAACAGTTGCAGGATTACTTCCAATTATTGCAGAAAGTAGTATGCAAGCACAATTTTTAATCCCAATGGCTGTTTCAATAGCATTTGGAGTATTGTTTGGTACAATTTTCATCTTATTCTTTTATCCTTCTGCTATCTTGATGTGGAATGGTTTTAGGAGAAATCTAAAGAAAATTTACACAGGAGAAAAAACCATCGAACCACGTTCTGTTGAACCAGTTCTAAAAATTGAAAAAAATAAATATGAATACTAAAACCTTCTTAATCACATTTATTTTTATTTTCTTTTGTTCAATAAACTATGGACAAAAGGAACTATCCGCGAAACAAGCTGTTTTTAAATCATTAGAAAATAATTATCAAATATTAATTTCTAAAAAACAATTAAATATTTCAGAGAAAAATAATAAATGGTCAGAAGCAGGATTATTTCCAACAGTTGAGTTAAATAGTACTCAAAGTAATACTATTCAAGATAACACTAATAACCCTTTTACATTTACTCCAGGAATAATTCTATCACAAAGTATAAACCCTTCCCTCAACTTAAATTGGAATATATTTAGTGGATTCAGAGTCAAAATGTCTAAAAAACAACTAGAGCAATTAAAAGAGCAGAGTGCAAATAATGTAATTGCTGTTATAGAAAATACAATTCAAGATGTTCTAAAAGCATATTATACAGTTCAGCTCCAAAAATATCGAAAAAATTTATTTAAAGATATCATGGCGATTTCTAGAAAACGTTATGAATATAACAAATCAAAGGAGATTTACAGCGGATCAAATTCTCTTGAATCAATGCAATTTAGAAATCAGTACTTAACTGACAGTACAAACTATTTAATGCAAAATATTTCTTACAATAACTCAATGCGTAATCTAATTCTATTAATGAATGATACATCAGAAACTAATTTCATTCTAACAGATGACATTGATATAGCTGTAAAAAATGTCGATTTTATTGATGCTGAACAACAAATGTTTGAAAATAATCAAAATTTAAAAAATCAATACATATCTCTTGAGCTCCAAAAAACTGAGACTAATTTAAAACGTTCATTCTTATATCCTACAATAAGTTTTCAAGCAGGTGTAAACCCAAGATGGTCAAATATTAGAGATGTGAAAAATTCAAATTTAGATTTAAGTACACAGACTCTATCCTACTATGGTAATTTTAATCTTCGCTATACTCTTTTTAATAATTGGAAAAATAAACGCGCTATTGAAATTTCAAAAATACAAGAACAAATAGTAGAATTAAATATAGAAAACATAAAAAAATCATTATCTAATACCCTTAAAAACTTAATAGATATTTATAGTGTCAGGACACAATTAGTAGCTATTTCACAAGAAAATGTAACATATGCAGAAATAGCATACAAATTAGCTGAAGATAGATATAATTTAGGCACAATAAATTCTATTGATTTAGCAAATTTTCAAACTAATTATCAGAACACTATGATTCAACATTACGAAAACTTATTTAACAGAATGGATACATATTTAGAAATTTACAAAATGTCCGGTAAAATTGGCTTATCTTATAAAGACAACTAATTGATTAACTAAATCAGATGAATGAAAGTCCAATTTCATATTTAAATAGCAATGATGGAAATTCTATTTTAGCTTTTGGAGATGGACCAAAAGTTAAAATTTACAAAGAAAATTCAATAGAAAAAATTCAAGAATTCATAAATCAACAAAAAAATAAACACATATTTTTCTGTTTAAGCTATGATTTAAAAAATGATATCGAACCATCACTAAAATCACAAAATTTTAATCCTATAATTTTTCCAAAAGCAATTTTATGGGCTCCCGAAACCGTAGTCAAGATAAATTCAAAAAATATTAATTTCATTCAAGGGAGTAAAACAAAAGAATCTGATAGTTTCATCGAAAATTTTTTAAAAAAAGAAAATAATAAAAACTATTCGAAATTTAAGTTCCACCCTCGAACATCAAAAGAAAGTTACATTAAAAATGTGATTCAACTGCAAGATCACATTCAACAAGGTGACATTTATGAAGTAAATTATTGTCAAGAATTTTTCGCAGAAAATGTAAAAATAGACGATCCGTTAAATACTTATTTTAAATTAAATGATACAACAAAAGCTCCATATTCTTCATACACAAATATTGATGATTTCATACTTTTTTGTGGAAGTCCGGAGTGTTTTCTCAAAAAAAAGAAAAATCGTATTATTTCTTCGCCTATTAAGGGAACTAGAAAAAGAGGTGAAACAAAACAAGCAGATGATGCCTTAAAGACAGAATTATTGAAGGACCCAAAAGAACAATCTGAAAACATTATGATTGTTGACTTAGTAAGAAATGATTTGTCTAGAATTGCAATACCTGGATCTGTTAATGTAGACGAATTATTTGGCATCTACTCCTTCAAAACTGTTCATCAAATGATTTCAACCATCTCATGCGAAGTTCCTGAATCTATAAGATTTAAAGATATTTTAAGAGCTACATTTCCAATGGGATCTATGACTGGAGCACCAAAACATAGCGCCATGAATCTAATTGAAGGTTATGAAGATTTTCAACGTGGAATCTATTCAGGTTCAATAGGATATATAAAACCAAATGGAGATTTTGATATGAATGTAGTAATTCGAACTTTGATCTATAATAAAAAGGAAAAATACTTATCCTGCCCAGTTGGCAGTGCTATAACCATTAATTCAGATCCAATATCAGAATATGAAGAATGTTTAATTAAAATTAAATCTATTTTAGATTAGTAAATATGCTTAACATTAGCAAACATATTGATAATAAATGGAGCCATCTAAAAGATAAAAATATTTTTGTTTCTTGTAGTGGAGGTGTTGATTCTATTGTGCTAGCATGGATATTAAATAAAATAAATTTTAAAGTTAAAGTCATTCATATTAACTATAAACTTAGAGGTAAAGAATCTGACTTAGATGCCCTTTTTATTAAATCGTTTTGTAAAAAGAATGAAATCACTTGTCTTGAAAAAACTATTAATCTACAAGGGAAAAAAAATATTCAAGAAACAGCCAGAAATTATAGATACAAATGGTTTAGACATATTATAGCCTATAACCAAGATAATTATATCGCATTAGGACATCATAAAGACGATCAAATTGAAACTTTTTTTTTAAATATAAGTCGAAATTCAGGAATCATGGGTTTAGCATGTATGTTAAAGGATCATAATAATATTATTCGACCTTTATTAGATTATAACAAAAATCAAATTATTGAATATGCTAAATTCAACGAAATAAAATGGAGAGAAGATTCTTCAAATAAATTAAATAAGTATCGTAGAAACATATTAAGAAATATAATTATACCCCAACTTAAATCAAGCAATATATATGTTGAAGATAGCGTCATGACTCTTATTCAAGCTTTTCAAAAAACACAGAAAGAACTAGAAAAAAAGATAACTCCTATAAGTAGTAATTTTATTGAAAAAGGATACATTAAAATAAATAAATTAAAAACGTTAAACACTTTCGAATTAATTGAATTTTTAAGACAACTAAACCAACCAGCTTCACATATAGACGAACTAATTAAACTATATAATACTCAAAAAGGAAAAAAAATTAAATGGGGTAATAATTGGTTAATTAATGAAGGTGATATATTATTAGAAAAAAAAGAGTTTAACAAAGAACTAAAATTCAATTTTAAAGTAGAAAAAATAAAATTACTGCCAAATAAATTTAATAAAGATGAGATATATCTTGATAGCAATAAAATATCTGGATTACTCCAATTAAGAAAATGGGGTATTGGTGACCGAATTTTTCCAATAGGTATGAATGGTTCTAAACTTATTTCAGATATTATTTCAGATGCAAAACTTACAAGTCAAGAAAAAGAATCTGTATTCATCTTACATGATGATAAAAATATACATTGGTGCGTTGGGCTAACAATAGGAAAAAAAGCTATTGCAGAAGAGAACTCTAAAAATATTCTAAAAGTAACTATTTCTTAAAAAGCTCTAAAATAGGTTTACCTGTTAATGAATTAGGGTTTTGTATATACAAAATATGAGCTAATGTTGCAGAAATATCAGAGATAATAATTTTTCTAAAAACTTCTCCAACTGGAATATTTTTACCATACCACAATAAAGGAACATGAGTGTCATAACTATAAGCAGAACCATGACTTGTACCCCTTCTAGCTAAATGAGAATCTGTTGATTTTGGCAAGTAACCAGGCTCTAATGTAAAAATCACATCACCACTTTCTCTATAGTGATAACCCTTACTTACCATGTCTAATATTTCATTTGAAAAAGGATTACTATATAGTTGATCTGCTGTATAAACAGATTTTACAGCATCAAATTCTTGAATTAATTTAGCAACAAATTTTGAAACTTCTATCCTATCTAATTTCAAATCATTGATACGATTATGATTTAAATATATATTTAAATTCTTTTGAATTAAAACTAAATCTTCACCATACTTTCCAATAACTGAATCACGAAGTGTTTTTATACATTCATCTATAAAGAAATAACCACCTGGCAATTTATTGTCAATTAAATATTGAGGTACTGGAACCACTGCATGATCTGCCGTAAGAAATAGTACAAAGTTATCTTCACCAACTTTCTTATTTAAATTGTCAATTAATTTTTTTATTTCTAAATCAAGTCGAATATACATATCTTCTATTTCAACTGAATAAGGGCCAAACGCATGTCCTAATATATCTGGTGTTGAATAACTAATACATAGCATGTCGGTTTGTCCATCTTTCCCTAAACCTTCATTATCTATCGACTCAATTGCAAAATCTGTTAAATAATTATTAGCAAATGGCGTGTATACAAATAATTCATATTTATTTCCGATTTGAGACATAAAGTTTAAATCATAAGGAAATGTGGGTGTTTTTTTACCTGGTAACAAATGCTCATATTTTGAATTATCAGAACGACTTTCAACATATTCTTTCATATCCAAAATTGTATTCCACTCCCCTTTCATTTGTTTTTCAATAAAATCATCTTCATTAAACTTCTTAACCCAATCTGGCATTTGTTCTTTAAAAAAAGTACTTGTAATAAAATCGCCAGTATCATAATCGTACCAATATGAACCATCACTTAAATGACCACCAGGTAAAATAGCACCTCGATTTTTAATTGACATTGAAATTACTTTTGAATTTGGATATGTCATCTTTAATTGATCCGTAATAGTATTTGTTTTCAAATTTATTGGTGAACAAAAACCATATATAGAACTAGTTCCAACAGGTTTAACTGCGGAATCTTCAACACAATTAATCAATTTATTCTTATCTCTATCATACCAATCATTTCCAACTATCCCATGATTACTTGGTGTCGTACCAGTATAAATTGAAGCATGCCCAGGACCAGTGTATGTAGGTATATAATTATATTGCGTATTTCTACAATTAAAACCATTCAGTATAAGTTCTTTGAAACCTTTATCACAAAACTTATTTGAATAACGATAAATATAATCATAGCACATTTGGTCAATCACAATACCAACAACTAATTTTGGAGAATTTATTTGTTGTGCGTTTGTAGAAAATAATAAACCTAAAATCAGAACAAAAAATATGTTTTTCATATATAGTTATTGAATTTTTTTTTAAAATAAGGATTTATTACTAGTGCAACACTATTAATTTAGATGGTGTAATTAAAAAATCATCAGCTTGGATTTGAACAGTATAAATACCTTCACTCAAATTAATAGTATTAATTTTAATTGAATTTCCTTCATTCACAAATTTCGTCCAAACTAACTTCCCTGATTGATCATATAAAGAAGCAACACCATTTGAAATATTTTCAGAAAGAAGTATAGTAGTAATGTCATCAGATGGATTTGGGAAAATTTTAGTTATTAATTGATTCTCTATTAAACTAGCATTGTTATCATCTTCATTAAAAGAGATGGTAAAATCATCAAAATAAAAACCGTCTTCTCTAACACCACCATCAGATTCCAATAAAAATCTGACTCTTATAATTTGACCTAAATAATCAGACAAATTAACTTCATCCTGAACCCATGAAGTTTGAAAACCTTCATAAACAGGTTCTCCATCTGGTTGAACACTAGAATTAGCATCTGTTCCAATGTTTGTATAATTTGTACATTGACCTACCCATGAGTTACCTCCATCTGTCGATACTTGAAATTGACAATAATCATAATTCGATTCAATTTCCCATTTTGCATAAAAAGAAATCATTGCTGCAGTAGCATCAGTTAAATCAATATCTTGATTATATTCAAATGCTTCGCTAGTATTGTTGGAATAATTATTTGGACTATCTGTAAAACTTCTTGAAGGAGACACATATTCTAATGCAGTTGTCCCCCAAGGTCCAGTCCAATTAGTTGTGTTAGAGGCATCATCTGAAAACTGTGGTGTTAAATACCCATATGTTTTTATAATTGTGTCATGTTTTGTCCATAAACCATATTCTGTATTCAATATATATTTTACTTCATCTCCAAATTGAATAGCTGGATCTAAAACAAAAGAAATTGTTCCAGAAGATGTCTCTCCAAGATTAATATCATAGATTACACTGTTACCAATATTTTGAATATTATTTATAGGTGTAGCTGAAACTGATATTGGTCCATCTTCTCTACCCAATCGCTGAACCTCATGATTGAAATCACCACTCATTGAAGAGATAGTAGAGGGATCAGTCTCATTGACAACTAAATATTTATGAGACATATGAGATAAAACTAAATTAGGAAAAACCATTGATTGACAAGTAGGAATAACTTCTGAAGCTGGAGGCCAAAAGGCACTTCCTACCTCAGGTGTCATAGCAAAAATAGTATCTTTCATCCCTACACCATTATCTACTTTGTACATATAATCATCTGAATCACCAGAAGCAGGATATAAACCAGAACTTTTCATAGGATTATATCCATTTAAAGAACACATATGTACAGTTAAATCAGTAAAGTAGTCATGATGATCAGCATATTCCGCACTAGTTGTCCCAATTGGATGTAGCAACAAATTACCATGTGAATGAGCATTGAATGCTGATGTGAAGCCTATATTTTCTGATAACCATTGCATAGCTTGAGTTTCAGGTTCAGAGAAGTCAGAAACACCAGGGTAAACATCACTTGAAGCGTCACTGCTTACACCAGTAGTATTCCAACCGTATGAATAATTTCGATTTAAGTCTACACCTGGATTATTTCCAGAGTTAGCTCCCAGATTTGGATTCATATTCTTTCTATGCATTCCATATCCATTTGGATCTTCAATTTCATTATATATGTAGCCATCAGGATTAATACAGGGAACAAAATACATTTCTGTATTATCTACAAGATATTGAACTTCTGAAATATTATTATAATTCTCTAATAAATACCACATGTAAAATATTGTCTGAGACATACTCATTGGCTCACGAGCATGATGAATAGCTGAATATAAAACTTTTGATTCTGAAGGTTCATCTATAAGTGGATTATCAGAAATTTTAACAAAATAAATTGGTCGTCCTTCCCAAGTTTGAAAATTTGAAATCGGACTTTTAATTGTAATTAAATTTGGATACATAGAAGCCATAGCATCTAGTGCATCTAGCATTTGTTGATATGTATAAAACCCTGCATAAGAGTTTGAATTTGTCTCAAAATTAACGGGAATAGAAGGCACAAAATCTCCACTACCAGAATTTTGATCACAATCAATGTTTTTTTCTAAAGATTTAGAATTTAAATTTTGTTGTTGGTAATATGATTTAACATCCTCAATTAATACTTCAAACATAAAACCATTACCTGCAATTATTTCAATCTCATGTTTTGAAAAATCACTAATAAAAAAAGTGTTTTTTTTTCGAACACCATGATCAACTGGAACACCTAGTTCTGCAAGCTTTTGAAGTCCTTTAGAGTCAGTATAGATTTTAACCTTTGAATATTCTTGTGCGTAAGAAAAATTAAAACACAATAAAATTATAATTGTAAAAATATGTTTCATTTCCATTCTTAATTTAAAGATTAATAATACAGTTCATTGCAATTTACAAACTTTTTACCAATAAAAATATTAGAAAGAAATAAGATTATAAAAGATATATATAAAACTTATTTAATTTAAATAAATTATACCTTTAATTATTAAAAGGTAAATTTGAAAAAAAAGAATAATGAAAGAAGATAAAATATCATTTGGGAGAATATTTTGGCCAAGCTTTTGGTCAGCTATTATTGTATCTATTATAGGTATAATTATATGGATATTTGTTTTAGGTGGATTAATTAATATTTTCGATAATTCTGCTGTTTTTGAGATAAAAGAAAATAGTGTATTACATATGACTCTTCAAGGAAAAATTGTCGAAAAAAGAACAACTTCATTTGATCCTTCAACATTTCAAATTGAAAAAACACTTAGCTTATCTGAAATTATTCATGGTCTTGAAGAAGGAGTTACTGATGATAAAATAAAAGGATTATTTATTGAGCTAGATAACGTGTCTTGTGGTTTTGCAACAGCAACTGAATTAAGAAATGCTATCAACGAATTTGAAAAATCAGGTAAATTCGCAATAGCATACAATAATGGTGAGTTAATAACTCAAACAGAATATTACATTGCATCTGCAGCTAATCAAAATTATGGATTTCCAACATCCTCTTTCTCTTTTTTAGGTCTAGGTACTGAATTATCTTTTTTTAAAAACACATTCGATAAATTAAATTTAGAAGTTGAAATTATTAGGGGTTCAAATAATGACTTTAAAAGTGCTGTAGAACCATTCTACAGAGAAAAAATGAGCGATTCATCTCGCCTTCAAATTAATCGATATATTACAAGTCTTTGGTTAGATTATAGAAAATCAATTGCAAAAGATAGAAAAATTACAATTGAAGAATTAAATGAAATTGCAAATAATTTTCTTATTCAAAATATAAATGATGCCGTTAAGTATAAACTAATTGACAAAGCAATATATAGAGATGAAGTACTAAAAATAATAGCTAATAAAATTGGTTTAAAAAATTTAGAAAAATTAAATCTACAAGCGTTTAATAAATATGCTAAAAAACGATTCTACCAAAACCAGACACTCACTAAAATTGATAATCCAAACATTGCTGTTATACTAGCCGAAGGTGCGGTTGAAAAGAATGGGGAAGAATTAAGTTCCAAAGAAATTTGTGAACTTTTCAAAAAAGTAAGAAAAGAAAAATCAATCAAAACTGTAATATTCAGAATTAATAGCCCAGGTGGATCTGCGCTTGCTAGTGATGAAATTTGGAGAGAAGTCAAATTGACAAATGAAAAGAAAAAAGTAATAGTATCTATGGGAGATGTTGCTGCATCTGGAGGTTATTATATTGCTTCCCCTGCATCAACAATATTTGCTAACTCTACAACTATTACAGGCTCTATTGGTGTGTTTGGTATAATTCCATACACTGAAAAAATGCTTAAAAATAAATTAGGGATTACATTTGACCGAGAATCAACAAATAATCATTCTGTGATGACAACTAATCGTAAATTAACTAAAAAAGAATTAAGTATAATACAAAAAAGTGTAGATGACATTTACACAAGATTCAAAGAGGTTGTCTCTGAAGGAAGAAATATATCTAAGGAACAAATTAACAATATTGCTCGTGGAAGGGTATGGACAGGTAAAGATGCGAAAGATATTGGTTTAGTAGATCAATTAGGTGGATTAAAAGATGCTATTAATTTTGCTGCTGAAAAGGCAAACATAAAAAATAAAAAAGTACTTTATTATCCAAATATTGAAGAAGACCCAATAGCTGAATTAATTGAACAGTTTAATGAACAAGAAATTAAAACTAAGAATAATCATTTTGAAGTTCCTGAATCAATATTAAAATACTATCATGAATTAAAGAAAGTTGAATCTATGCAAGGAATTCAAATGCGTTTACCATACGAAATTAATATTAAATAAATTTTATTGATTTAAATAAAAAAGTGTTTTAATACTTAAAAAAAGTTTCATGTATTCAATAAGAAATATAGCCATAATTGCACATGTTGATCATGGTAAAACAACCTTAGTTGATAAAATAATTGAAGAATGTAAGGCACTTGATGATAGAAAAGAAAGAGTAGATTTATTATTAGATAATAATGAGTTAGAAAGAGAGAGAGGTATCACTATACTTTCAAAAAATGTATCTGTTAATTATAAAGGAGTAAAAATAAATGTAATTGACACACCTGGACACTCTGATTTTGGTGGAGAAGTAGAACGTGTATTAAAAATGGCAGATGGAGTATTATTACTTGTAGATGCCTTTGAAGGAGCAATGCCACAGACTCGATTTGTTTTAAGTAAAGCGATTGAACTAGGATTAAAACCAATTCTTGTAGTTAATAAAGTAGACAAAGAAAATTGTACACCCGATATAGTAGTAGATGAAATTTTTGATTTAATGTTTAATCTAAATGCAAATGAAGATCAATTAGATTTTGTTACTCTATTTGGCTCTTCAAAAGAAGGTTGGATGAGCCTTGATTGGAAAAATAGAACAAAGAATATATTACCATTATTGGATGCTGTTATTAAAAATATTCCTGAAGCACCATATAATCCGGGGACTCCTCAATTACAAATTACATCACTAGACTATTCAAGGTTTGTCGGGCGTATTGCCATTGGTCGAATTTTTAGAGGAGAATTAGTAGAAGGTAAAGATTATATGCTATGTAAGAAAGATGGTGTACAAAAAAAAGTACGGATAAAAAAAATAAATGTTTTTGAAGGAATGGGTACAGTGCAAGTAAAATCAGTATCTTCTGGTGATATCTGCTCACTAGTAGGTGTTGATGATTTTGAGATAGGAGATACTATTTCTGATCTTGATAAACCAGAAGCATTACCTAGAATATCTATTGATGAACCTACAATGAGCATGCTTTTTACAATAAACAATTCTCCATTTTTTGGGAAAGAAGGAAAATACTGTACATCCAGACACTTAAGAGATAGATTATATGGAGAACTTGAAAAAAATCTAGCATTAAGAATTGAAGATGGATCATCGGAAGATAAATTTAATGTTTTTGGCAGGGGTATTCTTCATCTTTCGGTTCTCATTGAAACTATGAGAAGAGAAGGTTATGAATTCCAAGTTGGTAAACCTATAGTTTTATTCAAAGAAATTGATAATGAAAAGTATGAGCCAATGGAGACATTAGTTATTGATGTCCCTAATGAATTATCAGGTAAAGCAATTGAACTTATAACACAAAGAAAGGGAGATCTTTTAGTAATGAAAGAAAAGGGAGATTTACAACATTTAGAATTTGATATACCATCAAGAGGGTTAATTGGACTGCGAAATAATATTTTAACCGCTACCTCGGGTAATGTTATTATGACCCATAGATTCAGAGAATATGCTCGATATAAGGGAGAAATTGCAGAAAGAAATAAAGGCTCTCTTATTTCCAAAGAATCAGGAGTATCAACAGCGTTTTCAATTGGAAAACTTCAAGATAGAGGACGATTTTTCATCTCACCTGGAGAAAATATTTACAAAGGGCAAGTTATTGGAGAAAACACTCGTGATAATGATTTAGATATTAATGTGATAAAAGGAAAACAATTAACTAATATGAGAAAATCAGGTTCAGATGCTGCAATTCAAATATCTCCTAAAGTTGAATTTTCTTTGGAAGAAAATATGGAATACATTCAAGCTGATGAATATTTAGAAATAACACCAGTTTCATTAAGGATGAGAAAAATTAATTATAGATAATATTTAGAATCTATGATTTCTCAGAAGCTAGCTTAACAAAATCATCATAAGACACTTCTTTATTTTTCAATTTAACAGTTTCCTTAAAAAATGTTGTTAATTTTTCTTCTGATAACATATCATAAATACGATTAGCTTCTTCTTTGTTTTGAAGAACTTGTTGAGCAGACTTCAACAATTCTTTATCTTCAGGAGCGGGCATTCCATATTGAGAATAATTTTTAATTAATAACCCTTTTGTAAACTCAATAATCTCTTCATGTCCAAACTTAATATCATTTTCTTTAAAAATATTACCCTGAATAATTTGCCACTTAATTCCTTTAGCATAATTATCATAATCAGCGTCTATTTGTTCATTCGAAATTTCTTTTTCATTTGATAATTTTATCCAACGTTTAAGAAAATCATCCGGTAATTTAACTTTCGTTTTTTCAATTAAATTTTCATAAACATTTTTGGTGAATAGACGATTAGAATCAGCTAAAAACATTTTCTCTAGATCTGACTTAACACGTTCCTTTAATTCTTCCTCATTGTTAACTAATCCCTTCCCAAATAACTTGTCAAAAAGCTCATTGTTCAATTCCGCGGGTTGCATTACTTTAATTTCATTAATAGTAATTTGAAAATTCTCTGAAATCTCTTCTAGTTTAGATTGATCAATACCCAACATACTAGCAGTATCAACTCCTCCTTTTGAAACAGAATATGGATTAACAATTAACTTATCTCCTACCTTCTTACCAACTATTTGTTTTTTAACTTTTAAGTCTTTAACAAACTCCATGGAAATTGTAGATGAATGCATAATCCCACCTTCCTCTATGACATTATTGTCTTTATCTAACTCAACAAATTGAACTAAAATCATATCTTTCTCTCCTACAACATCACCAGAAACTAATTTGCCATATCGACGGGATAAATCTTCAATTTGCTGACTAATTAATTTATCATCAACCTTAACTTTAATAAATTCAAATTTACTTTTAGAAGAAAGTGGAACTTTAATTTTAGGAGCTAGACCCAATTGATAAACAAATTCAAAATCTTTAGGTTTATCAAAGTCACCTTTAAACCCATCTTTTTCAACCGGAATAGGATTACCAAGAATTTCTATTTTGTTGTCCAAAATATACTTATTTAATGCCTGACCTACTATTTTATTCAATTCTTCAGACAAAACTGATGCACCATATTTTTTTTGAATCATTCCAAAAGGCACTTTACCTGGACGGAAACCAGGTATCTTAGCAGTTTTACAATACTTATTTAATTTCTCTTTTACACTTTTTTCATAATCAATAGGATTGATTATAACCTTCAAATTTGAATTTAGAGCATCAATATCTTCTCGTACAACATTCATCGCATTTATTATTAAGTGTTTCTTTTCAAATAAAAAATGGTATAAGGTTGTCTTATACCATCTTTTTAGTAGTGCGGATGGAGAGACTCGAACTCTCACACCTCACGGCACTAGATCCTAAGTCTAGCGTGTCTACCAATTCCACCACATCCGCTCAACTATATTTATATTTCAATACGCTTATCTTGATATTATTCAAGATTATTACGTTCAAAATGGTGGGCAAAGTTATTGATTTATTTTAAAATCAGAAACCTACATCACTTTTTTTTAAAATTTAAATAAATACGTTAATATCTATTTAAAATTGTGAATAAAACATTAAAAATCATACTATTACTTTTAAAGAATGAAAGTAACTTTGTAATCCATCTATAAATAGAGAATATTTTGTTTTATGTTTACAATTGATCCAAAGCAAATACCCGTTCCTAAATTACACCATTATTTATTAGGAGCTATTGGCCCTAGACCTATTGCTTTTGCATCTACAATAGACAAAAATGGCAATAATAACCTTGCTCCATTTAGCTTTTTTAATGTTTTTAGTGCCAATCCCCCTATACTTATTTTTTCACCAGCTCGAAGTGGAAGAACAAATAAAACTAAAGACACATATAATAATATTAAAAGCCATCAAGAGGTTGTTATTAATGTCGTAAATTATAATATAGTTCATCAAATGAGCCTTGCAAGCTCACCTTTCCCTTCAGATATTAACGAATTCAAAAAAACTGGACTTACCGAACTAGATTCTGAATCTGTTTTACCTAAAAGAGTTGCGGAATCTCCTGTTCAATTTGAATGTAAAGTGATCGAAATTAAAGAATTAGGAAAAGAAGGAGGAGCAGGAAATCTTATAATTTGTGAAGTTTTAAAAATACATATAAATCAAAACATTCTAAATGAAAATGAAATGATTGATCAAAAGAAGATTGATTTAGTTTCTAGGATGGGAGGAAACTGGTACTGTAGAGCAGATAATAATTCAATGTTTGAAATTAAGAAACCTATTACTTCAATTGGAATTGGTGTTGATAAAATCCCAAATGATATTTTAAACAGTAAAATTCTTTCTGGAAATGATTTAGGTCAACTTGGAGGTATAGAAGAATTACCTAATGAGAATGATGTTAATGATTTTAAACTTATAGAATTAAGTGACTTATTTGTAACTTTGGAAGATGACCCAAATAAATTAGAAGAAGAACTCCACAAACAAGCAAAAGAACTTTTATTAGAAAATAAATTAAAAGAAGCATGGATGACACTTCTCGCATTCAATAATGGATAAAGTATAAATTAATATAATAGAAAAAGTATATGTTTAAATTAACAGGATCAATAAAAGTAATTAAAGACACAGTTCAAATATCAGAGAAATTTGCAAAAAGAGAATTTGTTGTTAGCGATACATCTAATATGTATCCCCAAGATATTCTATTCCAATTAGTTCAAGATAAATGCTCTATTCTAGATCAATATAGTGAAAATGATCAAGTTGAAGTTTCTTTCAACTTAAGAGGACGTGAGTGGACTTCCCCTCAAGGTGAAGTGAAATATTTCAACACATTAGATGCTTGGAGAATTGAAAAAGTTGGTCAAGGAATACCACAAAGTGGTCCTTCAGAAATGAATTTAGATTCTAAGCCAACAGGAACTACCGAGAGTGATGAAAGTGATGATGATTTACCTTTCTAATTTATAGATATAGAAAAATTAAATTCTAAATAGCTTTTTTCAAAATAAATAAACTTATTTATTTAATCAAGATTATGACTCTTTATTCCATTTGAGACAGAGCCATTACTTGCCCCATAACTTCCGGGCAATCTATCATTGCTTTTAAGGTTATTTTTTCGCCTTCTTCATCTGAAATTAAATCAATCCATTCACACCCATCTGGTGTATCATCTATATTCGGATTCTCAAGAGCTAACTCCATACATTCACACATTGATAAATCTTCTATTATAGAGTCACTTTCTGTTTCCAATGAATCAGATATATCATTTTGCTCATATGCTTCAATCGCTGATAAAAAGTTTTCATCAACAATATTCCATTTAAAAGTATCACCATCATAAATAACCTCTATATCAACTTTAAAACTTTCTCCCTCAGCATCAAATTCTAAAATACCTGAATACTCATTCCCGCTCTTATTAGCAAGTAATAAATCTGTTATCTTAAATTCATCAAATATATTTGCCTCTTCCCAAGACTCCTTAATATTCTGTTGAACTTCTTTCGCTAATTGATTAGTTGACATCGAACATGATGTAAATAAAAATGTTGTAAATAAAAAAAGTGGCACAAAAAGTTTCATAATTTTTGGTTTTTGATAAATGTAATAATATTAAATAAAAATTTAATTAAATATTAATTAAAAAAAGAACAATAAAACATGAATATTTATCAGTTATAATTTCTCTATTTTTTTTATATAAATTTATATTATGCTTAAAGATAAAATTATTTTAGGTATTGACCCTGGAACAACAATTATGGGATATGGGATTATTCATTTAAAAAATAATAAGATGAGTATGATAAATTTTGGTATTATCAAACTATCAAAAATCTCATCACATCCTGATAAATTAAAACGAATTTATGATCGACTAGATGGTATAATAAAGGAATATAAACCTGATGAAATGGCTATTGAAGCTCCTTTTTTTGGTAAGAATGTTCAATCAATGTTAAAACTAGGAAGAGCTCAAGGTGTATGCATCGCAGTGGCACTAGCCAATAATGTTCCTTTTGAGGAATATACCCCCAGAAGAATTAAACAAGCAATAACTGGAAAAGGTTCAGCTTCAAAAGAACAAGTTGCAAGTATGTTAAAGAATATGCTCAATTTTAAAGAAATACCAAAACATTTAGACGCAACAGATGGTTTAGCTGTTGCAATTTGTCATCATTTTTCAAAAGGAATAGGTGAACATAACAAATTGAATAAATCAAGTTGGGAATCATTTATAAAAAATAATCCTAAAAGAAACATAACAAAATAACTTTGATTTTATAATGAATCAAGAGTCTCTTTATTTTCTATACTTAATTCACCCAATTCTCTATTATAATCATCTAAAATTTTATCATGAATTCCTTTCAATAAATCCTGGTGAGTAGCATAATATTCTAAAGATTCTTCAAATTGTTCTTTCGTAATATTAAAGCTTCTCATTAATGAATCACCTGAATTAATCATCACCATATTATATTGAGCTACAGAATTATATTCACCTTGAATATAACATTCAAGTTTATTTAATTCATTCATTACCTTAGCCATCTTATCACTAGGAATTAAATTATTAGGCTTAACCTTACCTTCAATACTATCAGAACATGAAAAAATAAAACCAATAAAAAATATAATAAAAAAATATCTCATTATCTATCAAATAATAAACGTTGACCATTTGTACCTTCAACTATTAATCCATTGTCATAAACGAGGTTTCCATTTACATATGTAGAATGAATAATATTATCAAATTCAATACCCTCAAAAGGAGACCAACCACACTTATACAATATATTTTCTTTAGTAACAATATTTGACTGATCTGGATCTATAACAACAAGGTCTGCATAATATCCCTCACGTATATATCCTCTATTATCAATCTGAAATAAAATTGAAGGTGCATGAGCCATTTTTTCAACAACACGCTCTATCGAAATCATTCCTTCTTTGACCTTCTGTAACATAGCAACTAAAGCATGTTGGACCAATGGACCTCCAGATGGTGACTTAAAATACGATTGTGATTTTTCTTCTATTGAATGAGGAGCATGATCTGTTGCGATAACATCAATTTTATTATCTAAAACAGCCTGAAAAATAGCATCTCTGTCAGATTTTTTCTTGACTGCTGGGTTCCATTTAATGAATACACCTCTTTGAGAATAATTTTCTTGAGTAAACCACAGATGATGAATACAAGCCTCTGCTGTAATTCTCTTTTCAAATAGAGAAATATCATTATCAAATAATTCCAGCTCTTTAGCCGTTGATATATGTAAAATATGTAATCTAGTTCCATATTTTTTCGCTAAACCAACAGCCATAGAAGAAGATGCATAACAAGCTTCTACACTTCTTATATTGGGATGCTCGTTAATAGGAACATTCTCACCATATTTTGCTTTAGCATCTATTATATTATTACGAATAATTTGTTCGTCTTCACAATGTGTAGCAATAAGCATAGAAACACGAGAGAATAAATTATTCAAAGTTTTTTCATTGTCTACTAACATATTTCCGGTTGAAGAGCCCATAAAAATTTTAATTCCACAAACATTATTTTCATTAGTCTTTAATACCTCTTCAACATTCTCATTTGAAGCCCCCATAAAGAAAGAATAGTTAGCTATAGATTGTTTTGAAGCAATGTCATATTTATCTTGAAGCAATTCTTGAGTTAGCACATTTGGAATTGTATTTGGCATTTCCATAAACGAAGTAATACCACCAGCAACAGCAGCTCTAGATTCAGAATAAATATCACCCTTATGTGTTAAACCCGGTTCTCTAAAATGAACTTGATCGTCAATACACCCTGGAAGAACTAATTTACCTTCAAGATTGACTACCTTCCAATTGTTCTCTGGTGTAATATCTTTTTCTAATTTTTTAATACGTCCATTACTAATCAAAATATCTTGTGATATTTTACAACCTTCATTAACAGTAATTCCACCTTTTAATAAAATAATATTACTCATAATTTCATACGTCTCATTTTCCAAACACCAAAAAATGCTTCCTTAAAAATCCCTATACTCATTTTGGATTCACCAACTACGCGATCTATAAAAGTTATTGGAACCTCATCAATTTTGAATCCATTTTTCTTAGCTGCATACTTCATATATATTTGAAAAGCATATCCTTTGAATGTAACAGCATCCAAATTAATTTTTTCTAAAACTTCTCTTTTATAACATTTAAACCCAGCTGTCGTGTCTTTAACGCCAATCCATAAAATCATCCTAACATATACACTTGCAAAATAAGACATCAAAATTCTTTTTATAGGCCAATTTTTAACCTTACCACCACTAACGTATCTAGAACCAACACTTAAATCAGCACCATCAATACAAGATTGATATAAACGAATCAAATCTTCAGGATTATGTGAGAAATCACAATCCATTTCAAATATAAAATCATAACTCTTCTCTAGACACCATTTAAAACCATGCACATATGCTGTCCCAAGGCCTAATTTACCTACTCTAACTTCTAAATGAATACTGTCGGGGAATTTTTTTTGCATAGTTCTTATAACATTAGCTGTTCCATCAGGAGAAGAGTCATCTACAAATAAAATATGAACTTTTTTGTCTAAAGACATAACCTTTTGAACCATTTTCTCAATGTTATCTCTTTCATTAAATGTTGGTATAATTACTATAGAATCGGACACTTATTTATTTTAAAAGAGACTAAAATAAGTATTATTAAGCAATCATATCAAACTTATAATTAAATCAACCCAATCTTTTATCTTTACAACAACTTTTTTATGAATTCTATAAGTGAAAATATTTAATGTCATATTACTGTTATTAGTTCAATTCTCCTTAATTGGACAAATTTCTTACAATATTGATTTTCTAGATAATTGGAATAATGATACTCTAACAGCTAATTCTTCTCAAGTTAGATATAATGATTGTTGGGGATTTGAATTAGAAAATCAAGAATATGCAATTGCAGGATCAACAGAAGGAATTCATTTTTTTAAATTAACAAATGAGAATAAATTATACCATGTTGATTTCATAGAAGGGCATTTCAATGATATGTCTGTAATTCATCGAGACATAAAAACCTATCAAAAATATGCATACGCTGTTTGTGATGAGGGTGAAAGTAGTCTGCAAATTATAGATTTATCCTACTTACCAGATTCTGTGCATTTAGTTGGAAATAATGATTCTACTTTCGCACGAGTACATAATATTTTTATAGATACACTAAATGGTTTATTATATGCTGGTGGAATAACCCCTAGAGAGAATGGAATAATACAAAATACTATTTCAATGCAAATTTTTTCTTTATCAAACCCTATAAATCCAAGTTTAATATATACTGGACCTAATGATATTAATGAAGTACACGATATGTATGTAAGAAATAATATTGCCTATTTAAATTGTGGATTTGATGGATTAAGAGTCTATGATTTTTCTGATATTTCTAATCCTATTTTTCAACAAAATATCAATTTCTATCAGGATCAAGGATATAATCATCAAGGTTGGTTATCGCCAAATGGAGAGACATACGTTTTTTCAGATGAAACTAGTGGCAAAAAATTAAAAAAATGTAAAATAACATCAAATAATATCACAATTGAATCATTATTTGGAACTAATTATGAAAATAATAGTGTTCCTCATAATGTAATGATTAGTAATGAATTTGCTTATGTAGCATATTATAATGAAGGCTTAAGAATATACGATATCAGAAAGAACATTCCATTTGAAATTGCCTATTATGATACATACCCAGAAAACTCTTTTTTCAATATGCAAGGTGCATGGGGAATATACTCTAAGCTACCTTCTAAAAGAATTCTAGTCTCTGACAGACATAATGGATTATTCTTACTGAAATTTTCAGAAAACATCTTTTTAAATAGTAATGATAATGAAATATTACAAATTTACCCAAACCCAATCTCAAATAACGATAGTCTCACATTAATTTTAAACGATGAGAATATTTCTTCATTTAACATATTATTATTCGATATAAAAGGTAAAAAAGTTTTTGATCAAAAAGTTTTTGATCAAAGCTATGTAAAAATAAAACCTACACTAAAATCAGGAATTTATTATCTATATGTTAGTTATATAGACTATAAAGAAGAATTAATAAGCATTGGTAAAAAGATTATTCTAAATTAAGGTGTCTTTTAACACAATCCTTAATCAAATCCATTTCATATCCTTTAGAATATAAAAATCGATATATTTTAATTTTCTTAGTATAAGAATCGATTTCATCTTTTAATAAGAATTCTTTTTTATTAGCTAGATTAATAAGATTTTCTTTATAAACTTTTATATCAATTGATTCTATATTTTTACTAATCAGGTCTTCAGAAATAAACTTTTGTTTCAATTGCTTTCTTATTTTGATTCTACCCCATCTTTTGATATTAATTTTACCTGAAATAAATGTTTGTACGAATCTCTCTTCATCTAAATAATTATTAGAAATTAAGTGGTCTAATAAAATCATTTGATTGGCTTCATTCACACCCCATTTTATCATTTTTTGTTGAAGCTCAAAAGAACAACGTTCTTGATAAGCACATAAAGATTCAAGTTTAAATTTAGCTTCTAAGAAAGTATATTTACATCCTCGATTCATGTTAGAGGGTAATCTCTTTTTTGTTCTTATCAATAAATGTATATTGAAGTAAATTTTGAGATGATAATCCACGAACTGGAATCCACTTTTTATACTTAAACAACCACTTCATTTGACGAGATAATATACCTTTTTTAAAGTATGCTTCTAGATACGGATGAACTACTAAAGAAAATCTTTTATCAAAGCTCTTGTTAATCAAATAATTTAAATTATTCTCAATTTCATCGGCGACAAGTATTGAAGCCTGAACTTCTCCTTTACCACTACAGGCAGGACACTTCTCAGATGTTACAATGTCTGTTTGAGGTCTAACTCTTTGGCGAGTAATTTCAACAACACCAAACCTAGATGGAGGAATAATATTGTGTTTAGCACGATCATTACTCATAGATTCTTTCATTTTAATATATAAAGCTTTATTATTAGCCTTATCATGCATATCAATAAAATCAACACAAACAATCCCTCCCATATCTCTTAATTGAAGAACACGAGCAATTTCTTCTGCAGCTTCAAGATTTGTAGCCAAAGCGTTACTTTCTTGACCATCAGCACCTTTTCTATTACCACTATTTACATCAACAACATGCATAGCTTCAGTATGCTCAATAATCAAATAACCTCCACTAGGAAGAGGTACTTTTTTACCAAAAAGAGCCTTAATTTGACGGTTAACATCGAAACGTTCAAATATTTCAATCTTACCATCATAATTCTTAATTATTTTTTCTCTTCCTGGAGCAATATCAGAAACATATTGCCTTAAATTTTCGTGCAGGTTTTTATCATTAACATGTATATTAGTAAATTCTGCATTTAATAGGTCTCGAAGTATTGATGAAGTTTTATCAATCTCACTTAATACGCGCATTGGTGGCTTTATACCTAATAAATTTTCATGAATTTTCTTCCACTTTTCCAATAGGTTTTTTAAATCTTGTTCTAATAACTTGATTTTTTTTCCTTCAGCTACAGTTCGGATAATAACACCAAAATTCTTTGGTTTTATTTTTCTTATTAATGTCTTTAATCGGTCTCTCTCTCCATGAGACTTTATTTTCTGAGAAATAGAAACCTTATTAGAGAAAGGAACTAACACTAAAAACCGTCCAGCTAAAGTTATCTCAGCAGTTAAACGAGGACCCTTAGATGAAATAGGTTCTTTAGTAACCTGGACCAATATAGGTGCAGAAGAAGAAATAGTTTCTTCTATTTTTCCATCTTTTGAAATTTCATCTTCAAACTTAAAATATTGAAGATCCGATACATTTTGCTTGCCACGTAACGTGTCTCTAGAAAACTTATTAAGTGATTTAAACTGTGGACCTAAATCTAAATAATGTAAAAAAGCATCTTTATCATACCCTACATTAACAAATGACGCATTAAGACTTGGTACTACTTTTCTAACTTTTCCTAAGTAAATATCTCCTACAGAAAACTCATTATTACCTTCTTCTTCATGCAACTCAATAAGCTTTCCATTATTAAGTAGAGCAAGCCTGATGCTTTTTTTTCTAGCATCGACTATTAATTCTAAACTCACGAAAGCCTAATTTTTAAATGTACAACAAATGAAAAACTGTGAATACTGTTTTTCAATAAAAACGTAAAGCTACTTCTTTTTATGTCGATTTTTTCTCAATCTTTTTTTACGTTTATGCGTAGACATTTTGTGTCTTTTTCTTTTTTTACCACTTGGCATATTCTAAATATTTTATTATTTTATATTATTTATAATTTTTCTCAAAAACTTAATTTCTTAATTAAATTGAGTTGCAAAGATAAACAATTAGATTAAAATATAAACTACTATACAATAGTAATTAATCCTATTTAACTTTCACTTTAGTTTTAACATCTTCAACAAAGGTTTTTGATGGTTTAAATACAGGAATATTATGAGCAGGAATAATAATAGAAGTATTTTTAGAAATATTTCTTCCAGTCTTCTGTGCTCTTTCTTTAATTATAAAACTACCAAATCCTCTTAGATAAACATTCTCTCCATTTGTTAATGATGATTTTATAGTTGTCATAAAAGCTTCAACTAATCTAAGTACCTCTGCTCTTTCCAATCCTGTTTGTTGAACAATATCTGAAACAATTTCTGCCTTTGTCATATATAATTTATTTATAATTTATATTAATTATTACGGGCGCAAAATTAGAGTTTCTAATTTAATTTATTGTGTATTTTTATAATTAAAATTATACTTTTTTCCCTTAATGAATAATTTTAGCCGACTAATAGTTAATTGGTATAGACTAAACAAAAGATCTCTACCTTGGAGAGAAGAATTAAATCCATATTATATTTGGTTATCAGAAATTATTCTTCAACAAACAAAAGTAGATCAAGGTATTCCATACTATTTTAAATTTGTCCAAAAATATCCTACAATTATTAAACTAGCTAATGTAGAGGAAAAAGAAGTACTTAATGATTGGCAAGGTCTAGGTTATTATAGTAGAGCAAGAAACTTACATTATTCTGCAAAACATATTCGAGATAAATTAAATGGAGAATTTCCGAAAAATTATAACGAAATATTAAAACTAAAAGGTGTTGGAAAATATACTGCTGCTGCAATTTCATCTTTTGCATTTAATGAAAAAAAAGCGGTTGTTGACGGAAATGTATATCGTCTACTGAGCCGTTATTTTGATATATCCACTCCTATTGATTCAAGTTCTGGTATTAAAGAATTTCAGGAAATCGCTGATAGTCTTATTAATAATGAAAATCCTGGAGAGCATAATCAAGCAATAATGGAAATAGGCGCTCTTATTTGTATACCAAAAAAACCAAAATGTACCTATTGTCCTTTAGCTGAAAAATGTATCTCCTTTATAAAAGGTAATATTCAAAATCGACCAATAAAAAAAACTAGACTAAAAAGAAAAAAGCGTTTTTTTCATTATTTAATATTCAATCATAATGAAGAATTAATAGTAGAAAAAAGAACAAAAAAAGATATTTGGAAGAATATGTATCAATTTCCTCTAATTGAGGCGAAAAATATTGATGAAAAAATCGACTTAAACATGTTCAAAAATAAATTATTTGAATCTTCAATAAGGAAGCATATATTGAGTCATCAAATTATCTACGTGAAATTTCATCATTTTAATTCAACATATAATTTTAATAAGAATTGTTTTAAAATTAAAAAAAGTGAAATAGGAAATTATCCAATACCAAGAATCATAGATAAATACTTAGAAGAACAAACACTTTTTTAGGTTATTTTTATGTAAATTTAAGCTGAACAAACATCAATTAAATGGCAGGAAGTGTAAATAAAGTTATATTAATCGGTAATGTAGGCAAAGATCCTGAAGTTAGATACTTAGAAAATGGATCCGTAGTAGCTAATTTTCCCATAGCTACTTCTGAAGTATATAAAGATAAGAATACAGGGAAAAAAATTGAAAATACAGATTGGCATGATGTTGTTATGTGGAGAGGCTTAGCTGAATTAGCGGAAAAATATGTCAAAAAAGGACATAAAATTTATATTGAAGGTAAATTGAAAAAACGATCTTGGCAAGATAAAGAGAATAATACTAGATATACAACTGAAGTAATTGCTGATGTAATGACAATGTTATCTAGACCAACAGAAAATTCAAATAAAAATTCTAATCCACCTTATTCTAATGAGGGCACACCAAATAAACCATCAAATATGGACAAAGAAATCGATAAAGAAAATAGCGATTTACCATTTTAATTATAAGAATGAATTTGACAGTACCTCCGAACACCCTTACAAATCAAGAAATCATAAAGACAGGATTTGAAAACATAGACATAGTATTTATTATCATACTCATATGTTTATTACTTATCTCTGCTTTAATATCAGGTTCTGAAGCCGCATTTTTCTCATTAAGCCCAGATGATAAAGAAAAACTCAAAAAAGATTCTACCAAAAATGCTTCTCATGTCAAAAAATTACTGCAAAAACCAAAAAATCTTCTTGCAACAATATTAATTACAAACAACTTTGTGAATGTTGGAATAATAATCTTATCATCAACTATTATCTCAAAAATATTAAACCCATCACAATCCAATAGTACTCTTGTTTTTTTTGTTGAAGTAATAATAATAACTTTCATATTACTATTACTTGGAGAAGTAATACCAAAAATTTATGCAACTAAAAATGCATTAGGTTTCTCAAGTTTTATGTCTAGACCTCTTCATTTATTGAAAAGAACACCACCATTATCATGGATACAAAAAGGACTAGTAAAAAGCATTGAATTGATACAAGGAAATATTGGTAAAGGGAAAATCAATATTTCTTCTGATGAACTTGAAAAAGCGCTAGCACTAACTAAAGAATATAATGAAAATGATGACCACAAGATTTTACAAGAAATTGTAAAATTTGGGAATACAGAAGTTAGACAAATAATGACGCCTAGAATAGATGTTCATGCTATTGAATCAGAAACACCATTTAATGAAATACTAAAAATCATATTAGATTGTGGACACTCTAGAATACCAGTATATGAAAAAAACTTTGATAATATATTAGGTATTCTTTTTATTAAAGACTTGTTGCCCGTTTTAAGCAATGCAAAAAATTATGATTGGTTATCACTAATTAGAAAACCATTCTATGTCCCTGAAAACAAAAAAATCGATGATCTTTTAAAAGAATTTCAAGAAATGAAATTACATATCGCTCTTGTTGTAGATGAATATGGTGGCACAAGTGGATTAGTTTCTCTTGAAGATATTCTAGAAGAAATTGTAGGTGATATTACAGATGAATTTGATGATGATGAAATTGCATACACAAAAATTAATGATAAAACCTACCTATTTGAAGGAAAAACAACAATTATAGATTTCTTGAAAGTATTAGAACTTAATAATAATGATATAAATTTCAATACTAAAAACGCTGAAACACTTGGAGGATACATTATTGAACACGCTGGAAGAATTCTTAAAAATAATGAATTTATCCAACTAGGAAATATAAAACTAATCATTGAATCTAGTGATAAAAGAAAAATTAAAATGATAAAAGCAGTGAAACTAAATACTAAAGATGAAGTTAATTAATTTTATAATATTAATAATCTTGCTATTCACATCATGCAAAGAAGAAACATTATTTATTCCAAAACCCTCAACTTACTTGAGACCAATATTACCGAGTCATCATTATGTAAAATACAATGATGAATGTCCATATGTACTTAGTTTACCAAAAATATTTAAAATAAAAAAAATAACTAGTGAAGAAGGATCTACTTGCCATAAAGATATTGAACTAGGACCACTAAACGGTATTATCCATTTTTCATATATTGATATGAATGAACCTTTGTCCACCTATGTAAATTTTACAAATAATCAAATTGACAATCACAAAATAAAAGCTACAAATATTAATGATTATACAATAATAAATGACAGCAATGATGTTTATTGCACATTTTTTGAACTCCAAGGAAATGTAGCATCTCCATTTCAATTTTATATTACTGATTCTATATCAAATTTTGTGCGTGGTGTTGTATACTTCAATTCAACTCCAAACTACGATTCTTTAAAACCATCACTTGACTATCTTAAAATAGACTTAAAACATATGATTACAAATTTCAAATGGAAATAAATCAATTAGTTCTTAGCTTAGGTTCTAACATTAATAGTAGATCATTATATATTACCAAAGCTTGTAAGGAAATAATAAATGAAATTGGAGAAATAATAAATTTTTCAAGCGTATACTCAACACCTCCAATAGAATTTGAAAGTCAAGATTACTTTCTAAATTGTTGTTTAATAATAAATACAAAACTAGATAAGAATTATGCTCTTTCAAAAATTGAAGAAATAGAGAAGAAACTTGGTAGAACAAAAAAATCAATTAAAAAAAATTATATTTCAAGAGTAATTGATATTGATATTATCTTTTTTAACAAAGAGCGGTTTAAATCATCAAAATTAATTATTCCTCATTCCTCATTCAGAGAGAGAAAATTTGTGCTAATACCATTAAATGAGATAATTCCAAATTATATTGATCCGATTAGTTATTTAACAGTCAGACAGCTTTTAGAAAATTGTAGAGACAATTCTATTGTAACTATTCATAAAAATCAATTCTTAAAGACTTTATTACAATAAATTAGGGAAAAGATACAATTCTTTTTTGTATAATTGCAATTGAAAATGTATTTGAAATTATTATAACTAAATTATGAAAAAGCAAAGCATAAAGTTAATAGCAATTATAGCTATACTTGGAACATTAACAACAGGGTGTGATTTATTAAAAGATCTTGAGTATACAGTTACACCAGATCCATTAGAAATGCATGGAGATTCTGTTCGAGTGAAAGTAGATGTAACCTTCCCAGAGAAAGGAATACATAAAAAAGCATCTGCTGATATTATTCCTGTAATAGGAGACACTAAACTAAAGTCAATCCGAGTTCAAGGCGAAAAAGCAACTGGTAATGGTGAAGTAATTGCCTATAAAACTGGAGGTAAAATTACTTACAACGACATCATAGCTTATACTCCAAATATGGAAACTGCTGACTTAATGATAACTGGTAAAGTGTTTAAAGGTGATAAGGAAAAAGATGAAATAATTCCTGTTAAAATTGCTGATGCTACTATAATTACTCCCTATCTAGTAAATAAAGATTTTCAAATTATTATAGCTAAAGATCAATTTAAAAGAATTACACAAGAAACTTTTTCAGCACAACTTAACTATGCTAAAGGAAAATCAAATGTCACATCTTCAGAGATTAGACAAGAAGACATTAAGTCATTCAAAGAATTCTTAGAAAATTCTACAACCGACCCAAGAGTTAATTTAAAATCTATTGATTTAACTGGTTTTGCTTCACCAGAAGGTGAAGAAGATAAAAACAATTCTTTATCTATTGATAGAGCTGAATCAGCTAAAAAATCTATAATAGGAATAGCGAAAAGACTTAAAATGGACGCTACACAATTAAGATTTAATGAAAAAGGTTCTGGTGAAGATTATTCAGGTTTCAAAAAAGAATTATCTGATGATAATAAAATGAACGAAGACGATAAAAATTTGGTGCTTCGTGTATTAGAAACAATTAGTAATGGTGATGAGCGTGAAAGAGCAATGCGTGATATGGGAAAAACTTTCAGTTATTTAGATAAAAAAATATTTCCACAATTACGCCGTACTGAAATAACTGCCAATTATGATCAAACTGGTTTTTCTGATGAAGAATTGATGGCATTATCTAACTCTAATCCTGACACATTAAATATAGAAGAATTACTCTTTACCGCTACTCTATATACAGACTTAAATGAACAATTGAGAGTATATAAAATTGCTGAGTCAAAATTCTTAAATGATTACAGACCATCAAATAATGTCGGTGCTGTATTATATATGCAAAATAAATTATCTGAAGCAAAAAATCAATTTGAAAAAGCAAATAGTATTCAAGATAATTCAATCTCTAAAAACAATATAGCTGCAATTTTAGGCATTGAAGGAGATAGAATTAAATCTATGAAATTACTTAATCAATCAAGTGGAGCGGGTAAAGAAGTGAATTATAACAAAGGAATCCTAAACATTCAAAATGGAGATTATAAATCTGCTATTTCAAATTTAGGTTCTAATGACTCTTATAATAAAGCTTTAGCTCAATTATTAAATGGAGATGCCTCTACTTCTTTAAAAACAGTAAATAGTTCTGATGAAGCTGAAACTGCTATAGGATATTATTTAAAAGCCATTTCCGCTGCTCGTCAAGATAAATTACAAGATATAATTAGTAACCTAAAAAGTGCTTTTTCTAAAGATGGTTCACTAAAATTAAAAGCCTCTAAAGATAGAGAGTTTTTAAAATTCATGGAAAATGCTTCTTTCACTAATCTTGTAAAATAATTCTTTATAATTATTGAAAAAAGGTCTAGTTTAAACACTAGACCTTTTTTATTATAATAACTATTTAATTTTAAAATAAATTCTCTCAATTTAATTTGATTGTCATTATCAACTTTTTATCTTTAACATCATTAAAAATGAAATTTGAAAAAAATGTTGAATGATAATGAATTTAAGAAATACGCAACCAAGCATCTTGGAATAAACAGTATGCATTTGGATAGCTATATTGAGTCATCAGTAACTCCATATATAATTGAAGAAAGACAAATGAACATGACTCAAATGGATGTCTTTTCTCGTCTAATGATGGATAGAATTATTTTTTTAGGAACAGGTATAAATGATCAAGTAGCTAACATAATTAATGCACAATTATTATTTCTAGAATCAGTTGACTCAAAAAAAGATATTCAAATATATTTAAATTCACCAGGAGGATCTGTTTATGCAGGTTTAGGGATTTATGACACGATGCAATACATAAATCCTGATGTAGCAACAATTTGTACAGGTATGGCTGCATCTATGGGTGCTGTACTTTTATGTGCAGGTGCAGAAGGAAAACGTTCTGCACTAAAACATTCTAGAGTTATGATACATCAACCATTAGGTGGTGCCTCAGGTCAAGCTTCAGATATTGAAATCACTGCTCGTGAAATTCAAAAATTAAAAAAAGAGCTTTACAATATTATTGCTACACATTCAAAACAAAAATATGATAAAGTTTGGAAAGACTCAGATCGTGACTATTGGATGACATCTGAGGAAGCAAAAAAATATGGTATGGTTGACGAAATTTTGCTTCGAAACCCTAAGTAAATTATTTGTTTAGCAGAATATTAAAATCTCAAATAGAATTTATTTAAAAATAATATGACTAAAAAAGAAGCTAATTGTTCCTTTTGTGGTAAACCAAAAGAAGATGTATCAATTTTAATTGCGGGTATTTCAGGTCATATCTGTGAAAATTGTATTAATCAAGCACATTCAATAGTTGAGCAAGAAAACATTAATGAAGAAGTTGAAGATATAATAAATATTTTAAAGCCTGCGGAAATTAAATCAATGTTAGATGAATATGTAATAGATCAAGATGAAGCTAAAAAAGTTCTTGCTGTTGCAGTATATAATCACTACAAAAGATTAAATCAAAATTCTATTAAAGATGAAATTGAGATTGAAAAATCTAATGTTATTTTAGTTGGTAGAACTGGTACTGGAAAAACATTATTAGCTAAAACAATTGCTAAAATGTTAAATGTTCCATTTTGCATTGCCGATGCTACTGTTTTAACTGAAGCAGGTTATGTTGGAGAAGATGTAGAAAGTATTTTATCTCGGCTATTACAAGCATCTGACTTTAATGTTTCAGCAGCAGAAAGAGGAATTATTTTTATTGATGAAATTGATAAAATTGCAAGGAAAAGTAATAATCCATCGATTACTAGAGATGTTTCTGGTGAAGGTGTTCAACAAGCATTATTGAAGTTATTAGAAGGGACTACAGTAAATGTCCCGCCACAAGGAGGACGAAAACATCCTGAACAAAAAATGATTCAAATAAACACAAAAAACATTCTTTTTATTTGTGGAGGTGCATTTGATAATATTGAACAAATAATTGCAAATAGAGTCAATCATCAAACAATTGGTTTCTCATCTCAAGATGGACAATCTATTGACAAAGAATCTTTATTAAGATACATTAATCCAACAGACATCAAAACTTTTGGACTAATTCCAGAATTAATTGGTAGATTTCCAGTTCTATCATACTTAATTCCTTTAAAAGCTGAAGCTCTTAGAAGAATTTTAACAGAACCTAAAAATGCACTAATAAAACAATATATACGTCTATTTGAAATTGATGGAATTGATTTAAAAATCGATTCTAGTGTTTTAGATTTTATAGTTGATAAAGCAATTGAATTTAAATTAGGTGCTCGTGGTTTAAGATCTATTTGTGAAGCAATATTAAACGAAGCAATGTATAATCTTCCATCTAAAAAAGTCAAACACTTTAAACTAACTAAAGAGTACGCAGAAACACAATTTTCAACCTCAAAATTAGCAAAATTAAAAGTTGCATAAAACGCTGCTTATTTCAATTTAACTAATTTTGAATTTACAATATTTAATCTTTGCTCCTTTTTTGGTAAAAATTTTTTCATAATGTGTTTTTATATTTAAAATTTCACCCATTACTCCATTAATCTGATTTATATAGTCTCCATAAAGATCCCATGTCAAGGACAAACATTTATATGGAGCTGATTTTATTTGTTGTTCAGTATATTCAAATAATAAATCGCTATCTGTCTTCATATGTATAATACCACCCTCTTTTAAAATTTTTTTATATCGATTAATAAAAATAGGTGATGTTAAACGTTTATTGTTTTTTTTAGGTTGAGGATCAGAAAAAGTTAACCAAATCTCATCTACTTCATTTTCTTCAAAACAACACTCAATAAAATCAATTTTTGTCCTTAAAAAAGCAATGTTTTTAACCTTTTGATCTATTGCTTGTTTAGCACCAACAAACATTCTTGCTCCTTTAATGTCAATACCAATAAAATTCTTTTTTGGAAAATAATGTGCCATACCAATAGAATACTCTCCTTTACCGCACCCAAGCTCTAATACAATAGGATTATTATTCTTAAAAAAATGTGTGCGCCATTTACCTTTAAATAAACAATCTTCTTTAAGGATAGGTTCAATAAAATTATCAAACTCTTTGACTGCTTTAAATCTTCTAATCTTATCTTTTCCCATTTTTCAAATCCTTAACCTATTAAATTTGGGTAAATTCAATATGATAACTTGTATGTTTTCTAATATTTAAAACTTCTCCACCCTCAAAAATTAAGTATTGTCCCTTTATACCAATAAGTAAACCTTCGATTACAGGTGTTTTATCAAAAGAAAGACTCTTTACTTTATTGGGATACTTATTTACAGGATAATTAATTTCTGTTATATTATCATCTGAAGAAAAAGATTCAATAATATCTATAGGTAAATGTTCCTCTAAAGACCATTTTTCTTCTTCTAAATCTACACTATGATCTAATTCGTTCTTTAACATACGTTGCCAATTAGTTTTATCGGTAAAAAAATCCTTTAATGCTACTTCTATTCTACCGGCGTGAAAACGATTTTTAGTTTCTGCTAATTTAATTGCAAAAGAAGCACCTTGATCAATCCAACGTACAGGAATCTGGTCTGACCTAGTTACACCTACTTTAACCGCACTTGATAAAGCCAAATATACTATATGTGGTATATTATGATTTTTCTGCTCCCATTCTGGATCTCTTCCTTCCCCCAAATGTGCACGACACAATTCTGGACGCAAAATACATTCTGAAGCTTGAGGAGATTTAACAAAACAATTATAACAGAACCCTTGACCAAAAGACTTTTTTGTCAATCTACCACAAACCAAACAATTAATTCTTCCATTCCATTCTAAACGAATTTGTGTTCCAATAAATGAATTCATTGGAATAAGCTCATCTAAAGCTAAAGTATATTGAACTTTAGATTCAAGTTGAACACTCATTTTTCGTAAATTCCCCTTAATCATCTATTTTTCAGGTAAAATTTCCATTTTCTCAGCAAAGTGATAACAATAATCTCTTAAATCGTCACAAATACGATTTTCTCCTGTCGCTTTTTCAAATGAATCAGCCATAGTCAAAAGTGTTTGATGAAAAAATTGTTTCATCTCTTCAACAGACATGTCTTTTGTCCAAAGATCAATCTTCATAGTGTTTTTTTGAACATGGTCCCACATTGATAATATAAATGCTTTTGCTGGTGAATCTATAATATCACCATCTTCAGCACTCCATTTAATGCCAACAGGTAAATTATTTATATCAAGTCCAACATTGACTTTAATCTCAGATGATTTTACAATTTTATGCTCCATAATTATTTTTCTATTTTAAATGCTTGAAGTATTTCATTATAAGATAAATCTAACATATCTAACAACTTTATTTCGTGACTATTCATATAATTATTTACCATACGATACCCCAAAAATTGACCTAATCTGTCCGGACTATCTCGGTCTGGTATACCAGTTGTATAGGGTCCTGCTAAAATCATATTAGCAATTATTTTTTCATCCGTTTTAAATAACAACTCCTGATCAACTAAATATTTCCAATACCGAAATTCATTATCTAGAGCCCATTGATAATCTTCTTTTGAATATCGAAGTATTATGCTAGGATGAAAATCAGGATAAGCTGCTTGAGTCAAATATAACACCTTCCCATAATGTATTATTTGTTCTACTAGAGACCCATTCACAGAATCAAAATAGTGTGTTTGGATCCAGCTATTAATAACGTCTCTTTCAAGATAACAATGATCCATTTCTTCTTTCATCCAATTATAATATGATGGAGGTAAATTTTTAATTATACGATTAGAATCTCCAAGAAAGCATTCCAAACCAACAGCTATTTCATTCTTTGTAGAGAAAACATTCGCTCGAAATATACTATTTAAAAAAACAATGTTTTTAGGTACCTTCTCATTTGGAAAATGGAACTTCAAATGACGAAATCCGTCTGTTATAATATCTTTATATTTTGAAAGATCTGAAAATTGAGAACTAATATCAGACTCCAATTGATTTATTAAAGTATCACCTCGATACTTAATAATACTATTATAGAATATCGTATCATCTACATCACCTATTCCTAAACAATCAGTAATTTGAAAATGATAAATTTCTTTCATCTGATTTTTAAAAAACTGATGCTTTTTCATTAATACTATAGAATCCGAATTAAAAATAACATCATCCATGTTAGTATAATTAATGTTAACGTTAATATTAGATGTATTTACTTTAAGACGATTATACTGACAAGAACCAATATGGAAAGTAATAATTATTAATATTAAGCTATTTCTTAGAATCATTTATATTCTTTAATTTCGTATTTAAATTTAGTTAAAATATAGGATTTATAATTCACAAAAAAGGAAAACGAACTAATACGTTCACTTTTCGCATTAAATAATAAAACTGAAGATAATTTATTGACAAATAAGAACCAAACATAAAAATAGTTCCAAATAAAAGTTTAAATATTACTCTAAGTTGAAAACTAAAAAAATCACGAAATATATTATTAATTGGCTAAATAATTATTGTAAAAAAAATAACTTATCCGGTTTTATAGTTGGTATTTCAGGAGGAATAGACTCTGCCTTAACATCAACATTATGTGCAATGACTAATAAAAAAGTGATTTTAGTGAGTATGCCAATTCGTCAAAATAAAAAGGAATATAAAAGAGCAATTAAACATATTGATACTTTAGAAAAACATCATAAAAATGTTAGCTCTTATGATATTGATTTATCAAATGCCTTCCTTGAAATAGAAAAAGTAATGCCTTTTGATATATCAAAGAACAATTTAGCTATGGCAAATTCTAGATCTCGTTTACGAATGACTACATTATATTCATTAGCTCAAGCAAATAATTGTCTTGTAGTAGGTACAGGAAATAAAGTTGAAGACTTTGGAATTGGTTTCTTTACTAAATATGGTGATGGTGGAGTTGATATAAGTCCAATTGCTGATTTGAATAAAACAACAGTATGGGAAATCGCTAAAGAATTAAATATTATTGAAGAAATAATTTTAGCATCACCAACAGATGGTTTATGGGATGATAACAGAACTGATGAAGAACAAATAGGAGCATCATATAAAGAATTAGAGTGGGCAATGGAATATAAAGATGATGAAACTAATATAAACAAAAGAGAAAAAGAAGTGCTTAAAATATATAAAAAATTAAATAAAATGAATGAGCATAAAATTAAACCAATTCCTATTTGTATAATTCCAGAAAAATTAAAAAAATAATTTACGATTCAGGGGCCAAACGTAAAACTATACCATTAATAGATTCTTCAAGTGGTATTTGACAAGCTAAACGACTATTATCTTCAACAAAAAAAGCTTGATCTAACATATCTAGTTCATCATCACTTTGTTCATTTAATTTAGTGTCTGATTCAAGGTAACATTGACATGTAGCACACATCGCCATTCCGCCACATTCACCTAAAACAGGAAGCTCGTATGCTTTACAAAGCTCCATAATATTCATATTCATATCTGTAGGACCAATTAATTCATGAGATAACCCATTTCGATCAATAATTGTTACTTTAATATCTGACATTTTATTTATATTAAATCAAAAATAAGTAATCAATTATAAATACGTAATGATTGATTTCCATCCCACACTGCTTGATATGATCTTAAACCATATTCAGAATTAGAAATTGGAGAACCGTCGTAAAGAGAAAAGACAGCATTATAACAGGTATCGTTTAATTGTAAATAATTATCTTCATCAGGGAATAATGGAGTTGGACAATCACCGTTTATATCAGCTGGAGAGTGTCGATCAAACGCAACAAAATCATTAATACCTCGACGATAAACAATTATACCTCTTGAGCCACCATTAACATAGGCCCAGCCACTAACCCCATTTAAGTCTGAATAACTAGGTAGAGTCAAGTTAATTGAAAAATCAAATGGAATATTAGGTACAGGATGATTTGAATTCTTATTACAACCTATTAATAAAATTATCAAAATCAAAAGTATATGTATCTTCATTAAATTCACGGTACTTATAAAATAACTTATAATGTAAATTTATTAAGTTTAAAACGATTTACACAATAGTTTTATTACAAAATAATCCTAAATTATATGAGTTTCAATAAAAAAAACTCAAAATTTATACTCATTTTAATTTTTGAAGATTATCTGTTGTTTCTTCCCAAATCAACATCTGATTATCTAACTCTAATTTTAGCTTATCATAAGCTAAAATAAGTTTTTTTGCTTCGGAAGTAGAATAATCTAAACTAATCATTTTTTTATTCATATTAGAAATTTCTATTTCTATTTCTTCAATCTTTTTTTCAGATCGATTAACTTGATTTTGAAGTTTATTCTTTAAACGTTTGATCTCTTTTTTTTGCTCATAAGATGATATACCTGATTTCTTATTCTCTAGATTTTTTTTTGAATTAATATTTAAAATTGGATTAATTAACTCTAATTTACGTTTTAAAAAATTCTTAACATCAAAATGATGCACTTTAAGCATTTTATCTTCAATATCCCAAATTCGATTTGTCAGACCATCTAGAAACTCTCTATCGTGAGAAACTACAATAAAAGTACCTTCATAATTTTTTAAAGCACTTTTAAGAACTTCTTTAGATTGAATATCTAAATGGTTAGTAGGTTCATCAAGAATTAAAAAATTTGAAGGACTCAACAGCAATTGACAAAGTGCTAAACGTGTTCTTTCTCCTCCCGATAAAATACTAACTTTTTTATCAACATCTTCCCCACTAAATAAAAAAGCACCTAATATCTGACGAAGATTCTTTCTAATATCACCTTTAGCCTTTTCATCAACAATTTGAAAAACTGTTTTAGATATGTCTAAAGTTTCTGCTTGATCTTGAGCAAAGTATGCAACATTTACATTATGACCCTTTAATATTTTTCCATCACCTTGCAATTGGTCCATAATAAGCCTTAATAATGAAGTTTTACCTTTACCATTAGCACCAATTAATGCTATCTTCTCACCACGCCCCACAGTAATATTAATGTTTTTAAATAAAGTATTATCCCCAAATGATTTACCAACATTAACCATTTCTAGAACCCATTTACCAGGTGTGACACTTAATGGAAAGCTAATATTTATTCCAGTAATATTATCGTTATCAACTTCTATGACTTCTGTTTTCTCTAATTTTTTAATTAATGACTGAGCAAAAGCAGCTTTATTTTTTTTTGAGCGAAATTTATTTATTAATTCTTGCTTATGCTTAAAATCTTTTTCTTGTTGTTTTTTTGCAACAGTTAAACGTTCCAGTTCTTCAGTTCGTAAAATTTTATATTTGGAATAACTATATGAAAAATCAAGTAATTTACCTTTTGAAATATCCAGGGTACGTTTAGTTACATTGTCTAAAAACATTCTATCATGAGAGATTGTAATAACAGCACCATCAAAAGATTTTAGATGATTTTCTAACCAACTAATTGAGATAATATCCAAATGATTTGTTGGCTCATCTAATAAAATAACATCTGGATTATTAACTAATATTTTAGCCAATTCAGCTCGCATCTTCCAACCACCAGAAAATTTACTTAAACTAACTTGTAATTCTTCTTCGGAAAAACCAAGTCCTTTAAGAGTATTTGTAATCTTTTCTTCCCATAAAAAACCATCTTTAATTGAAAACTCGTGGTTTAAATCATTTAACTCATCTAAAAGATTAAGATAACTTTGAGATTCATAATCAACTCTAGTAACAAGTTCTTTATTTATAAAATCAATACGATGATTAATTTTTGTTAAAGAATCGTTAGATGTATTTAAATATTCAAAAACACTTTGTCCTGAATCTATTTTTATGTCTTGAGTTAAATAACCAATCGATAAACCTTTAAATTTATGAATTTTACCCTCTGACGGACTATTGACTCCTGCTATTAATTTTAATAGTGTAGATTTACCAGCACCATTCTTGCCAACAAGACCAATTTTATCACCTTTATTGATTTGTACATTAATATCTTTAAACAAATAACCTTGGGGCAAATGAACAGCAATACTTTCCAAATTAATCATACGTATTGTTTATCTATAACAAAATAAAGGGTATATAAGAATTAAAAAAGCCTGCAAGAAATCTCTTACAGGCTGTAATGTATAATAAATAATTATTTAGAATGACCAAACATCATGTTCGATATTTCTAATTTCATCTTTTATCTTCTCTGATTCATACAAAGCATCAATACCTGCCCTATAGCTTTCAATTTTACGATCATAAGTATTACTTTGTTTATAAATCACTGAGTTAAATTTACGCTTCCAAAAAAGATCATCAAAACTCATCCATTGAGCATCATTTTTATCATTATAAACAAAATAATTATTAAAAACAAAACGACAATGCGGGAAATACAACCAAAATAATTCTCTCATTTTAGAAATTTGTTCAGTACCAGTCCCATCATCTTCTTTCTCATAAACAACAGGAGCAATAGCTAAAATTCTTACATCTAAAACAGATCTCTCTTTATCAAAAAACCAATCTTCTTTAATTCGATATTGAACTATATCCTCAGATGTATACCAAGTCGTATCTTGAGGAGGATATCGAGGTTTTTCAATTCCATCTATATCTATATAATAAATAATATCTCCATATTCATCACGTAATTCTTCTGTTTTTTCAGGACCTAATTTCCCTAAGTACCAAACCATATCTTCGCGAAAAATTGAATCAGTATAATAATCCAAACCTGGTTCAGGATCTACAGGATACTTTAGTTGATAACCATCCCAATCACCATATGGATCTTCAGGATTATAAGGTGAAAAAACTCTTAAATCACCATTCATAACATGTTGTCTTATAATACTCCATAAACTCAAACGAGTTGCATTTTTTGTCCAAATACCATTTGCAATATCATCAAGTGGAAAATATAATTCTTGATTGATTTTTTCTCGTAAATCAATAAATTGAAATACTCTTCTACTCCATAAAACATCAGCTTCTCTAACATGCTCATAAGGAATCATTCTTTTTGTTGGTATATGTTCTTGAATAAATACACCATCAATTATTCCTTCTGTTGGAACATTAACTGGACCTCCATTAATTTCTTCAATTTGGGATAATAAACTATAAGATCCAAAGGAAAAAAGTACCAATAATATATAAACATTTTTTTTCATAATCATACATTTTAATTATTAACGTTTGAATGAACCCGCCATTTTACGTTGCCTTCCACTTGGCTCTGCATAAGTAACAACTAAAGAAATTGGCATACCAGGCCTTGCTTGCTTTATTTGTCTCATTGCAGATGCTAAACTTTTACCACTACCTCTAGGTGGAGCTCCTGGATTACCAGCAATATTACATGTCCAACTAATAATTCTAAAGTTTGCATTTAGAGGGATTTCAGGAGGATATGCTGCTCTAATATACTGATTGGCAACTTCAATTTTATCTCCTTGACTACCATCTGCACCACCCCAATAAATAGTGGGTTTAGGTAAATCAGCACATCTATATTTTGTTTTTTTAAGTTGAGTTGTCTTACCAGTTACTGTATTTTTACCAGAAACAGTTAAATAAGCAGTTCTTCCTCTTCCTGATGGCTTGACAATATATGGGCCTGATCCAGATATAGTTACACCTGTTCCTGATAAAATAGTTTTATCATATCCTGATGCAGTTGCTTCAACTTGATTATTGTACCCTCTATAAAGAACGTTTAACTCTGGAAGCTCAATTGCACCTTGAGGCTTCATAATCACAACTTTTTTCTCCCACTTTTCTGTCTTCTTAACACCTGACTTATTCTTAATAGAAACAGTACCCGTAATAAGCATCTCTCCAGAACCACTAGCCTTCATATTAACAATTCCTTGACCGTTTCCAGGATAAGAAACTATATCTTGATCCTCGTAACCATCAACAGTTACAACTGGCTGATTATCTGAATCAAAAGCTGCCATCATAACTTGAATACCTAAAGAATCACCATTATTAGCTATAGAATTACCATAAGCTAAAGGCATAATTTTATTAAAACTATATTCACCAGTAGAAACTTTTGATTTCCAATGCGCCATAGCTAAAGCCCTTGCAGTTAAGACATCCTGTTGCATAGAAGATAGAGAAGCAACTGCTGCAACTAGAGGAGAATGATCAAAAGTTGCACCAATCCAATGCACATTAGAAACATCATTAACTGTATTTCTTTCTGCCTTAGTCATACCCATATATAAATCAATTAAAACTTGACGATCTTCTTTCAAATTTCCTTTAGACTTATCTATCATCTTCGCTACTTTATCCGCTAACTCTTTATTCGTTTCATAATTATTAATATTATCTGGTTTAACAGTAAATTGTTTACCACCCCACTCATAAGTACCTGTTAATTCAACTATCTTATTTCTGAACTTATTAAAATCATCCCAAAGCTTAACGCCATCTCCAGATATATTAACAATATCATCACCAACGATAATATTCATAGGTACATCATACTGATCTTTTTTTCCTACTGCCATTAAATTCATTCTAGTAGGTAATGATCCCTTATTTTTATCATAATTACTCCATAAAATAGAGCCCTTATCTTTATTTTTCACTACAGATACATCTTCTCCACTTTCTTCTAAAATCTTCTTTTTCAAAATATCAATAGTATTTATAATTTTAGCTGTCTCTTCATCTACTAATGCCATTTGCTTTAGAACATATTTTAACTTTTCTCGTTTAGCTTTATTCTCTTCTCCATTAGCGGTTGATAACTCTGATTTTACATCATTATGAAAACCTGTTCCACGATCGTATTGAACAATATTTGCTTTTTGAATATTCTCTTCAATTGCCACGAAAGCATCGAGAACTGATTTTGATACATTTAAAGCTAGAAGTGCGGTAAGAACTAGGTACATCATACCGATCATCTTCTGTCTTGGTGTTTCTTTTCCTCCTGCCATGTTTAATTAAATTTAATTGATTAACAATAATTCAAGTCCAACTATTAAATAATCTCTGATTACTTAGTAATTGTCATAGCTTTTAACATATTTCCATATACAGCATTCAAATCTGTCAAGTTCTTAGATAACATAGCCATATTCTCTTTATACATACGAGTATCTTCGACAGAATCTGTAAGATTCTGCATCATATCAGTAACCTGAGCTTGAAATTTCTCAGTTGCTTCCAAATGAGCAGAAGAACCTTTTAGTTGTAATTCATATATATTATTTAAGGCTGATAAATTCTTTGAAACTTTATGCATTTCTTCTCCAGCCCCAGACTGATCATTCGCCATCTCTGAAATAGATGCAGAAGCTCTATCATAAGCTTCAGATAATGAAGCTGCTTTTTCAGAAGCAGACTGAAGACTATTAGTATAATTATCTGTCGCAGTAACTGCAGAAGTTACATCCTTCCACTGAGAAGCGTTATCTCCAAGAGAGCGCATACCATCTCCAAGCCTTTGTAATAGAGCACCATCTATCTTAGCTTCCTCTAGTAAAGCATCTAAATGATCTGAAATAGAATTTCTCGAAGGCAAAGCATCATTATCTAAATCATCTGAATTACCTAAAGCCAACTCTGGATATACAAGTTCCCAATTTGGATCCTCATGAATTGGCTCAAACGCAGAGAAAAAGAATATTATTGCCTCTGTTCCTAACCCAGCTACCAACATCGGTCCTGCGAAAGGCCAGTGTTGAATTTTAAATAATGCTCCGATAATAACAACTGAAGCTCCAAATCCATATAATTTGGCCATAAATTTTTTCCATGCTTTACTTCCTGGTTTCATACTTTTTTTTTTTAGTTCTTAAATTGAGTGTATTTTATTTAATTGTTCTTTAATATTCTTAACGTAACTGAATATCGCTTCGAATCTCTTCACCACCTTCTTTTGTGAAATCTCTAGCTCCACGTCCTAAGTGAGTCATTACATTTCTATAACCTATGTATGACTTTGCAGTGTCTTGATACTCGAATGAACGAGTTCCATTCCTTAAATAATATCCTATATCTTTCCAAGAACCTCCTCTTAAAACTTTACGTTTCATAGAAGGTGGGTCCCAATCCATAGCATCGTATCTATACTCTGGACTTAAATCATGAGAAAATTCATACATAGATTCATCATAAGCTGTTTCGCACCACTCAGCAACATTACCAGCCATACAGTATAATCCCCAAGCATTTGGATTATATGAATATACTTTTACCGTATAAAAACCTCCGTCCTCAAAATAACGACCTCTCATTGGTTTAAAATTACCTAAGAAACAACCTGCTTCATTTCTTATGTATGGACCTCCCCATGGATATTGAGAAAGTTCTAAATCTCCACGAGCAGCTCTCTCCCATTCAGCTTCTGAAGGTAAACGAAAATCATTGACAAATAAATCTCCCATAGCTACTAACCAATTATTCAACAATTGAGTTCTCCAAACAGAAAATGCTTTTGCTTGTTTCCAAGTAACTCCAACTACTGGATAATTGTCATATGCTGGATGCCAAAAGTACATATTAGTCATTGGATCATGAAATGAATATGTAAAATCACGTATCCAACATAAAGTATCTGGATAAACATTAATCATCTCATCAATAATAAATCTTTGACGATTAGCATGACCACGTATAGCATTACTTCCACCTTTCTTATTAATACCATTACTCAAATCCAAATCTTCACCTTGAGGTTCTTCAGTAAAAGGATGAGGAGGAGTTTCTAACTCTCTATGTTCATCGACAAGTTTATTACCTTGATTATCATATGCATTTGGAGTAATATTTATTCTACCTCGCTTTGCAGCCTCAACATAATCAATCCAATAATACCTAAACATAAGTTTATTCTTATCAATTTCCCTTCTATTATAAAAACGTTGAGGTTGTGGATAATACATATCTGCAAGAAGAGGTACTAAATCTGGATCATCATAATTAATTTTTCTATCCCAATTCAAAGAAAAAACATCTCTATTAACCTCTCTATCAGAAGGGTCATACTCTACATATTCAAGAGCACCTTCGTCAAAATACATATCAGTATAATTTATATAACGTGTAGCATCATCATCTTCTTCAAGTCCATAATATATTTTATCTCTAGCAATTGAGTCTCTAACCCAATCAACAAACTGACGATACTCATTGTTTGAAATCTCTGTTTGATCCATATAGAAAGCTGGAACAGAAACTGTTTTAGCTCTTGTTTGATGTAAAAAAGGTACATCAGCGTCATTTTCTCCCATCTGATAAGCTCCAGCAGGAATATAAACCATACCTAAAGGAATTTGAGGATGATAAGCAGATCTTCCGAGAGTACCAGTCAGATGGCCTGTTCTCGAACTACAAGAAACAATAACGGTGCCTATTACGGCAAATAACAATATTTTTTTCATTCTAGTTCTTTTTATATAAAGATATCTAAATTTTGATATTCTTTGATGAGTATAACGGTTTTTATAATCAAATAGTTACATTTTTTTTAAAAAAATCAACTTCTACAACCATCTTGGATGTTTTGATTTCATAATAGGAGCAGGTGGTAAATAGTAGCAATACCTAAGCATAATTTCATGTGACCCTCTTGAAACGCTAGCTAATTTGTTTATAGAAACATCATATGAATAACCTATCGTTAAATTTCTAATTGGTTTATAACCTAACATTACAGCTAAAGCATCTGAATTTCTGTAAGTCAAACCACCATAAGCTATATTTTTCCATATATACCTTGCATTAATGTCTGCAGATACTTTTATTAAGTCTGTTCTAATAAGAGCATTTGCTTCAATGTCACCATCACCTATATCCTTAAAAGTATATCCACCCATTGCATAGTAATGCCTTGCAGTATTATATGAAATCTGACTACTTTCTAGACTAACACCAAGAATGGCTGATTCTGATAAATGAGTAGAAGATAAACCAGCATAAAATCTATTATCCTCATCCTTAAAATAAATTCCAAAATTTAAGTCTAAGTTTGTACCGGAAAACTCACTTGGCAAAGATGCATCATTCATTGTTGTTGGAGGAACCCACTCTGGATTCATTCCAAAATTTACTATACCAATCCCAAGACCAAACCCCAAAGTTCCGACATAAGGAATCTCTAAAGGATATGATACATTTAAAAGAACATTATTTTGAGTATTAAATCCAATATGATCATGATAAAAAGAGATACCAGCATTTACAGGAATGAAACGAGTTAGATCTGCTTCAACATTTAATACAGCTGAATTAGGAGCACCATTTACACGGTCCCATTGATTTCTATACATTGTAGTGGCACAAATACCACCATCAATACCTGTTTTTCCAGGATTCAAACTCATTTTGTCATACATAAAATGAGTTATTAGCTTATCTTGTTGTCCAAAAAGAAGCGTAGTGCACGCAAAGGAAAACAAGGAAAATAATAGAATTTTTGCTTTCATAAAATCTTTCATTGAAAGCACTAAAATAGCTATATTTATGTTAATAGGAAATTTTTTAATTAACAATGTACAAAAAAAGGAAAAATTTGATGTGAAGAAACAAGTTAAGTAAGCTTTTGTAGTGTTTTCCACCAAAGGTCGGGAATATGATTTTTAAGAGCATTATTATAATCATCTTGGGAGCAAGGGACAAGACAATGTCGATCATATTTAGATTTCTCTTCAGACTGATATTTTACCTCTAACCACCAACGATTTGACTTATCACTTTTATAAAAAATCAAATCATCGTCAAAATCCTCCAAATCAACATGAAACTTCTTATAATTCTTACGAGAACCTATTGGAAAATCTCCTACACGTTGTGACATACCATCTATAAAATACCAAATCATTTGAGCTAATAAGCTACTCGCATTCTCAGATTGATTAGGATTTATATCAAAAACTCCTACACAACTCATCTTATCACTAAGACCTGCATACTTAGAAATTTGACAAATTTGCTGAGAATTAAGACCATTTGAATTATTATATAAAGATGAGTCTGAATGGACGTTTTGAATGCTATTAAAATCTATTGTCAATAAATCAGAATTTCTTAAAAATGGTTCTACAACTTTGTAATCATCATTAATCTGCCCCAATCTGCAGATATCAAAAAACAGTTTATTAAACAACTCTTGCTCTTTTTTTGAAATAAATGGCCTTTGAATACCAACACTTGAATAATTAAATAAATAGCAAGGTCTCTGCATCAAAAGATGGCTAATAAAACCTGATGATGAAATCTCATCATTTGGTTCACCAAGATCTAACCTATAATCAATAGTACAAATATTTATCATCTGTTCCAAAGACTCAAAACCTCTGTAACATGCCATTGTTAAATCATGCCCTCCTCCAACAATATACGGAACAATATTATTCTTGATTAATTCTGAAATGACTTGTGATAAAGCAAAATAAGTATCATTAACTGTCTCTCCTGGTATAATAATACCTAAATCATAAATAGAAAAATCCCAATTATCACCTGGAAAAAGATTATAAAACTGATAACGAAATATATCACGATATTGATTATTTTCTGGAATATTAGAGTTCCTAAATTCCGGGACATAAAAAATTGCTACTCCATTAGTGGAAAGTTCTGGAAATCCCTTATCATCATGAATCAACACATCAGCACCAATTGTTCCTGGAACAATTTCATTAAAATCTACAGGCTGAAAGTAAATAGAGATATCTTTCATCAGAATTAATTTTAGTTAAAGCTAGATAAATAATTGCAAGCAAAAAGATAAAACAATAAAAAAGATTTTAAATTTTTTGTCCTTCTTAATTTAAGCTATGGTCTAAATTTTTTATTTAGAAGATTTACTAGCAGTTTTTTTCTTTTTAGAAGATTTTTGATTTTTAGCAATCTCAACACAATCTTCATATAAAAGGTCCTTCGGTTCAACTCCTTTAGGAAGTTTAAAATTCTTTTTTCCTATCTTCAAGTATGGACCCCACCTTCCATTCAATAGTTGCATCTCAGAATCTTCCTCAAATTTCTTTATCAATTTTTTAGCATCCTCCTCTCTTTTAGCAATAATAATTTCTATTGCTCTATCTATATTAACAGTCATTGGATCATCTTCTTCTGGAAGAGAAGCAAATGTTTTACCATGTTGAATATATGGCCCAAAACGGCCTATATTAGATTTAACAATTAAATTTTCATATTCACCTAGAGTTCTTGGCAATTTAAATAATTCTAATGCTTCCTCTAAGGTTATAGAATTAATAGATTGTTCACGACGCAAAGAGGCAAAATTTGGCTTCTCGCCATCAATTTTTTCATCTCCAACTTGAATCATTGGCCCAAAACGTCCTATACGAGCTATTATTCTTCTTCCAGATTCTGGATGATAACCAATTTCACGTTCACCGGTAGCACGTTCTGAATTCTCTATAGTGTCTTCAACACTTTTATGAAAAGGAGTATAAAATTCTTTAATCATTCTTGTCCAATCGACTAAACCATTAGCAATTTCATCAAATTCAGCTTCTACTTTCGCTGTAAAATTATATTCCATAATTCTACCAAAATGCTCAGTTAAAAAATCTGTTACAACAATTCCTATATCAGTTGGAGCTAGTTTATTCTTTTCCCTACCCGTAATTTCACTAAGTTGATTTTTCTCAACAGAATGGTTTTTAAGAATAAATTGATCATAAAAACGTTTAACACCTTGTCGATCTGGCTTTTCAACATAACCACGCTTTTGAATCGTTGAAATAGTTGGTGCGTATGTTGATGGCCTTCCTATACCTAGACTTTCTAACTTTTTAACTAAAGATGCCTCAACATACCTAGCAGGGGGTCGAGAAAATCTTTGAGTTGCAACAACTTCTTTATAATGAGCAACATCTCCCTTTGAAACATTAGGAAGTATACCCGAAGTGTATTCATCCTCTTTATCTTCATCCAAAGTAGCTTCAAGATAAACCTTTAAAAACCCTTCAAACTTAATTACCTCACCCTTTGCAGAAAAATTTTCAAGTAATTTGTCTGCACTTAATTTTATAGTTGTTCTCTCTAATTTAGCATCAGACATCTGAGAAGAAATTGCTCGCTTCCAAATTAAATCATAAAGCTTGGTCTGATCAGCCTCAGCATCAATAGAATGTAGAGAAAAATCAGTAGGACGAATTGCTTCATGGGCTTCTTGCGCACCCACGTTTTTAATATTATATTTTCTTATCTCAGAAAACTCTTCTCCATAAACAGAAATAATTTCATCCCTCGCTGCATTTATTGCAGAATCAGATAAGTTGACAGAGTCTGTTCTCATATATGTAATTCTACCAGCTTCATATAATCGCTGTGCAACCTGCATAGTTCTTGAAACTGTAAAACCTAATTTCAAACTAGCTTCCTGTTGAAGCGTTGATGTTGTGAATGGAGCAACAGGTTTCTTAATCGCAGGTTTCTTAATAACATCAGAAACAAAAAACGGTTTTCCTGAATAATTATTTAATAAATCTATCACATCTGCTTCTGACTTTATTTGTTTTGAAATTTCAGCTTTAATCAATCCATCATCCGTCTGAAATAGACCTGTTATTTTATAAAAAGTCTCAGAGTTAAATGATTGAATATCTCTTTCTTTCTCTACGATTAATCTTACAGCAACAGATTGAACTCTCCCAGCTGATAGACTAGGACGAACCTTTCTCCAAAGAACAGGAGACAATTCAAATCCAACTAAACGGTCTAATATTCTTCGAGCTTGTTGAGCATCAACTAACTCTTTATTTATTTCACGTGGTGAATCAATTGCCTTTAAAATTGCACTCTTTGTAATTTCATTAAATGTAATTCGTTTTGTAGCTTTTTTTGATAAATTTAGTGTCTCATATAAATGCCAAGAAATTGCCTCTCCCTCACGATCTTCATCGGTAGCTAACCAAACAACATCTACCTCCTTAACTAATTTCTTTAAATCATTAACTATTTGTTTTTTGTCAGAAGAAATTTCATATTTAGGGGTAAAATTATTTTCAATATCAATAGCTTCTTTCTTAGCTAAATCTCTAACATGACCAAAGCTTGATTTTACTAAAAAATCTTTTCCCAAATAACCTTCAATAGTACTAGCCTTTGCAGGAGACTCAACAATAACCAAATTTTTAGCCATAACTATAATTTATTATTTCAATTAGAAATTTAATAACATAAAAAATGCAAATATAATAGCATTTAGAGTTTATATAATACTAAAAGATTAAACAAATGTTTCAATATGATAAAAAATTAACACAAGTTAATTACAGTATAATCATACCGATTACATATTATAATCTATTATAAATTTAAAAATCAACTGACATTTTGGCACCTTTTGTATTTTTATTTAATTTTGTAAGCTGAAAATACTATGGAGTTAAAGTACAACATAAAAAAAAAACAAATAGACGAAGACCGTCAAGGTGAAGTTACAATGGTTAAATCTAATATACAACCTAATGGAAGAAAACTATATGTTGAAAGTTATGGTTGTGCAATGAATTTCTCTGATAGTGAAGTAGTTGCATCTATAATGAATAAAAAAGGCTATGTAACAACTAGAGACGTTGAAGAAGCAGATATTATACTAATAAATACATGCTCAATAAGAGAGAATGCAGAGAATAGAGTAAGAAAAAGATTAACTAATTTTAAAAACCGAAAAAAAAGACAACCAAATTTAATAGTTGGTATTTTAGGTTGCATGGCTGAGCGCCTAAAAAACAAATTACTTGAAGAAGAAAAATTAGTTGATTTGATTGCAGGCCCTGATGCTTATAGAAAACTTCCGGGGTTAATTGAAGAAGTTGAAACAGGTCAAAAAGCAGTCAATGTCCTTCTATCAAGAGATGAAACTTATGCTGACATTTCACCCATACGTCTTGACAAAAATGGAATAACAAGTTTTGTGTCAATAACAAGGGGTTGTGACAATATGTGCTCATTTTGCGTTGTTCCCTTTACTAGAGGAAGAGAAAGATCAAGAGACCCAAATACAATTTATAATGAGTGCAAAGAATTATTCAAAAATGGATATAAAGAAGTTACTCTTTTAGGACAAAATGTTGATTCATATCGTTGGAATATGACATCAAAAGGAGAAGTAAAAGATAATACAAAACCAACAACAAACTTTGCTGAATTATTAGATTTAGTTGCTGAAATTTCTCCAAATTTAAGAATTAGATTCTCAACATCTCATCCAAAAGATATGTCTGATGAGGTATTAAAAACTATAGCTAAACATAATAATATTTGTAATTGTATTCATCTACCAATCCAGTCAGGAAATACAGAAGTTCTAAAAAGAATGAATCGTGGATATTCTAGAGAATGGTATCTTAATCGAATCAAAAAAATACGTGAAATAATACCAAATTGTGCCATAACAACTGATATAATAACTGGTTTCTGTGATGAGTCAGATGCTGAACATAACGATACAATAAGTATAATTAAAGAAGTTGAATGGGACTTTGCATATATGTATAAATATTCAGAACGACCAAAAACACTAGCCCAGAGAAAATTCAAAGACAATGTGCCAGAAAATATTAAAAGTAATAGACTTACAGAAATAATTAATTTACAAAGAGATAATTCTGCTAAAAAAAATCTAAAACAGATTGGAAAAATTCATAAAGTTTTAATTGAAGGTTACTCTAAAAAATCTAAATTACATATGTCTGGAAGGAATGATCATAATACTAAAGTGGTATTTCCTATAAAAAACTCTAAAAAAGGAGATTACGCTTTAGTAAGGATAAATGACTGTACAACAGCTACTCTAATTGGTGAAATAATTGAAATTATTAACCAATAACAATAATATTACAATGAATATACAACAAGTAAAGCAAAGATTTAAAATTATTGGTAATACACCATCATTAAATCGCGCACTAGAAGTCGCAATTCAAGTTGCTCCGACAGACATATCAGTACTTGTGACTGGAGAAAGTGGTGTTGGAAAAGAAATTATACCACAAGTAATACATCAGATAAGCTCCCGTAAACATGGTGAATATATTGCTGTCAATTGTGGAGCTATTCCAGAAGGGACGATTGATTCAGAACTTTTCGGCCATGAAAAAGGTTCTTTTACTGGAGCAAGTGGAAGCAGAAAAGGTTATTTTGAAGTAGCAGATGAGGGAACTATTTTTCTAGATGAAGTGGCAGAACTTCCAATGCAAACTCAAGTAAGGTTGCTTCGAGTTCTTGAAACAGGTGAATTTATTCGTGTAGGTTCATCAAAAGTAATAAAAACTAATGTTCGTGTAGTCGCAGCAACAAATGAGAACATGCAACATGCTATAAAATCAGGGAAGTTTAGAGAGGATTTGTTCTATAGACTAAGTACTGTTCCTATTACATTACCTCCTCTCCGCAAGAGAAAAGAAGACATTCACTTAATTTTTAGGAAATTTGCAAGTGATTGTGCCGATAAATATCGAATGCCCGTAATTAAACTTAATGATGAAGCTATTAGAATATTAAATGAATATTCATGGCCGGGAAATATTCGCCAATTAAAAAATATTGTCGAACAAATTTCTGTTATTGAAACTGCGAGAGAAATAGATGCTCAAACATTCCTAAACTACATTCCATCAAAACAAGATAACACGCCTGCTTTAATTAAAGACACAAAAGAAAATATTAATGAGCGAGAGTTAATGTATAAATTTCTATTTGATATGAAAAAAGACTTAACTGATCTAAAAAAATTAGTTTTAGAATTTGTCTCTAATGATGGGAATGTTAATCTAAATCCAGATCAAAAAAATATGATTAGTCGATTTTACCGTGATGTAGAACCGACTGATTCCCCTAAGATATTACCTGCTTCAAATGCTGAAAAAGATGAATTTTATTCAGAAAAAGAAGAGGATAAATATGAATTTCACCTTGAAGTTGAAGAATCTTTATCCCTAGAGGATAGAGAGAAAGAACTTATTAAAAAAGCTTTGATAAAACATAAAGGTAAACGTAAATACGCTGCTTCTGAACTAGGAATTAGTGAAAGAACATTATATCGAAAAATAAAAGAATATAATTTAAATAATTAATGAAAAGATTACTGCTTATTATAATTATAACACCAATTATATATGGATGTTGGCCTTATAGTGTTTCTTTTGTTGATAAGGGTTCAATGCCAGAAGAATGGAAAACATTTTCATTAATTACTCTAGAGAATAATGCACCTAATACACCTTTAAGTTATTCCACATTAATTTCTGAAAAAATTAAAGATGGTATTCAAAATAATACTAGACTATTAATTAATTCAAATTCAGATTCTTCAGAGATAATAATTGAAGGAAACATAACAAATTATAGTATATCTCCAATTGCACTACTAGAAGGTGATAATGCATCACAAAACAGACTGTCAATTTCAATTAAATTCGATATTTTTATTCTAAAACCTGAAGAAAATTTAATGACATTAACAAGTACAAGGTTCATAGATTACGATTCAAATACAGATTTAGGAATAGTTGAAAATGAACTATTAGAAGAAGTAAATGATCAAATTGTTCAAGATGTAATTAATAAATTACTTTCAAATTGGTAAGCTAATATGTTAAACACTGAAAGCATAGCGAAAAAAATTAAAAGTCCTGAGCTTATTAATTCAGATGATTTAAAATCTTTAGAGAATCTTTCTATTAAATACCCATACTCACAAATATTCTCAATTCTCTATTTAAAAGGTCTAGGGATAACAAAAAATATTCGATTTGAAGAAGAATTAAAAAAACATTCCTATAAAGTAACAGATCGAATTCAACTTTATAAACTAATCCATGAATATTCAAATGGTGTTAGTGTTTCAGATGACATAAGTATTTCAGATAACAATCAAATAGAACAATCAAAAAAGCAATTAGATAATACAGAAGTAGTTGTCGAAGAAACCAAAAATGAAGAGATTTTATCCAAACAAAAAACAGATTCTAGCCAAGAAAATAAAAATGAAGAAAAATTAAATGCAAATATTTTATATCATACTGTTAGAGATAATTATGAGCTACCAAAACTAACCGAAGAAGAAATCACAAGATTAAATACAAGAATAAAACCTATTACTTCTTTGAAACAAGAAGGCAAAAAAGAAGAACAAAAAGAAGAATTGAAAATTAGAGAACAAAAAAAATCTTTTAACTCTTGGATAAATTTAAATCATAATTACAGTAGTTCTATCAATTATGACGAAAAAGAAAAAAATATAACTGATTTTAATCAAGAAAAGCAATTATATGGAGAGATTTTAAAACCTAAAAAAGCATTTTTCTCACCATTAAAACAAGCCAAAGAAAGTCTCAATGAAGATAATATTCCAGTAAGTGAAACATTAGCTAAAATATATGCTATGCAAGGTAATTTTCCTCAAGCAATTAAAGCTTATAAAGAATTAAGTTTGAAAAATCCAGAAAAAAAGATTTTCTTTGCAAACCTAATAGAAGAATTAACTAATAAATTAAATAAATAAAATGAACACATTATTTTCTATCATAATTATAATTTCTAGTGTTTTACTAGTTTTTATTGTATATGTTCAAAATCCAAAAGGAGGAGGTTTGAGTTCTGATTTCGGTGCTGCTCAACAAATAGGCGGAGTTCAAAAAACAAATGACTTTATTGACAAAGCAACTTGGTCTCTAGCAGCAATTGTTGCAGTATTGAGTATAATTTTAACACTCCGAACAAAATCTCCGGAGAGAATTAAGATGGATCCTACTCCTACAGAACAAGGACAGGAAGCACCAACAAATAATGGAACTACTGAAGGTTCAAAATAAAATTCATCAAATAAATTTAATTTTTTTAATGTCAGTATGTCACTAATACTGACATTAAATATATATAAAAATGCAAAAATGTCTCATTAACATTATTGGCATAAAATTCGCTAATAATGATTTTGTTGAAAATTTAAAATAAATAATTATGTCAAAAAAATTTAAACCATTAGCAGATAGGGTGTTGATTCAGCCAGCACCTGTTGAAATGAAAACTGCAAGCGGAATTATTATTCCAGATTCAGCAAAAGAAAAACCTTTAATGGGTGAAATAATTGCTGTTGGAAAGGGTAAGGTAGATGAGCCAATGACAGTAAAAGTTGGTGATAAAGTATTATACGGACAATACTCTGGTACAGAAATAAAATTGGAAGGAGAAACGTATTTAATTATGCGCGAAAGCGATGTATATGGGATTTTTTAATTAATGTAAAATAAAAAAAAATGGCAAAAGAAATATTTTTTGATATTGAAGCAAGAGACAAACTAAAAAAAGGTGTTGATGCTCTTGCAGACGCAGTAAAAGTTACATTAGGACCTAAGGGAAGAAATGTTGTTATAGGAAAGAAATTTGGTGCACCTCAAATTACTAAAGATGGGGTTTCAGTAGCAAAGGAAATTGAAGTTAAAGATCCTATTGAAGATATGGGAGCTCAAATGGTCAAAGAAGTTGCTTCAAAAACAGCAGACATAGCTGGTGATGGGACAACTACTGCTACAGTTTTAGCCCAAGCTATTATCAGTGCAGGATTAAAAAATGTAGCTGCTGGAGCTAATCCTATGGATATTAAACGAGGAATAGACAAAGCTGTAAAAGACATTGTAGACAACTTAAAGAAACTTTCTAAAGAAGTAGGTTCAGACAATGACAAAATCAAACAAATTGCAACTATTTCTGCTAATAACGATGAAGCTATTGGAGCTTTAATCGCTGAAGCTATGAAAGTAGTAGGTAATGATGGTGTAATTACTGTAGAAGAAGCTAAGGGAACTGAAACAGAGGTTAAAACTGTTGAAGGTATGCAATTCGATAGAGGATATTTATCACCTTACTTTGTTACAAATACAGACAAAATGATTGCAGAATTAGAAAATCCAATGATTCTAATTTGTGATAAGAAAATTTCTAATATGAAAGAATTGTTGCCAATTCTTGAACCTGTTGCACAATCAGGAAAACCACTATTAGTTATAGCAGAAGACGTTGATGGTGAAGCACTAGCGACACTTGTTGTTAATAGAATTAGAGGGTCACTAAAAATTGCTGCAGTAAAGGCTCCGGGGTTTGGAGACAGAAGAAAAGCAATGTTAGAAGACTTAGCAATTCTAACTGGAGGTAATGTTATTTCAGAAGAAAGAGGACTCACTATGGATAGCGTTACAATGGAAATGTTAGGAACAGCTGAAAAAGTTGAGATTGATAAAGATAATACTACTATAGTTAACGGTGCTGGAAACAAAAAAGATATAGAAGCACGTGTTGGACAAATAAAATCTCAAATAGAAGCTTCAAATTCTGACTACGATAAAGAAAAAATGCAAGAACGTCTCGCTAAACTAGCAGGTGGTGTTGCTGTACTTTATGTAGGTGCTCCAACTGAGGTAGAAATGAAAGAGAAAAAAGACCGTGTAGATGATGCGCTTGCTGCAACTAGAGCAGCTGTCGAAGAAGGTATCGTACCTGGAGGTGGAATTGCGCTCATTAGATCTTTAAAAACAATAGATAAATTAAAAAGTCTAAATGAAGATGAATCGACTGGTATAGCAATTATAAAAAGATCAGTAGAAGAACCTTTAAGACAAATTATTGCAAATTCTGGTGGCGAAGGTGCTGTAATAATACAGAAAGTTAAAGAAGGCAAAGATGACTTCGGATATAATGCTAGAACTGAATCTTATGACAACTTATATTCAGCTGGTGTAATTGATCCAACTAAAGTTACACGTATTGCTATCGAAAATGCTGCATCTATTGCTTCAATGTTATTAACTACAGAGTGTGTCATTGCAGATGAGCCAATGGATGATCCTGTTCCTCCAATGGGAGGTGGAATGCCAGGTGGAATGCCAGGCATGATGTAGTTATAAATTATAATCATATAAAATAAAAGCCCCATACATATTTATGGGGCTTTTATTTATGATGTATAAATGGTATTTTATCAAAGATGTCTATGACTTAAATTTTATAAGCAACCCAACAATAATAAATGCGTCTTTCGAATGAAAATTAATGACAAATTATATTATTTAATAAAATAAACACATGAAATTATTATTAGTATTAGTATCGGTGGGCTTTTTATCGTTAAGCTCTTGTAAAAAAAATTATTCTTGTAATTGCACAACAGTAACTTATATTCCTGAATATTGTGATGTTTGTCCTGCTGGAACAATTGTAGGAATGATTCCAGAAGAAACCCTTACAACTGAATCTGTTAAATATGTTAACGAAAGAAATCTAAGTGATGCTGAAAATAGTTGTGCAGAGATAGGAATGTTTGACCAAACATCTGCATCAGCTCCACCCAACAATCAATGGAATTCTATTCCAGTAGAATCTCTATCAGATAGTATAAGAACAGTTGTTACTTGCACTGTTAAATAATAAATTTACTCCAAGAAAATATATAGGAGATTCTTTACACCTAATATTTTTTCAATCAAAAGATTGAATTTATACTATTAATAGGGTATTTTTTTTTATACACGAAAAAAAATCTAAAGATTATTTATTTTTGTTCAACTATATGAAAATTCAATTATTAATATCTGTAATATTTCCCTTACTAGGTTTTGGTCAAGAAGTAATCTCTTCACAAGGAAATTCCTACTCAAATTCAAATACAAATATGGACTTTACTATAGGTGAAGTTATAATTAACACGGAAACTGATGGTACACATTATATGACT